>Ga0163151_10002004_pt1 | contig 32914 bp, 28 predicted proteins | sample OliLakLV19MP5IB2_FD_145596 | JGI IMG/M metagenome (GOLD analysis project Ga0163151, IMG submission 145596) | Freshwater microbial mat bacterial communities from Lake Vanda, McMurdo Dry Valleys, Antarctica - Oligotrophic Lake LV.19.MP5.IB-2 | ecosystem: Environmental > Aquatic > Freshwater >... | reverse complement strand
TCAATTGGTCATTGTCACCTTAGCCGTTTTAATTTCCTCTTATATTTTACCAGGAGTAAGCATCGATGGAAATAATTTTTTAACTGCCTTGGTTGTTGCAGCTGTCTTGTCATTTTTAAATGCAGTTATAAAACCAATCATGATCATACTTACTATACCGGTGACCATTATTACATTCGGATTATTTTTATTAGTAATAAATGCATTGATGATTTTGTTAGCTGCTAAAATTGTTGACGGCTTTCACGTAGAAGGATTCTGGTATGCACTATTATTTAGTTTTATTTTATCACTAGTAACCTCTCTTTTAGAAGGAGTAAAAAAACGAGACGAACACGAAGGTAATATATAGTCGGGGAGTTCGGAGACTGCTTCATATATTAACGGTCATCCCGTGCTACGACACGGGATATCCCAGTTAGGTGTGTAAACACAGTAAAGAGTTGGTTGTTCATTTTATAGATTAAATTTATTATTATCTAGGATTAAAACATATGATAAAAGTAGGAGAATACAACGAATTAGAGGTATTGAAAGAATTGGATTTTGGAATTTACCTTCGTGATGGCGATGTAGAAATACTTATGCCTACCAAATGGGTTCCAAAAGAAACTAAAATTGGTGACATGATGAATGTATTCGTCTTTAGAGATTCGGACGACCGCTTAATTGCCACCACCGTTAAGCCAATGGCGACTGCAGATACCTTTGCATTTTTGGAAGCCAAACAAGTAAATGAAGTGGGTGCATTTTTGGATTGGGGAATGGACAAAGATTTATTTGTTCCTTTTCGTGAGCAAGCACAAAAAATGGAGGCTGGAAAAAATTATGTTGTGTTTGTTTATGTGGATGAGGAAACCGACAGATTAGTCGCGTCTTCGAAATTAAGTCGCTTTATTATTCGTGACGATGTGGATGTACAAGAAGGTGATATTGTAGATTTATTAATTTATTCAGAAACCGACTTAGGCTTCAATGCTATTGTTAATGATCTTTACGCTGGATTGATTTATAAAAATGAAATTTACGAAGCCATTCGTGTTGGTGATAAAATGCAAGGATTTATTAAACGAGTTCGTGAGGATGAAAAAATAGATTTGAGTTTACAAAAAAGTGGATTCGAATTGGTGGACGATGTAAAATGGCGAATATTGAAGTTGATGAAAGATGAAAAAGGATTCCTTGCTTTAAATGATAACAGTACTCCCGAAGAAATAAAAGCAAAACTTCAGATCAGCAAAAAAGCTTTTAAGAAAGCCATTGGAGCACTTTACAGAGAACGTTTGGTGAAGCTTACGGAGAAAGGTGTTGAGTTGATTGATAGGAAGTAATTTATCACTGTCAGTTTGAGCGGAGTCGAGAACCTAACAAAAACAAATTCTATATTTAAGATTTGCGGTAATATAAAGCCAGACAATGTTGAATAGACTAATAATACTTACATTTTTTTTAATCGCTAATAAATCTTTTGGCCAGAAAGAATATGAGTTTCCCATTAGAAGTTTATTTTTTTATTACGACCATACTGATACATTATTAAAAAAGGTTACAAGCGAACAATCAGATTTCAAACTTTACTACTACAACAAGAATGATAAATCAATAATAGTTTATTCAACCACAAAACCTTTTCCAAACGATTTTTCCGCAGATAGTTGTAACATTTATAAATCAAGAGTAATTAATGTAAAAGATTTTAGACTATCTGACAGTATTTCAACTTTTACTTATACAATAAAGTATTGCTACAAAGACAAAAAAAATTCATTAAAAGATTTTAAAACACTTTGTAAGCTTTTTAACCTAAAACCAGAGACAAATAAGATAATCGAAAAAGCAATTTATTTTGAACTCGACAATGCCGATCCTGTTTGTATTAGACATTATATTCAAATTATATACGAAGAAATTGGAAAAAACATTTACTCTTCTTTTAGCTTGACATTTCAGTGCAGTGGAGAACGAGACATCCGATAAATATTGCTAACAGACGACAGCTAGGCCTCAAAATAGTTCTCGACTCCGCTCGAACTGACTCCAAAAAACATTCGATTACTAACTATGATGATACGGTTCATTCTTGAGAATCGTCATACCTCTGTAGATCTGTTCTACAAAAAACAATCTTACCATTTGATGAGAAAAGGTCATTTTAGACAAAGCAATTTTTCCATTTGCTCTTTTATAAACAGCATCCGAGAATCCATAGGGTCCGCCCACTACAAAAACCAATTTCTTAATTCCTGAATTCATTTGTTGCTGAAGAAAGCCAGAGAACTCAACCGAATTATATTCTTTCCCATTTTCATCCAATAAAATCAGTCTATCAGAATTCTCAATTTCTTTGAACAGCAATTCCCCTTCCTTTTCCTTTTGCTGCTCAATACTCAAGGCTTTGGTGTTTTTCAAGGCCGGAATCACAATCGTTTCGAACGTTAAATAGTGTTTCAGCCTATTCTCATAAGCCGAAATGCCTTTAATCAGGTACTCTTCTTCCGTTTTGCCGTTAAGAATCAGTGTAATTTTCATAAATGGTTTGTTTATCAATGCAAAAAAACTATATTTTTGTGGTATGTCAAATTAAAATTGAAAGAACATTCAATTTTAAATAAAAATGGCTTAATAATTGCTTAATTTTAGTTATATAATTAAATACAATGAAAACTAGATCAGCATTTATTTTATTCATCATCTCCTTCTCTTCTTTTGCATTTACAATTGATGTGATTGATGACATAGCTGTTGCAATCCGCTCAGGAAATCCCAAAAATATTTCCAAATTCTTTATTGATAATATCGATTTAAAAGTAATTGAGCAAGAAGATGTTTATAGCAAGCAGCAAGCAGAAATGATTTTAAAGGACTTTTTCAGCAAACATGCTGTAAAATCCTATACTGTTGCTCATAAAAGTCAGCCCAAAGCTGGTTCACAATATGTAATTGGCACTTTAGAAACTTCCAATGGAAAGTTCAGAACTTACTTCTTATTAAAAACCACCGGCACTCAAACGCTGATTCAGCAATTTAGAATTGAAACTGAGAATGAGTAAATCTTTATTACCCGAGCGACTTTACAATTTTAATATTCAAAAATTTATTGTTTCAGCTTTGGCTGAAGATACCGGTGATGGGGACCATACTTCCTTAGCTTGCATCCCTCATGCAGCAAAAGGCAAAGCACATCTATTAGTGAAAGAAAATGGAATCCTTGCAGGAGTTGACTTGGCCTTAGAAATATTCAAAACAGTTGACAAATCACTAAAAGTAAAGGTTTTCATTAAAGATGGAAGCAAAATAAAAGTAGGCGATATTGTTCTTACCGTTGAAGGGAAATCACAATCTATTTTATTAGCCGAACGCTTGGTTTTAAATTGTATGCAACGGATGAGTGGCATTGCTACAAAAACAAATCAACTTGTACAATTATGTAAAGGCACAAAAACGAAAGTAATTGATACTCGCAAAACGAGCCCGAATTTGCGCGGACTAGAAAAATGGGCAGTAGTACTTGGTGGTGGTGCTAATCATAGAATTGGTTTGTATGACATGATTTTGATAAAAGACAACCACATTGATTATGCAGGTGGAATAAAGCAAGCCATTGATGCTTCAAAAAAATATTTAAAATTGAAGAATAAGAAGTTGAAGATTGAAGTAGAGGCAAGAAATTTGAATGAAGTAAAACAAATATTATCCATTGGCGGAATCCACCGCATTATGTTAGATAATTTTTCCATTATAGATATAAAGAAAGCTATAAAACTGATTAATGGGAAATATGAAACAGAAGCATCCGGAGGAATAACAGAAAAAAACATTGGCTCTTATTCTAAATGTGGAGTGGATTTTATTTCTGTGGGAGCATTAACACATCATATTAAAAGTTTAGATTTGAGTTTAAAAGCAATATAATGCAGTTTAAAAACATTAGGCGTTTAATAAAAAACAAACTAGCTGGTAGTATTATCCGAACTAGCAAGCGGATTGTATTACCCGGATTTGAAGGCTTATCGCTTTATCTCGTAAGTAAATTTTTTTTCAGTGGCATACATAACGGCACTTTAAACATGCGAGCTAGTTCGCTCTCCTTCAGCTTTTTTCTAGCCATCTTCCCTTCTATCATTTTCTTATTTACACTTATTCCCTATATACCAATTGATAATTTCCAGAATTATCTTTTCAATTTTTTACAAAAAGTTATGCCTGAGGCAGCGTTTGAGGCTACAGAGGGAACTATTGCCGATATTATTAGCAATCCTCGTGGGGGATTGCTTTCATTCGGATTTTTAACAGCATTGTTTTTTTCTACAAATGGATTTAATGCAATGATCAATTCATTCAATGAAAGCTACCATGTTATTGAAAGCAGAAATCCACTCCAACAACGTCTGGTTTCTTTCTATATGCTTTTTCTTACTGTTTTACTATTATCCATTTCCATCATTATCATCATCATCAGTGAATTAGGTTTAGGCCGGTTCGAATACAATTATAAAGGATTGTATTATGTTTTATTATTTTTAAAATGGCTGGTATTAGGAGGATTGTGTTATGCAATTATTTCGTTCAATTATTTTCTAGGACCGAAACGCAAAAAAGGTTGGCGATTCTTTTCTGCAGGCTCAATGTTTGCAACTGTACTAATCGCTATTGCAACATTAGGGTTCACGTATTATGTAAATAATTTTGGGAATTATAATAAACTATACGGTTCCATCGGTACATTGATAGTGATCATGATGTTGATCTACATCAATTCATTAATATTATTGTTGGGATTTGATTTGAATGCAAGTATTCATACTGCAAAAAAACATTCTGAATCCTATAGGAATAAATTAAACCCTAAATAACATCTCGTTTATCATTATTTGTATCCATGTTTCTCGCTTTTCTTTTCTCGTACTTTTTCCTCATACGAATATTCATAAACTCCACAAATAGCGAAAATGCAATGGATATGTAAATAAATTTTTTGTCGACATGTTCGTGAAATGCCTCAAGAATAAGAACTGCACCAATCATTAATAAAAAAGCTAGTGCCAGCACCTTAATAGTAGGATTATCGTTTATAAAATCGCTTACTTTTCCAGAAAAAATAATCATAATAATCATAGCAATAATTACTGCAAAAATCATGATCAATAAATTAGTAACCAATCCAACTGCTGTAAGAATTGAATCGAAAGAAAAAACAATATCAATCAATACAATCTGCATTACAATTGCATTAAAACTGATCTTCTTCACATTCATTTCTTGATCATCATACCCTTGAATTTTATTGTGCAATTCCATGGTTGTTTTGTAAAGTAAAAACACACCCCCTGCAAATAAAATCATATCCCGCCCTGTTACACCAAAATCACCTATAAAGAACAAAGCTTTTTTTAACCCTACAATCCACGAAATACTGAAAAGTAATGCAACACGCATCACCAATGCCATCATTAACCCAATAGCTCTGGCCTTCCCTTGTTTTTCACGAGGTAGCTTTCCAGCGATAATTGAAATAAAAATGATGTTATCTATCCCTAGAACAATCTCTAATATTGATAATGTAAGCAAACTGATAAGCGCTGCAACTGAAAAAAGCTCATTAAAGTCTTGGGCTAAATGCATAGAATTTAAAATTTTTACAAAAATACGCAGAATTCTCTCACACTATTAAAAATTTTTCTTACTGACTTACAGTATGTTAACAACTATTTTAGTACTATGCGATACAAGGTACTACATTTTATATATATCTTTGCAATGTCATTTAGCTGATTTGACGAAATCTAAAAATGATCCTTGAAAGCTACAAGGAAAAATTGAACTAACATTTAAACAATCTACAAATGAATATAGAAAACACAAAAGCGCAAATGAAGAAAGGCGTACTTGAGTTTTGTATTTTATCGGTGCTTTCAGGAGGTGAAAATTATCCATCCGAAATCATCACCAAAATGAAAGAAGCAAAACTCATTGTAGTGGAGGGTACATTATATCCCCTGCTTATGCGCCTAAAAAATGATGGCTTATTGAGCTATCGCTGGGAAGAATCAACTTCCGGACCACCAAGAAAATACTACAAACTCACTCCAGTTGGTGAACAGTTTTTAAAAGAATTGGAAATGACCTGGAATGAATTGGTAGAAGCAGTAAATAAAACGATACAAAAATAAAGATTGTGAATTAAGATTTGCTCCAATGGAGTCCCTTCGGGAAAAAACAACAAAAATCACAAACTAAAAAACTAAGAAAATGAACAAAACTATAACAATGAACCTAAGCGGCATCATATTCCACATCGAAGAAGATGCTTATGAAATGCTTAACAAATACCTAAGTACCATAAAAGGCTATTTTCACGACTCAGAAGGTCGCGATGAAATTATGAGTGATATTGAATCACGTATTGCTGAGATGTTACAGGAAAAAGTAAGCACTACTAAACAAGCTGTTCTAAAAATGGATGTGGAAAGTGTTATCGCTGTAATGGGTAAACCCGAAGAGTTTGCCGGTGACAATGCTGAAAATCCTAAAAGCGAATCAAAACAAACCGAAAACAATACTTCTTATGATGGAAGCAAAAGAAGAAGAGTATTCCGTGATCCGGATGATAAAGTGTTAGGTGGCGTTTGTTCCGGTATAGCAAACTATTTCGACTTAGATCCAATTTGGTTGAGAGCTGCATTTGCAATCAGTTTCTTCGTGTTTGGCTCGGGATTAATCTTGTACATTATTCTTTGCTTGATTATCCCAAAAGCAAAAACGACTGCAGAAAAATTAGAAATGCGTGGGGAAAAAATAGACATCAACAACATCAGTAAAACCGTAAGCGAAGAGTTTGAAGAGTTTAAACAACGAATGGAAAAATTCGGAAATGAAGTTGGCTCTAAAGAAAACAGACAACGTGTAAAAACAACTACAGAAAAAGCAGGTGATTTTGTTGGTGATGTTTTAAGAAGTATTTTCCTAATAGTTGGGAAAATATTTTCTGTCATACTTATCGTTTTTGCTGTGGCAATGATTGTGGTATTACTCGGATCTTTATTTGGAAGAAATTTTATTCATATGAATACAAATGATACCGATTTCTCCTACTCTATTTACGATATGATGCACAGCATTTTCCCAAATGATTTGCCAATTGAATTAGCTGTTATAGGCTTAATCTTATTCCTTGGATTGCCATTATTATCAATGATTTATGGAGGAGTACGATGCTTATTCGGAATCAAGCAAAAAAATAAAATTGTGAGTTATACATCTACCATTTTATGGTTAACTGGACTAGCATTTATTATTTATGTAGTGTATCAAATAAGTGACGATTTTAAAGAAGAGGCAACAAGCAAACAAAACATCGAACTAGTTTCTTCAAAATCGGACACACTTTTCTTATCTGTAAAGGATTTCGACAAATACGGATTAAACAAAGATACCGATGACAATTACGATTCAAGGATATTAATTGATAACTGGACATTGCTTAAAAAAGATGGAAAAACAACCAGTTTAGGATATCCAAGATTTGATATTGTTTTAAACGAAATTGACAGTGTAGAGTTAATTGCTATTAAATCAGCATCTGGAATTGACAAAAGAGAAGCATTGTATCGTGCTAAGCACATTTCTTACAACATCTCTCAAAAAGATTCATTGATTGAATTTAATCCTCAATTTGATATTCAAGATGGTGATAAATGGAGAAACCAAAATTTAAGATTGGTTTTAAAAATTCCTGTTGGAAAAGTAGTTTTCCTTTCACCAAAGATGAAACACATCATCAACGATATCGATAACGTAACAAATACATACGATGGCGACATGTTAAATAGAAGATGGAAAATGACAACAAAAGGATTGGAATGTGTGGATTGTGAAGGATTAGAAGATGTGCACAAAAATCAGGAACATGAAGTTTATGATGACATTGCGCCTCCAACACCGGCACCTGCTCTACCTGAAGAACCAACGAAAAATTAATTAATTAATAGCTGTAACTTTTAGATAAGCTAATCGTCCAGCTAAAAAACAAAACAACATCCCTAAAAATGAAGAAACTAATAATACTAATTGTTGCTCTATTTATAAGCATTACAGCAACAATTGCCGGAAACGGTACAAGCATTAATTCGGTGATCAGCAAACAACTTAAAGTTCCAAACGAACTAAAAAGTAACAAACTGAACGAAAAAGTAAATGTTCAATTCAAAATTGCCGAAGATGGAAAAGCAGTTGTGATGAACGTAGAAACAAACAGCCCGGAATTGAAAAACTACATTATGAAACAATTTCCGAAAATGAATTTCGATTCGGTTTCGGAAAAGCAGGGAGCAGTTTATTTTGTAGACATCAATTTCAAAGTGCTTTAAATTTTATTCAAGGGGTATAAAGTCGTGCAAAAACTTAATACAGGGGAATGAGTTCGTAGCATTTCTCATTCTCCGCCCCTTTCTTTTATAAAGCGATAAGTGTAATAACTTATCGTTTTTTTTTATTTATATTTGTTGAAATGCTTTCTATGAAAAACATATTCTTAATTTGTATTTTCTCTTTTTGTGGATCTTTGGTTTTTGCTCAAGATACCATTATCAAAAAAAACTCAGAAATAATCGTTGCCAAAATATTGGAAATTTCTCCAACAGAAATAAAATATAAAAAATTTGACTTTCAGGAAGGCCCTATCTACATCGAAACAAAGTCTACAGTTCAAATGATTCATTATGCAAACGGAATGAAAGAAACATTCGGGGAAGTGCAAACAGAAAAAGTGGTTCTGAAGGTGCAGGATGATGTTGATTATTATAGTAAAACAAACTCCGCAACCGGAGCCTCTGGCAAGATTGAAACATTCGGATCGAAATACAGGGTCAATGGAAAAAAGATAGGCGAAAAAAATATGCGTATACTGCTTATAGAAACTAAAGATCCAAAGATCATTAGTCTGGTTGACCAATCAAAACGTGCACAACGAAGACAATTTATCTGGATAGCAGCAATTCCTCTTGCACAAATAGCTGCAGTTGCTGCAATATCTTCACGTCCCTACGATCCTCTTACGCAAACTTATGGGCCGCGAAATACTGGCGCAGTAGTGTTGAGTGCCGTTTGTTTTGCGGGTGCAGTTGCTTGTCCTATCATTGCTATAAATCAAAAGCATAAAAAAAGGAGCACCACTTCGGCAGCAATAAAACTTTACAACCAAAAATTTTAATATGAAAAGAATACTCTTTTTACTGCTTTTTAGTTTTTGTCTTGGAAAAATAGTTGCTCAAGACACAATAACAAAAAGAAATTCCGAAATAATTATTGCGAAAATATTGGAAATTAATCCAACCGAAATAAAATATAAAAGGGTTGATAATATAGATGGGCCACTTTATATTATTAATAAATCGGAAGTTAAAATGATTGTTTATGTCAACGGGATGAAAGAATTGTTTGAGGAGAAGCCTATTGCAAAAACTGCTATTTCCATTTCAAATAATGACGATTACGTTCAAAAAAAGGCGGAATCCAACAAAATTGATATGTGGAGTTCAGGGAAATATCGTCAAGGAAATCACATGTTAAATGAAAGGGATGCTCACTATCTTTTACTCCAAACAAAAGATAAAAAAATTATGTCATTGGTTGGGCAAGCAAAAGATGCAAAAGGAATGCAATACATTGGATTTGCAGGGATTCCTTTAGGCATTGGAGCTTATGGCTTATTAATAGCGAGTGCAATAAACGGTGGAAGCAGTTCTGGGCCGCTCGGAATAGGCTTGAACCCAGCATACGCAACAGGAAGTGTTGTTTGTGCATTAGCAGCTATCGCTTGCCCAATAGCTTCTGGGCAATTTAAAAGAAAACGCACTAACTGCAACAGAGCAGCTGTTAAATTGTACAACGAGAAGTTTTAACCTAGGCATCTTCAAACACTTACAAGCATAATACCTTTTTTCCACAAATTCCCAAAACAACCCTTTTTTACTACCACAAATACTTATATTTGTGATTATTGATTAACGCCTAATTTTTTATGTCAAACGAAGAAACAATGTCTTCAGGAAAAGCGAAAGTTACTGAGTACATCAAATTAGTATTAAACGATTTTCGAATTGCAAATGAAAGTCGTGAAGCCAGTTTAATGGGCAGACGAGAAGTCCTAACCGGGAAAGCCAAATTCGGAATATTTGGTGATGGAAAAGAAATTGCCCAATTAGCCATGGCAAAAGTTTTTCAAAACGGTGATTTCCGCTCAGGCTACTACCGCGATCAAACCTTTATGTTTGCTACCGAGAATCTGACTTTACAAGAATGGTTTGCAGGATTATACGGACATACAGATGCGGATGCAGAGCCAATGAGTGCTGGACGACAAATGGGTGGGCATTTTGGAACACGCAGTTTGAATGCCGATGGAACATGGAAAGATTTAATGAAAATTAAAAATTCATCACCTGACATTTCACCAACAGGCGGACAAATGCCTCGTTTGTTGGGATTAGCAATGGCTTCCAAACATTTCAAACTGAATCCCGATTTACAAAAAGAACAATTTCATCACTTGTCAAACAAGGGAAATGAAATTGCATTCGGAACAATTGGTGATGCAAGTACTTCCGAAGGATTATTCTGGGAAACCATAAACGCAGCCGGAGTAATGCAAATTCCTATGTTAGTTTCTGTTTGGGATGATGGTCATGGAATTTCTGTCCCTAAAAAATATCAAACAACCAAAGAAAGTATTTCTGAAATATTAAAAGGTTTCCAGCGAGAAAATGGTGGAAACGGATACGAAATTTTTAAAACCAAAGGTTGGGATTATGCACATTTGTGTGAGACCTATGAGAAAGCAAGTAAAGTTTGTAGAGAACAACACGTTCCTGTTTTAATTCACGTAGAAGAAGTAACACAACCGCAAGGACACAGTACATCCGGTTCACACGAACGTTACAAGACAAAAGATCGTTTGCAGTGGGAATCCGATTTTGATGGAATAAAAAAATTACGCGAGTGGATTCTTGCAAACAAATTAGCTACAGAGAATGAGTTGGTGGAGATTGAAGAAAATGCAAAAAAAGTAGTTCGTGAAGCAAAATCAGCAGCATGGAATGCTTATTTAAATCCGATTAAAGCAGAATTAAAAGAAGTGAGTTTATTGATGGACGCAGTTGCAGCACAATCAAGCAACGCGGCATTTATCACAAAAATAAAAAATGACCTCTACTCTATTCTTGAACCAAACCGTAAAGATATTATTGTTGCTGCAAAAAATGTTTTACGTTTAACTCGAAACGAAAATCTTGCTGCTAAAAAACAATTGGTTGATTGGATTTCAGAATCAAAACTAGCCAACTTCGACCGCTACAGCTCTTATTTACAAAGTGAATCAGAGTTTAGTGCTTTAAAAGTAAAAACAGTAAAAGCAGAATTTGCTGGTGAAGCAAAAATGGTGGATGGACGAGAATTGTTGAGAGAAAATTTTAATGCAATTCTTTCTAAATATCCTGAAGTGATGATTTTTGGTGAAGATGCAGGGAAAATTGGAGGAGTAAATCAAGGCTTAGAAGGATTGCAGGAAAAATACGGAGAGATTAGAGTGTTTGATACCGGAATTCGTGAAGCAACAATTATGGGTCAAGCAATTGGTTTAGCAATGCGTGGTTTACGCCCGATTGCAGAAATTCAATACTTAGATTATTTGTTGTATGCATTGCAAATCATGAGCGATGATTTAGCAACTGTTCAATATAGAACAAAAGGCGGACAAAAAGCTCCAGTGATTATTCGTACACGAGGACATCGTTTGGAAGGCATCTGGCACAGTGGTTCTCCGATGGGAATGATTATCAATTCTATTCGCGGAATCCATGTTTGTGTTCCAAGAAATATGCAACAAGCAGCAGGATTTTACAATACTTTATTAGCTGCTGATGAACCTGCATTGGTTATAGAACCCTTGAATGGCTATCGTTTAAAAGAACAATTACCAACTAACCTTGGCGAATACAAAATTCCATTAGGAGTTGTAGAAACAATCAACGAAGGAGCTGATGTAACATTAGTAACTTATGGTTCTTGTTGTAGAATTGCAATGGAAGCGGTAAAACAGTTAGCTGAAGCAGATATTTCAGTTGAAGTGATTGATGTACAAACATTATTACCATTCGATTTAAATCACATGATTGTTGAATCGGTAAAGAAAACCAATCGCTTGATTGTCTTGGACGAAGATGTTCCGGGTGGAGCGAGTGCCTACATTTTACAAAAAGTATTGGAAGAACAAGGTGCTTATCAATATTTAGATTCTGAACCAAGAACACTTGCTGCTAAAGATCACCGTGCAGCTTACGGTTCAGACGGAGATTATTTTTCTAAACCAAGTGCTGATGATGTGTTTGACACTGTTTATGAATTGATGCACGAAAGCAATCCAGGTAAGTTTCCTAGAATATATTAGGACACCCATTGTTAATGGTCGTCATGCCGTGCTACGACACGGCATCTCATTAATGTTAGCGGTTTGACAATTAACAGATTCCGTGTCGTTGCACGAGATGACAGTTAGAAATAACATCCTACTTTAAAGTACAATTGAAAAAAACAACCGAAGCCGATTCAAAATACAACTCACTCGAAAAAATGAGTGTGCGTGAACTGCTTTCTAATATCAACAAGGAAGACAAAACAGTTCCACTTGCCATAGCAAAAGAAATTTCGAAAATCGAAAAGTTGGTGAGTGTAATTGTGAAGCAATTGAAACAAGGCGGGCGATTATTATACATGGGAGCTGGAACAAGCGGCCGACTAGGAATTGTGGACGCAAGTGAATGTCCACCAACTTATGGAGTTCCACACGGATTAGTAATTGGAATTATAGCAGGAGGCGATAAAGCGATACGTAAAGCAGTCGAATTTGCAGAAGACGATACTGAACAAGGATGGAAAGATTTACAAGCATATAAAATAAACAAAAAAGATGTCGTGATTGGAATTGCAGCATCGGGCTCAACACCTTATGTTATTGGCGCCTTGGAAGCTTGCAACAAAAAAGGCATCACAACGGCTTGCATCGTTTGTAACAAAGGAAGCAATGTTGCTAGAGTAGCAAAACATAAAATTGAAATTGTTGTAGGTCCCGAATTTGTAACAGGAAGTACCAGAATGAAATCGGGTACAGCACAAAAATTAACATTGAATATGATTTCCACTTCCGTGATGATCAAACTCGGAAAAGTAAAAGGAAATAAAATGGTAGACATGAAACTCAGCAACAATAAGCTGGTTGACAGAGGAACGAATATGGTTGCAAAAGAATTGAAAGTTTCATACAAAAAAGCAAATGAGTTGTTATTGAAGTATGGGAGTGTAAGAAAGGCTGTTGATAATTATAAAAAGTAGCCTTTACAATCATTCACACTTTCTCGACTCCGCTCGAAATGACTACACAGAAAATTCATTTTAACAAACATAGATTCGTAAAATTCGTTTTTATTCGTTATCCGTAATGCAAGACCTAGAACCCTTCTATAACTGGCGACATTATTACATTGCATCAGAAGATGAGCGTTCTCCTTTTTATGAGAGAGAATACAGCGAATTTGAATACACCAACGCCATTTACAATTACTTAATCCATCCGCAATGGGATGATATTGATTCTCCTACACTTTACATAAAGATACTGTCTGTAGATTATGACCAAAAGTTTGCAATCATAGAAATGATAGGCGAATGGAACGATGCCATCAATAATGACATCATGCTATTGAAGAGAGATATCATTGAACCAATTATGTTGCATGGAATCAATAAATTTATTTTAATTGGAGAAAACGTATTAAACTTTCATGCATCTGATGATTGCTATTATGAAGAATGGTTTGATGAAGTAGAAGATGGATGGATTGCTTTTTTAAATTTTAGAAAGCATGTGATGGAAGAATTTCAAAGAGCAAACATCGATTACTTTATTGTTTCAGGCGGACAACTCAACGATATTGGCTGGAGAACTTCTACTCCACTTCAATTGTTTGAAAAAGTAGAACATTTTGTGCAGAAACGAATTGGATAGTATGTTACAATAAATTAGTTTCCCTTTCGTTATCCCATTTCATCCCCGCTAATTTCTTATCATCACTCCATGATTGAAAATTTTAGCGTACCTAATCCATGCCACGAAAAATGGAACGGCATGCAACCCAAAGGAAATGGACGATATTGCGGTTCATGCCAAAAAATAGTAGTTGATTATACTACGAAAACTAACGAAGAGATTTCAGAACACATAAGGCAAAATTACGGTAAACAACTTTGCGGTACATTTAAAGACGAACAGCTTTCACCATCTAAATTAAATCAAACAGATGAAAACGCAGTTCGTTTTTTAGCTGCTTTATTATTAGTTTTTGGAATGAGTTTATTTAGTTGTTCTAGCGGTTCGCTTCAATCAATTGATTTAGGTGACACAATAAAAACGCATGAGGTCTATTCAAGAACTACAATAGGAATAATAGTTATTCCCCCACATACTATAACGAGAGAGGTTGAATGCAGGTCATCTAGCTTTAGTGCAAATGCAAGTGACACATCAACTGAAAAATATCATTACGATAATAAAACAGATACAAATAAAGCTGTAATAATGAATTTAGCAGAAATAATGCCTCAATTTAACAATCGCGGACAAACCCTTCCTAAATTTATAAAAAACAACTTAAACTATCCATCGACAACCGAAAACAATACTGGAACTGTTTACATTTCATTTGTAGTAATGCAAGATGGAAGCATTGAAAAAATTGAAGTTTTTAAGGGATTCAACAAACCATTTGATGAAGCGGCATTAGAAGTAGTGAAATTGATGCCTAATTGGAAACCAGGTGAAAACAAAGGTAAAAAAGTCAATGTACGTATGTATTTACCAATAAAATTTCGCCCTTCAAAAATCTAAAAACAATACAATTTGTAATATTTAGCATCATTCCTTTTTCGTATATTTGTTCTTCAATTTTTAACCTTCAATTACAAGATTATGCCAAAAGGAAATTACACAGTACCCGCTCCGTTGAACGAACCTATCAAAAGTTACGCTTCTGGAAGTCCTGAAAGAAAAGAACTTCAAGCAATGTTAAAAGAATTGCGTTCTAAAGAATTAGATATTCCAATGTATATTGGAGGAAAAGAAGTAAGAAGCAATGACAAAGTAAGACTTGCTCCGCCTCACGATCATAAACATACATTAGGACATTTTCATAAAAGCAATAAAGAGCACGTTACACAAGCTATCAATGCAGCCTTGGCTGCAAAACCAAAATGGGAAGCATTGGCTTGGGAACACCGTGCAAGTATTTTCTTAAAAGCTGCTGAGTTAATTGCTGGTCCTTACCGTGCTAAATTAAATGCTGCTACAATGCTCGGACAATCAAAGAATGCTTTTCAAGCTGAGATTGATTCGGCTTGTGAGATTATTGATTTCCTTCGATTCAATGTTTTGTATATGACCGAAATATACAAACAACAACCGCCTGTTGCTGGAACAGGATTTGGTGTTTGGAACCGTGTTGAACAACGACCATTAGAAGGGTTTTTATATGCATTGACTCCATTCAACTTTACAGCAATTGCAGGAAACTTACCTTCTTCTTGTGCAATGATGGGAAATGTTGTTGTTTGGAAACCTTCTAACACTCAGGTATACGCGGCAAATGTGTTAATGGAAATTTTCATGAAAGCAGGGGTTCCTGATGGCGTTATCAATTTAATTTATCCTTCTGGTCCAGATGCAGCTGACATTGTTTTCTCACATCCAGATTTTGCAGGAATTCATTTCACCGGTTCTACGGAAGTATTTCAGAACATATGGAAAACGATTGGAAACAATATTCATAAATACAAAACGTACCCACGCATTGTTGGAGAAACAGGCGGAAAAGATTTTATTCTTGCTCATAAATCTGCAGATGCAAAAATATTAGCTACTTCTATCAGCCGCGGTGCATTTGAGTATCAAGGACAAAAATGTTCAGCTTGCTCTAGAGCTTATGTCCCTTCTAACCTTTGGGATGAAGTGAAAGGATATCTTCAAGCGGATTTGAAATCATTTAAAATGGGTCCGACTGAAGATTTTACAAACTTCATCAATGCGGTTATTGATGAAAAATCATTTGACAAATTGGCTAAATACATTGATGCCGCTAAAGCAGATAAAAATGTAGAAATTATTGCAGGTGGAAATTATGATAAATCAAAAGGTTGGTTCATTGAGCCAACAATCATTGTAGCAAAAGACCCAAAATATGTAACGATGTGTGAAGAGTTGTTCGGCCCGGTATTGACATTACATGTGTACGATTCAGAAAAGTTTGACGATATTTTACATACAGTAGATACAACTTCTATTTATGCATTAACAGGAGCAATTATTGCCCAAGACCGTTATGCAATTGAACATGCAGCAAAAGCTTTACGCAATGCAGCTGGTAATTTTTATATCAATGATAAATGTACGGGTGCGGTGGTTGGACAACAACCATTTGGCGGAGCGAGAGGTTCAGGAACGAATGATAAAGCCGGAGCGATGGTAAATTTATTGCGCTGGGTTTCTCCTCGCACTATTAAAGAAACATTTGTGCCGCCTACGGATTATAGATATCCGTTTTTACAAGCAGATTAAAAATATTAAGCGTCCCGCATTTTGCGGGACGTTTTTTTTATTTTCAAGCATTTATTCATTACATTAGATGTGTTCAAATTTGGTTTATAATTTGAATGTTTATTAAAAACAAAAAAATATGCAAAAACTCAGTCTCTTAATTATTGCTTTCATCAGTTTTATCTTTTCAGATATTGCTATTGCACAGTCGACATCCATAACAAAAATCATTCAAAACGGAGAACGAATTGAGTTGACTATTTCTAATTCTCAACCATTTTATGTTGGAGGGAACATCTACATTCTACACATTGGAAAAACTGATTTTTCATTAAGTAAGCAGAACAACAGAGATGGCAAAGGTGCTATCACATTTTATATTCCAGTAGCAGAATTTAATAATCTTATTGAAGGAGATTACGTCTGGATGAGTTATGGCAACAAATTTAAAAAAGCTCCAGACCCAACAATTGACCCTGCAAAGTTTTGCAAAAAGAATTCAAAAAAATGCTGGGCATTAGGGAAATTCAGCAAACAGCTAACCGGTAATTAAGAATTGATAATCTACATTCCAATGATAAAAAAATACACTTTTTCTCTCATTATACTTCTTGCTTTCATTAGCACTCCGTTTTTAAGTATTGCGCAAACAACTCCTGATCCGGGTTTACCAGGAACGTTTGCAGTTAGCTATATGTCTTACAATTTAGGAGATTTAGCATTTACCGATCCTTCTTTTCCAAATCCTATGGAAGTGCGTGGCTCGGTTCATTATCCAACGTTGTTGAGTTCGGGGCCATTTCCTGTTTTAGTTTTTTTACACGGTCGCCACTCCACTTGTTACCAAACGAGTAACCCATCAAATACCGCATTAGATTGGCCGTGTATTGCAGGCGATCAATCCATTACCAGTTTTCAAGGATATGATTATTTAGGACAACAAATGGCAAGTCACGGCTACATTGTTATTTCCATTTCAGCAAATGCAATCAATGCAGATGATAATAGTTTAGCCGACAGAGGAATGCCTGCTCGTGCTGCTTTAACACAACATCATTTGGATTTATGGAACACTTGGAATACAACAGGTGGCGCACCTTTCGGGACAACCTTTGTTGGTAAGCTGGATTTACAGAATGTTGGAACAATGGGCCACTCAAGAGGCGGTGAAGGTGTTGTAGCGCATGCTATACTAAATCGCACCTTAGGTGAGCCTTATGGAATCAGAGCTGTTTTACCTTTAGCTCCGGTAGATTTTGGACGAAGAATATTAAACGACATGCCTTTGATGAACATTGCTCCATATTGTGATGGTGATGTTTCTGATTTGCAAGGAGTACATTTTTATGACGATATTCGTTACAATGATTTAACAGACGAAACGCCTAAACATTCGTTATTGGTTATGGGTGCAAATCATAATTTTTACAATACTGTTTGGACTCCTGGCTCCTATATTGCAGGCACTTCTGATGACTGGGACAACAATTATGGCAACAATGATATTCACTGTGGAACACTCGGCACACAAAGCAAACGATTGACTCCTGCTGAACAACAAGCTATGTTGGTGACTTATGCAAGTGCCTTTTTCAGAACATACATTGGAAATGAAACAATGTTTGCTCCAATTTTAAATGCAGATGACATTGTTCCTCCTGTTTCATCCACTCTCGACACAGGTGCTGTATTTATGTCGTACCATGCTCCTGCTTCTCAGCGCCTTGACATCAACCGTCAGTTAACAGAGGGAGCAGAAATCACAAATACATTATCTGGAGCAGTTTCAGCAAATAGCCTTACTAAATTCGACATCTGCTCGGACGATGCAACTGAGTTTAATTGCAGTGTAAGCTCATCCAACGATAAAGAACCACACAGTGGAACAAGTTCTGCTTTAGGAATGCCTCAACTTGGCATGCGTTGGAATGCACCGGGAGATTATTATCAAAATATCATTCCAGTTGCAAACCAGAATTTTACGATCTACGAAAATTTACAATTCAGAGCAAGTGTGGATTATTCTGAAGCCACTGCAGGACAGTATCAATACTATACCATTCAGCTGGTTGATGCTTCAGGCGCCATCAGCAGCAAAAACATTAAAGACTACACACAGGCGATGTATTTTCCTCCAGGTACAGAATTTTTCGTTTTGCCAAAAGTTTGCTATAATAGTATCAAAATCCCTTTGACCGATTTCACAGGAATTGATCTGACCCAAGTGCAGAAAATAATTTTCCTTTACAACCAAACTGTTGCAGGATCAATTTTCATAACAGACCTTACTTTAAGTGGATTGGTTCCTATTACAACATCTGTATCGCATAATTTCCCTGCTTCTGTTGTAGCTGTATACCCTAATCCTGCCGACAATAGTGTAAACGTAAAACTTGGAACAGAATTCAAGGAAATTACATCTATAAAATTGTTTGATGTACAAGGTAAGTTGATTTACACCAATGAAAGCATCACTCAAGAATTGATTAACATCGATTTGAGTTCTTTTGAAAAAGGAATATATATCTTGAATGTAATTAGTACCAGAGATATTAAGAATTACAAAGTTGTGAAACAGTAGCTATCAATAAAAAAGTTGTTCCAATAAAAAAATCCTTTCTGTTAATTCAGGAAGGATTTTTTGGTTGTACGTATTTTTCAGATTCTATTCTAAAATAAAAATGGATTGTATTATTTATCTACAATCACAAACTCTGTTCTTCTGTTCTTTGCTCTACCAGGTTCTGTTCCATTATCTGCAATAGGAACAGATGCACCATAACCTTTAAAATTAATCAAACGGCTTTCTTCAATACCTTTTGCAATTAATAAATCACGAACACTAAATGCTCTATCGGTTGAAAGCGCCAAGTTTGATTTTGCATCGCCCACATTATCTGTATGTCCGCGCACTTCAATTTTAATAGTTGGATTGGCTTTTAAGAATTCCGAAAATTCACTGATTACAACTGCTGAACTCGGATCTAAATCAGCCGAATTTGTTTTATAATAAATATTGTTCAGCAAATATGTTTTCCCAACCTGGATTGTATCCACTTGTAGATTTCGTTTAACAGGTTTAGCAGCAACTAATGAATCTTTTTTTATCAATTGAGAACTAAAAGCATAATTATCTTTTTTTACTGTAATAATTAAATCATTTTTTGCCTTGGTATTCACCACCAACGCATAACTTCCTGTGATGGTATCTACCATTCCTTCTGTAACTTTATTTGTAACTACATCCTTGGCTTCTACTTTAAATCCAACCGGAGTACCTTGTCCAAAATCTTCAATCTTACCTTTAAAAAATGCTACCTCATCCGGACGCGCCTCTTTGTATAACTCAAATGAATAAACATCATGTTTGCCAACTGATTTGCCATTTGCGCGAGTCGGTTCATTAGAAGAGAAATAACCTAAATGCCCATCTGTGCTAACAAAAAAACCTAAGTCATCACGAGGAGTATTTATGGGAATACCAATATTTTTAGGCTCGCTCCATTTACCATCTTCCCCTTTCTTAGATAAGAAAATATCAAAACCTCCTACACCTGGATGGCCATCGGAAGAAAAATATAAGGTTTGAAAATCGGAGTGGATAAAAACTGATTTCTCATCAAAACTTGTATTGATAATTGGACCCATATTTACTGGCGCCCCCCAAGTACCCGTTGCCAAATCTTTTATTGTAACATACAAATCTACTCCTCCTCTTCCACCTTTTCTGTCACTCGCAAAATAGAGTGTTTTACCATCCGATGCGATGCTTGGCTGAGAATCCCAATAAATGGGGTCATTAATTCCTTCTACTTTTTTTGCTTCTGTCCATTCTCCATTAATATTATCAGAAGTATAAATATCAAAATTTAACACGGCTCCACCTTCATCTTTACCTCTTGTAAAAAAGATGTGTTTGTTATCGATTGACATGGTAGCACCGCCTTCTGCACCATCTTTATTAAACGGATAAGGCATTCGTTGACCTTTGTTAAACTCACCGGTTGTTTTGCTTCTAGTGGCGTAGCTGAACAATTCCATTTCTTTATCGGTTTCATAAACCATGTCTTTGTTTACATAAGGCTGTTTACGTGTAAACAACATCATTTCATCATCCGAGGAAATGACAGGAAGGTATTCATCTTTTTCGGTGCAAATACCCGCAACAGGCATAGGATCAAAAGGAACTTTATTTTTGAATAAGTCGCTATACACTTTTGCATAACGAACCATATCTCTGGCTTGTTTTAAAAGTGCATCGTAATCTTTGTTAAATTTTTTCTCATCATCATCTTTAAAATCGATGTATAGTTTCATGTATTTAACACAGTCGTCATAATTTTCATCTTCCCAAGCAATGAATCCAAGATAATAATAGGGGTCGGAATGGTATTTGGGACAAACTTCTATTACCTTTTTTAGGTAGGGCTCAACGGGCTTGTATTTTGCTTCTGCAATGCTTAGCGTTTTTATTCGTTCCATTGCAAAAGAAAAATTAGCATCTACATAATCTGGTTCTAATTCCATTGCTTGCGTCAAGAATGCAAGACGTTCTTCTTTTTTGAATTTCTTATCGGTTCCTTGCTCGTATAACTTCGTAGCTTTTTTATTGTCAATTTCCTGACATTTCGCTTCATCCTGAGCGAATGCAGTGGTTGCTAATGAGCTTAGTAATAATAATAACTGTGCTTTTTGATAGCGTTTCATGAAATCCCCCTAACCCCCTTTTCAAGGGGGAATTTATTTTGTTTTAATAATAGTATAACGTTGTAATAAGAAAAAGATACGCATTCCATATTGCTACTATATATGGCGAGGCTTACTCGCCATCGCGAGTGAAACCTCGCGACTTCTTTTACTGCATTTTTTTATCAGATTCTGCTTTAGCTTTTATTAAAACATTATCAGCTTTTTTGTTTGCCTCATCCAAGATCACTTGTGCTTTTTTATCCACTTCTTTCTTTGCAGCCGGTGCAGCCGCCTTTGCGGTCATTTTAGCAATTGGATTTTTAATGTCTTCAACATTTTTGTCGATAGCCGCATAACCTTCTGCTTTTGTTTTATCAGCTAATACTTTGGCATCCGCTTTCAATTTGTCTGCTTCCGCTTGAGCATCCTTCATAATCTTTTCTGCTTCTTCACGTGCTTTTTCTTTAGCCATATCCACACCCTGAGAAATAATTTCTTTCACTTGCTCTTTTGCACCTTGCTCCGTATTAAACAAATCAGTTTTTAAAGTAGGCTTAGTTACTGTTCCACCAAACAATGCTTTTATTTTTACTTTATCGCCCAATTTCACATTTGTGCCTGCTTGTGAATTTAATTGAGCCAATAAACTTCCTGCTGCTGCATTGGCTTGAGAACCAAATTCATCACGAGGGATCTCTAACTTCCATGTATAATCAATTGTTTGATCAAATCCTGTTGAACCTTTTACACTTCCTGTAATTTTCCCTGACTTAATAGGCATTTCATCAACGAATAATCTACCATCTTTAAATGTATAGGTTGCGTTTACATTTTCGAAAGTCAATTTTTTGTACTTCTCTTGTTTCAATGCATCTGCCAATTTATTTATGGGTTCAAAGCCTTCCACTGTAACACTGTTTGTGATTAATTTACCGCCACCTGTTAAAGTATTCATAACAGGTTCCATGTGTTGATCCAATAGTGTTGTGAACTTTAATTTTGTTCCAAATTTTCCTGTTGCATATTTTGCAATTGGAGCAAGCTTTTCAACTGTATTAAACATTTTTACTGTTTTAGGAATATCAAAGTTTGCTATGTCTACATCAAAATCAACTGTGGGTTTTTTAGGATTTTGAGTATTGTAAACACCACTCAATGCCATTGTTCCTTCAACTTCATCTAAGGTTAATTTTAAATTATCCAAGGCCATTTTACTATCTTTAATTGCAACGCCACCTGTTACTTTGGTGATAGTTAAATTATCATACAACAACTTAGCAATGTTTACATTTAAACGAACATCTAAATTAGATGGCACTTCTGCTACAGTCATTGCAGCCGTATCTGCAGGTGTTGCAACCGCTTGTGTTGTATCACTGCTGCTCATCAATTCGTTAACATCCAACAAAGTTGAACTCAAATTAAAGGTTCCTTTTAATAAAGAATCTTTTAAGGCATACTGAAGAAAGTTTTCGATCTTACCATCCATCTGAATATCGCTTTTTCCAACCACGGCATCAAACTTTGTTAAATCTACCGTCTTAGGATTAAATTCTAAATACATGGCAGAGATTTTTGTTGGATAGTTCAACGATTTAGTTTGATAGTTCATATCTAAAATAGTCAACTTCCCTTCTGCATGAAAATCTTCATATTTTTCTTGTTCAATAGCACTCATACGACCTTTCATCTTAACATCTGCAGTGATCATACCATTTAAGTCGTCTCCTTTTTCCATTGGAACAACATCTTTCATACTCGCCAAATTAATTTTAGCAAGAACAGCAGCATTGATGTTTGCATCTGAAACAGGCGTAGAAACATGCATTGTAGCATCAATTGGATTTCCACCTAACTCCACATGAAATTTATTTAAATCGATAATGGTTGCATCCGGTTCTCCTGTTTTATTATCAACTACTAAATCAATTTGAATGTTTGTTGCTGATTTAGGTAAAGAAGGATATTGGAACATCGCATCTTTAACAAGCAACTTGCAGCCGAAGGCAGGCATTTTAGTATCGTTGTAGATTCCTTTTGCAAAACCATCCAAAGATAATGAACCGGATGTTTTTACATCTTTGAAATCAGCTGTATAAACTCCCGGAACCAAGGATAAAATGTTTTTAAATTCTGTTTGGTTGGCTTTGAATTTCAAATCCATGTCCATATCCTCTTTCGGCATTGCGAAAAAACCATCCAATCCCAATGTCAATTCATTGAAAGAAAATTCATTGTCTTTGAACGAAAATTTAAAGTTGGGCATATCTGCATCCAAATCTGCTTTGATGCGTGTTTTTACTTTGTTCATATATGCTACACCACCATAGTTCATTGTGAATCTTTCAATTTCTGTTAATGTTTCCAAAACAAAATTATCGGAAGTAAAATCACCGCTGAGTGTATGAGTCATATTATACAACTCTGTATAAAAGCCCATTGACGCGTCATCATAAACGATATAAGCATTTTTAATTTCAAACTTTTCCAATCCCATTTTAAAGGGAGCCGATTTAGCGGTGTCTACTTTTCCTGTTGAATCAACACTTGGCTTGGTGATGTCCCAGTTTGCTTTTCCATCTTTCAAAACCAATGCATGAATACGAGGTTGATCAATTGAGATTGTATGAATCTCATATTTATCGCCATTGATAACGCTCATAAGGTTTAAACCAATAGTGAGGTTTTTAGCATACAATAAAGTATCACCTTCAAAATCTCCAATGTTTGCAACACTAACGCTATCCACTGAAAGTGTAAAATCAGGAAAAGTACTCAGCAATGTTAAATCGAATTCACCAAAATTTACTTTGGCATTCAATTCTTTATTGGCTGTATCTTTTACAAACTGCACAATTTGCTTTTTAAATAAAAAGGGAGCTGCTATAATCAAGATGATTAATAACAAAAATGTAATTCCTGTCCATTTTAAGATTCTTCTTAATAAACTTTTTTTCTTTTTCGGTGTTTCGTTTGTCATGGTTGTTCGGTTTTTGCTCGCTGATTACGCGGATTTTCGCGGATTTTTTTGTTGTTTATTTTTTCTTTTTTATTTGCCGATTGCTTTTTTGTCTACTTATTTGATTTGGCCTCTCAACTCCCTTGTTCTCGACTCCGCTCGAACTGACTGGCATTTAATTGTATCTTTTTTTGCCAACTGCCTCTACTGCTCAATTGCCTATTTCATTATTAGAATTTAGCACTTTTATTTCTAAGTAAATGATCAACCAAAACCAATGCTGCCATTGCTTCTACAATTGGAACAGCACGGGGCAATACACAAGGATCATGCCTTCCTTTTCCCATCATTTCCACTGCTTCTCCTTTTGAATTGACTGTATTTTGTTTTTGCATAATAGTTGCTACCGGCTTGAAAGCGACTCTAAAATAAATATCTTCACCATTACTAATTCCCCCCTGTATTCCGCCTGAGTGATTTGTCTGGGTATGTACTTTCCCTTTTTCGACAAGAAACTGATCATTATGAGTTGAACCATTCATCTTCACACCATCGAAACCACTTCCGTATTCAAAACCTTTTACTGCATTTATACTTAACATTGCTTTGCCAATATCTGCATGCAATTTATCAAATACAGGTTCACCTAATCCAACAGGTGTTCCTTTGATGACACAGGAAATAATCCCTCCAATTGTATCACCTGACTTACGAACTTGCTCAATTTTTTGAATCATAGTATCTGCTATTAAAGCATCCGGACAGCGTACTATATTAGAATCAATTGTAAAAAGATCCAAGTCGTGGTAATCTTTCAAAAGTTTAATATCACCTACTTGAGAAGTATAAGCTTGAATGGTTATTCCATGTTGTTTTAAAATCAATTTCGCAATTGCACCCCCAACAACTCGACTAACTGTTTCACGTGCAGATGATCTTCCGCCTCCGCGATAATCACGCATTCCATATTTTGCATCATAGGTATAATCCGCATGAGAAGGACGATATACATCTTCATTGTGCTCGTAATCTTTTGATTTTTGATTTTCGTTACGAATAATAAAGCCGATAGGTGTTCCCATCGTTTTACCTTCATAGATTCCTGAAAGAAATTCTACTGTATCGCTTTCTTTACGTTGAGTAACAATATGAGACTGTCCCGGGCGTCTTCTGTCCAATTCGGATTGAATAAAATCAAGGTCGATTTGAATACCAGCTGGACAGCCATCCAAAATACCACCCAAGGCAATGCCATGCGACTCGCCAAAAGTGGTTAATGTAAATAATTTTCCGAAAGAATTGCCTGCCATAAATTTTAATTCAAAATTATTTTTTTAACTGCGCTGCCACTTTCTCCCTCAACTGCAACAAAATAAAACCCTTTTTTTATCGATGATAAATCAATTTGCTTTTTGTAAGAGCCTGCTACTTTAAAAACTTTTTCGGTATATACATTTCTACCTGCAATATCAGTGATAGAAATTGTACCATATTGATCATTCGAATTATAATTTAGTTCAAACAAGCCATTGGAAGGATTTGGGGAAATAGTTAATCCCAAATCAGTTGAAAATTCTCCTACTGAAGTAAAATTACAGGTTGCGGGTGCTGCATAAAATTTATTAATGCTACAAGACCCATCATCCGAAAAGGCAGCAGCAACAACACAAGAAGCACCATTGGATGAAAGATTATTTAAAGAATAGTTTATAGGACTAATGAAAGGTGCCGTAAATGTTTGAGAGCCACCACAACTTCCAAAAACAGTAAGTATTCCAGTTGTTGGAGGATATAAGAAATTAATTGAGCCAGTAACATCGTATGTGTTATCAATAGAATCGCATACTGTAGGAAATGTCGTTAAGGTATTAAATGTACAAGCTGATCCGCAATTTGCTGCTCCCAATCCTCCTGTTTGGGAGTAATTGATATTTCCTGGGTCATCCGAATAATTAGAAATCATTGCAATATAAAAATTACCTGCAACAGCAGATGGAATAGAAATATTAATCAAATTACTTCCTGAATAATCACAACCAGCAATATGTGAAGCATCTAACTGGGTGTAACAAACACCGGTTAAAGAAGTATATGGCCCCCAATAAATGAAGTCAATATCAATAGGAGCTGGTGTTGTAGCAAAATCTAATCCTGAACCAGTAATTGTAATCGGTCCAGCTGTTGTTACTTGAAAAGAAAACCAAATCGGGTTTGCAACACTGCCGAGACAACCGTAATCCGGACCAGAAGGTGCTGCAATTCCAGTAGGTGAATCCCAGTCGTAAACACTTCCCGTACAAAATGGAAATGCGGTAATGCAACTATCTTGTGCTTTTAAATTGAAAGTAAGTAAGGAAAATGTGGCTATCAATAAAACAAAAACGCTCTTCATACAACTAATTTTAAGCGCTAATTTACGACAAATAATGCAAATTTATGGTTCATAATTGACACAAAAAAGGCATCCTTATAAAAGGATGCCTCGTTTTTGCATAAATGTTGTTATTAAAGGGTTTGGAAAAGCAAAAAGCTCAACCAAACTAAGATTTAGTAATAAATTATTTTACGAATTTCCGTGTTCTTTTCACCTGTTATTCTAACAAAATAAACACCTTTGTTATAAGTAGTTAAATCTAGCTTTTTGTCATAAATTCCTGAAAATTTAGGAAGCGTTTGACTCAACACGACTCTACCCAAAACATCAACAACTTCAATAGAAATCGTTTGCACTTGCGTTTGATCGAATGTTAAATTAAAGGAGCCTGTCGATGGATTTGGAGCAATAGACAAGTTTGTTAAAAATGTGTTTTCTGCCACTCCTGTTGCGCCACAAGCTGCTGGAGCAGTATACATTGCAGTATAAATACACGTTGGTAGATCCGAAAAGGAAAACATCACGGTACAATTAGCTCCATTAGCGGGTAAACCGGGAATTGAAAAACTTGAGGAGCCAGAAAAAGGTGGCATTAGTATTACTGGAGTTCCACCACAACTGCTGGTAATTAAAAGAGTTCCTGTAGTTGGTGGATTCACATAACCCACAAAACCGAAAACAGAATAGGTATTTGTTGTTGAAACACATGGTCCAGCAGTTGCGCTGCCTGTCATAACACATTGAGCAACCATAAGCTGAGCAATAAAAACTGAACTGAGGAGAGTACTAATTTTTTTCATAAGGGTGAGTCGTTTAGTGGGTTTAAGGTTTATCTATATGGTAGAGTACAAATAAATAGAAAAGGTTGCTTTCTGTATAAAAAAAAGCAACCTTCTCAATTCTTTCGATAAGACTAAAATTTATAAATCAAAGAGATGTCGTTCACAATTCCTGTATTCTGATTAAAATCAAATGTAGAATAAGTAAATTTTCTTGTTGTAGCTCCTTTGGTTTCTACAACTTGACTCTTTTGAAATACCAGGTCCACCGCTACTTGCGCTGAAATAGAAAAACGTTTTGAAAGAGGATATTTTGCACCAAAGAACGGGCTGATGCCAACTGAAAAAGCTTTCGTTTTTGTTTTATAAACAATATCTGCTTGAGTATCCATAACTTCCACCCAGGCATTCGGACCAACTGCGGTATCTCTGACAAGCGTTTTGTTTTGTTTATAGGATTCACTTTTAGAATAGCCTAAAGTCAAATCAGTTCCGTAAAACCATTTTAGTTTATTCTTTCCAAAAAGCCGCTCATAACCAATGTTTACATGCGGACTAACATAAGAAGGGCTAACAGTTGTTTGCTTTATTAATACACTATCAGTTTGTAGGATGATGACTTCGTTCCAAGGATTAGGATGATAGGAATTTTGATTCATCATATCAGCTATAATGGAAAAACGGAATGCTGATTTGCTAGTCAAATTTCTTTTATAAGTTGCAGAAAATCGGGTGGCTTGAGCTGAACCGCCATTTAATAATGCCCGGAAAATTGGCGCGGTATTGATACTTATTTCGTTTTTTTTGAATTGTGGAACGGTGTCTGATTTAGGACTAAAATCGGTTCCTTCTTGGGCACTCGCGCTTACAACTATTGCAAACAGAGGAAACAGGATTCTTCTTTTCTTCATAGCATTACATTTTAGGGTTTAATTAATAATCAAAATGTAATTTTATGCCATAGTAAGAAATTAAGAATTAGTAGGTTTTATATGTAAGACGCAGAAGTAATAAAAAGGTTGCCCTTTTAAGAGAAAATAAATGAAGATACTTGTCTATTTAGTATCTTTCAGCATTAATTAATGTCAATGAAAATTCTGATTAAAAATATAAAACAGTTAGTTCAAGTAGAGGGTGAACCGAAGCTAAAAGTTTCGGGTGCAGAAATGAAAAAATTGAATAGTATTCATAATGCTTGGCTAGCAATTGAAAATGATAAAATTGCAGGTTTTGGAAAAATGGATGACTGGGAAGGAATTTCGGATTGGACCAATTTGACAATCATTGATGCTTCTGATAAAATTGTAATGCCAAGCTATTGCGATAGTCACACTCACATTGTTTATGCAGGAAGCAGAGAAGGCGAATTTGTAGATCGTATCAACGGCTTGACCTATGAACAAATATTTGAACGTGGTGGTGGCATTTTAAACTCTGCAAAAAAATTAGCAAACGCTACAGAAGAAGAATTAATTGAAAGTGCGCTTGTTCGCTTGAATGAAATTATGTGGCAAGGAACTGGAGCCGTTGAAATCAAAAGCGGTTACGGACTAAGCACCGAAGCAGAATTAAAAATGTTGCGTGTTATTAAAAAATTAAAAACACTTTCTCCATTAACAATCAGAGCTACATTTCTTGGCGCACATGCAATTCCAAAAGAGTATCAGGAATCAAGACGCAAGTATATAGACTTGCTTACTAATGAAATGATGCCAAAAATTGCCGAAGAAAAATTGGCAGATTATTGTGATGTATTTTGCGAACAGAATTATTTTACAAAAGAAGAAACGATTGAAATATTAACAGCAGCAAAAAAATTCGGCATGACTCCAAAAGTACATGCTGAGCAATTGAGCAATTTTGGCGGTGTGTTAGCCGGTGTTGAAGTAGGTGCAATCAGTGTTGACCATTTGGAATTTGTGGGCGACAAAGAAATTGAAGCATTAAAAAATTCAAAAACAATGGCAACCATTTTACCAGGTGCTGCTTTCTTTTTGAGTTTACAATTTCCTCCTGCTCGCAAAATGATGGATGCAGGATTACCAATTGCAATAGCAAGTGATTTTAATCCAGGAAGCAGTCCGAGTGGAAATATGAATTTAATGCTATCCATTGCCTGCATTCAATACAAAATGACTCCGGAAGAAGCGCTAAATGCAGCAACCATCAATTCGGCTTATGCAATGGATTTGAGTAGCACACATGGAAGCATTGCAGTTGGAAAACAAGCGAATATATTTATTACAAAAGAAATTCCGAGTTATGCTTTCATTCCTTATTCGTTTGGAAGTAATTTGGTGGAAAGTGTGATTTTAAATGGGAAGATTATTGACAGTAAACAGTAGACAATAGACAAATAAAAAACAAACAAAATAAGAACCGTCATTGCGAGTCACGACCCGAGCATTCGGGGCGGGATCTGGCAATCTTTCACGATGAGGAGAATAGCCACCATTGGTGAGAGATTGCCACATCCCGCGAAAATGCGGGACTCGCAATGACGTTCTAAAAAAGCGAAACAATTAAAGCCTGCACACAGCATACTAATGAACTAATAAACTATTGAACTAATGAACCAACTTATAGAATGTGTTCCGAATTTCTCTGAAGGACACGACATGAACATCATCAAACAGATCACCAATGAAATTGAATCTGTTGAAGGAATAAAGTTACTGAACGTTGATCCGGGTAAGGCAACCAACAGAACAGTTGTGACATTTGTGGGCAATCCGGAAGCTGTGATTGAAGCTGCATTTCTTGCTATCAAAAAAGCGGGTGAATTAATTGATATGAGCAAACACAAAGGCGAACATCCTCGTATGGGCGCTACAGATGTTTGTCCGCTTATTCCCATTGCAGGAATTACTATGGAAGAAACAGCTGAGTTCGCAAAAAAATTAGGAGCGCGTGTTGGAAAAGAATTGAGCATTCCTGTTTATTTATATGAAGCTGCTCAGGCAGATAAAAAAAGAAACAATTTATCGGTGATTCGTTCTGGAGAATACGAAGGCTTTTTCAAAAAAATAAAACTACCTGAATGGAAACCCGATTTCGGTCTGGCTGAACATTCAATAAAATCAGGTTCTACCGTAATTGGAGCTCGTGATTTTTTAGTCGCTTACAATGTGAATTTAAATACTACTTCTACCCGCAGAGCAAACTCCATTGCATTTGATGTGCGTGAAGCAGGAAGAGTAAAACGAGAAGGCAATCCCGTTACAGGAAAAATTGTTACAGATGAAAAAGGAAATCCGGTGAATATTCCGGGTTCATTAAAATCGGTAAAAGCAATTGGTTGGTACATTGAGGAATATGGAATTGCTCAAATTTCCATGAATTTGACTAATATCAATGTCACTTCGGTACACAAAGCATTTGATGAAGTCTGCAACAAAGCTACGGAGCGCGGAATCAGAGTGACAGGCTCAGAACTTGTAGGATTAGTTCCTTTGAAATCGATGTTGGATGCGGGGAAATATTTTCTGGAAAAACAAAATCGCTCGACTGGAGTTTCTGAAAAAGAATTGATCAAAATTGCTGTAAAGTCGCTTGGCTTGGATGAACTTTCTCCATTCAAACCAGAAGAACGAATCATTGAATATCTTTTAAAGGATGTATCCAAAGCACGTCTAATTAAAATGGATCTGGTAGCATTTGCTGATGAAACAGCGAGTGAAAGTCCGGCTCCAGGTGGCGGCTCCATATCTGCATACATTGGCGCCTTGGGAATTTCGTTGGGAACGATGGTTGCCAATTTATCTTCTCACAAACCAGGTTGGGATGAGCGCTGGAAAGAGTTTTCGGACTGGGCAGAAAAAGGACAGAACTACAAAAATGAACTTTTGAAACTGGTGGATGAGGACACAAATGCCTTTAATAAGATTATGGCTGCCTTTGGATTGCCTAAAGTTACAGACGAAGAGAAAAAATCAAGAACACAAGCCATACAGGATGCAACCAAATATGCCACAGAAGTACCTTTCAAAGTAATGCACTTGTGCTACGATTCAATGGAAGTAATTAAAGCAATGGCTGAAATAGGAAACCCTAATTCTGTTACAGATGCAGGTGTGGGTGCACTTTGCGCTCGTTCGGCTGTCATGGGCGCTTTCTTAAATGTGAAAATAAATGCTGCAGGATTGACAGATAAAGCCTTTGCAGAGAAACTAATTGCTGAAGGCAACGTATTAGAAGCTAAAACAAATGCTTTAGAGGCTGAGATATTGAAGATCGTGAATGGGAAAATTTAGGATTTCTATAGCGATTTTGACATATAAAATGTCATTTCGAGCTTGTCGAGAAACCTTTCGAAGCAAAAGGCCAACTAACAACCGAAATGACATTTAGATGCGACTCAATTTTGAAGAACGAGATTGCTTATCGTAAGTTTCTCGACAAGCTCGAAATGACAATAAAACAGAGCTGATAATTAACAACGTTTCAACAAACTCGAAACAATAAACTAAGAAACAAATATGAATTTTTACGTTTACATTTTAAAATGTTCCGATAAAAAATATTACACAGGAGTAACGAATAATTTAGAAAGAAGATTAGAAGAACATCATCAAGGTATTAATAAAAATTGTTACACATTTACCCGCAGACCATTAGAATTAATGTACCATATAAATTTCATCGATCCATTGGAAGCAATAAAGTGGGAAAAGAAGATAAAAGATTGGAGCAGAAAAAAGAAAGAAGCACTGATTTCTGAAAACTGGGACGATTTAGTTAAATTTTCAAAGAGTAAAGTTCAAATTATTGACACCGAATAAAAGCAGGATGTCATTTCGAGCTTGTTGAGAAACAGTGCAGAGCAAAAAAACAAACTAACAAGCAAAATGTTATTTAGATGCGAATGGATTTTGATGCGATAATACTTTTAGTTCGTTTCTCGACAAGCTCGAAATGACAATATTTTCAATAACGAATAAATAAGAACCACATACAATCCTATGCTACTGATTACTCGGATAAGACTGAAAATACGGAAACATACTACTTTCCGTAGATTATTTTATTCGTTTACTTTCAGGTTACTTCTACTCGACTTTAAAAAAAATCAATTACTTTTAATTTTCTGGTTGATATTTTTTGGAATCATTACAAATAATGTTGCACCACGTTATGGTGTTGCATATTTATTCTGGGGTCCGGAATATTTTGACAAGATGAGTTTTTACTCCTACTTCATCACCGGCTTTGCTTGTGGCGGATTTATTATGGCGTACAACATTGCCAGCTACATTAAAAATGGTTTCCGCTTTCCTTTTTTAGCAACTCTGCGAAATCCATTTATGAAATATTGTCTGAATAATATTTTACTCCCTTTAACATTTACTATACTTTATTGTTTTAAAATTTTCTTTTTCTTAAGAAGCGAAGGCAACTATTCTACTGTCCACATCCTTTGGTTCCTGACCTCTTTCATTTTAGGGAATTTATTTTTCCTATTCATGGCTTTCACCTAT
>Ga0163151_10002002_pt1 | contig 32941 bp, 33 predicted proteins | sample OliLakLV19MP5IB2_FD_145596 | JGI IMG/M metagenome (GOLD analysis project Ga0163151, IMG submission 145596) | Freshwater microbial mat bacterial communities from Lake Vanda, McMurdo Dry Valleys, Antarctica - Oligotrophic Lake LV.19.MP5.IB-2 | ecosystem: Environmental > Aquatic > Freshwater >... | reverse complement strand
GCGTTCATCCATCAACACACTCAAGGATCGGTACTTCGACTCGATCACGTGCAACGCCGTGTCGTCTTGCATGGTTGTGGTGTAACGCAACCATGAAAAAGAATCAAGTTATTATGACGCGAGTGCTAAAACTCAGGATGCCCCACTGTAACGATCGAATTGGAATTCGTCATGGTTGATCCCGAATTGGGGCATGTTAGAGTAGCCCCGTGCGAATCATTGCCAAACGGACCCTTCGCACATTCTGGAAACGACATCCCAAGGCGAAGGGCTCCCTGGAAGCCTGGCACCAGGAAGTCGCTCGGGCGGACTGGGCAACCCCTTCGGCGGTCAAGGCTCAGTTTCGGTCAGCGAGTGTACTTCAGGACAACCGAGTGGCGTTTAATATTGCGGGGAATCACTACCGTCTGGTTGTGAAAATCAACAACCCCTATCGAATCGTCTATATCCGTTTCGTCGGCACACATGCACACTATGACACCATCGATGCCACGACCATCTGAAACTCCGGAGGCGCGATGAACATTGTCCCTATCAAAACCACGCGCGACTACGATCGTGCACTCCGACGTATCGAGCGATTGATGGACGCCAAGCCGGGTACCAAGAACGGGGATGAGTTGGACGTGTTAACCACTCTCGTGGATGCCTACGAAGCGAAGCATCATGCCCTATGTCCTCCAGACCCGGTCGAAGCGATAAAATTCAGGATGGATCAACTCGGCCTAACGCGCAAAGATCTGGAAGCGATGCTCGGCGGACGGGGGCGGGTCTCTGAAATTCTGACCAAGAAGCGCGGGTTATCTCTTGAAATGATCCGCCGGCTCCACCGCGAACTCCATATTCCCCTCGAAGCCCTCATTGGAACAGCTGCCTAGCACCCTCTTCACCACCGCCGCCGGAACCCAACTCGACTGCACACCGCGTCATCGGCCAGTTTTGGCGGACGTGCATCTTTCCAATAAGGCACTACTCAGGTTTGCCCCTCAATCTCTCAATCTGTGATCCTTACGTGCGGACAAGACGAGTGTGGATATACTGATTGTCCAGAGATCTTGCGGCTGAGGTGTTCCTTCTATATCATATCGGTATGGCATTACTTGAACGCATCAGCGTCGATCCAATGATTCGATTCGGCAAACCCTGTGTGCGGGGCACACGGCTCACCGTGGGTGAAGTGCTGGGTCATCTTGCCGGGGGTATGACCGAGGCCGAACTGTTTTCCAATTTCCCCCAGCTCACGCATGAGGATGTGCTCGCATGTTTGGCATATGCTGCAGAACGTGAGCGTCGCACCTTGTCAATTCCCGCCGCCTGAGGGCTCGTGCGTCTGCTGCTGGATGAAAACCTTTCCGAGTCCGTCATTCCCGCAATACTCGATCTGTACCCGGAGTCCCTCCATATACGCTTACTTGGTGCTGGAGGTGCGGCGGATGGGATTGTGTGGCAATTAGCGAAAGAGCATGAGTGTTTGTTGGTGACACGGGATGAAGATTTTCTTCGCTTGAGCATTATGCGAGGAGCACCGCCAAAGGTTGTTTGGCTTGCAGTAGGCAACCGGTCAAACCAAGACATTGTCCATCTTTTACGGATGCGTCATCAGGAAATCCATGACTTTAGCCGCCACGAGCTCGCCACCGTCCTGACCCTCAGCTTCTAGCCTGTATTATTCATGAACACGTCTGCTGCGATCGCCGATGTCTGACTACATGAGATGAGCGGCAGCGATGCTCTTGCCCTTGCGCATCGCGAGGTCCATCCTCAATAAGTCAATACTCACGCCTGACCCTTCCTCTGTCCACCTGGTAGATGGCAGGTCGGTAACGTGGTTTAGGGATAGGTTTGCGGGCGGCGCGAGCCGCTTCCAGCCAGAGCTTCTTGGCCAGTTGCGCTTGTTTCAGTGCATCGGCCGGAGTTTTTCAGAAAGCAGAACAGGCGTCCAGATGCGGGATATCCGCGATATAGCCCTTATCCGCGCCGCTATAGAAGATGTTGAGGTGATAATCCCTGGCCATAGCTTCACATTCCTCATGCTGCCTTTCCTGAAGTGGTCTTGGTTCGCACCAGGAGATCAACATCGCAATCCAGGACATGCAGTAAGGACAAGAGTTGATCGATTGACTTGCGGTAATTCGTCTGATCGAGCAGACGATAGAACTGCGTGGCGGAGGTGTCTAGTCGTCGGACGATCTCGCGCTTCGACAAGGCACTCCCTTCGACTCGCTTCTGCGCCTCGATCGTCAGCTTATACAGCAGCACATCCCTCAAGTAGTGCGGGTCCTGGTTGTATTCCAATACGTGCTCGCTATGGACCGTTCCCTCCTTGCCCGACTCCAGCACATAGGTAAACCCTTCGCCCCCTAGCTCTTTATCGACGAAGACCCGGACGATCGGATTGGCGTGGCTGGGCTGAGGATCGACCTTTGAGTAGGGAAGATCGAACTCTTTCTTCGACATCTTCACCTGGAACGCCCTCTTGCGATTGTTGTGGATGACTGACTGGATCTTCATAACGCCCCCTCGGACTCCAGTTGTTCGATGAACACGCGAACTCGTCGTGTGGCGTTCCCGATCATTGGCTTCCTGCTATTCAAGTCCCATTTCACAATGAGCTTCCCCTCACGATATACATGCACGTGCCGAGGAGAATGATCGCCTTTCCAGGTGACGAATATATAGCCACCCCGGCGAATCTTACTCATATCGTAGTGTTACCTTACAAGGTAGCACCTGTCAAGCACGATGGACGTTACCCATACCCCAGCCTGCAACCACCGCCGTCGAAACGCTCCTCGACTACGCACCGCACGATCGGCCCGCTTTGGCGAACCTGCGACCCTCACTCTGCCGCATGTCCCTCTTTTCTCCAAACGCATCAGTTGACTGGTGATGCGCCACACGCTACAGTTCAAACATGATCGCAAGTTTCAGGCACAGGGGGCTGAAAAGATTTTTTAAGGAAAGCGATCCTCGAAAACTGCCGCCGGACATGGTGGACCGGATTAAGGCGATTCTGGCGCGCTTGCATCAAGCGGAGGTGATTGAGGATATGAATATCCATTCCTACAGACTTCACCCGTTGAAGGGAAGCCGGAAAGGGGAATGGAGTGTCACAGTGAGGGCCAACTGGCGCATGACATTTCGGTTTGAGGAAGGGTATGCACTGGACGTGAATTTAGAGGACTACCATTGAGAAAGGAGCATGGTATGAAGGCATTGAAAATGAAGAATCCACCCCATCCAGGGTTTTCTGTGCGCGTGGACTGCCTAGAGCCGCATGACTTGAGCGTGACGGAAGGGGCAAAGATCCTCGGTGTATCGCGGTCTGCATTGAGTCATCTGGTAAACCAGAATGCAGATCTGTCTTGGGATATGGCGATTCGCTTGGCCAAGGCGTTCGGCAGCACCCCTGAAGGATGGATGCGGCTGCAGTTTCAGTATGATGCGGCACAGGTGGAAGAACGGTCCAAGAAAATCAAGGTGAAGACGTTTGCGGCCGTGGTTCATGCGTGAAGAGCGAGGGGAAGGGGGGAGGATGGAGCCTGGTGATCTTCTGTGCTCGCGCAACGCGCGGCCTCAGAAGGCCCTCGTTGGACGCGCGCAGTGGAAGATCAATCAGCCTCCATCCCTGAAGAGACAATGAGCGAGCGTGGAAGGAGTATGAGAGGGCAGACTAGATGATCTCCTGTGCTCGTGCAACGCGCGGTCTCAGAAGGATATGAAGGGTAGCCTTGCCGTCCTCCTGCTCGCGGAACGCGCACGATCAGAATGTGCTCGTTCGACGCGCGCAATCGAGGATCGACCAGGCTACCCTTGGAATGAAATGAAGAATTGGGAAATCGCGCGCAGTGGGAGACCAATCTAGCCCGCCCTCAGGTGAGAAAATGAAAAAGCGAATGCCGTTCGATGCGCGCAGTCAAGGGAAGCCTCGGCCATTCCCTTTGGAAGATGTGTGGGGCAGAGGAGAATATGAAGCCTGATCATCTTCTATCTTGCGCAACGCGCGACCGAGATCAATCCTCAATAAGTCTATACTCACGCCTGACCCTCAATCGGCTCACACATATTCCAACGGGTCGAGGAGATTGAAGGTCGTGTTAAGCGCCACCTCCATCTGTCGACGCAACCGCGGCACGTCCTCAGTGTCGTAGCGCAAGAGGTTACGCCTTCCAGTCCGATGAAAGGACGTAACAAGCGAATGCTCTGCCGAGTTGTGGCCGCGGAAAATCAGCGTCGATTTTCCCTGAAGTTCATCGAGAGCCCAGGTCCTGAAATCACGCCACCGCATGACGTGATCTGGTTGGCGAGCTATCAAAGCTTCACGCCGAGTCAGCTTAAACTGCCCGTGCGTCTGCATATCGGTCTCCCAGGTTCCAGCTAAACAATCACCTTTAACAGTTCCGGAAAACTTACCGGCTTGTGGGAGACGAAATCCTGGCGGTAGGGGCTGGCCATGTGGGGAAAACCTACTGAGTGTTCCGTTGACGGTCGTACCCGTAACCGTGATGAGGCTCTCAGCCGAGAATGGCTGCTGAGGGTCGTCCGCCTGAACCCACGCGTAATTCGCTCGATCGCGGTCGACGTTGAGCATCAGATACCCGGTGTTGGTGCCGAAAATCTGCCCTACCCATTGACCAATAAGCCCGTTGGAGTCCGCCATGTCAGACTGGCCTAACTTCGGAGCGAAGTGACGGTCGGGACATCGGCTGGAGCGCCTTGTTGGACGACAACCATCATCTAAATACTCGCCCCCTTGGTGCGGTTACACTGTTCGCAGAGAAGCTGGACATTGCGTTCTGTGTTACTTCCGCCTTTGATAACCGGGATGATGTGGTCGAACTCAATCTTCTCCGCACTTCCACACTGTACACACTTGCCTTGGTCTCTCTGCCAAACGAATAAGCGCACTGAATCGGGGATGCGCTCTCGCCGTGCTATATCCGCCTGCTCGACATTTTCAAGGGCTTCAATTTCGCGCCGCATCCGCTCAAAAGCCTTGTCGTGGCGCAGCACTGCGTGCTTTATTTTTAGCCGAATTTCTTCGAGAGAAAGTTCATTACCACCTTTCACCTGGACCCCTGTTCCACGATACGCCCAAGGGCCGTCCACTGGGAAAAACTCTTGCCCTAGTGGTCTTGTTGGCTCAGGGCTATCCGGCTGATAGCTAGCGTCCAAATCGAGATAGACAACTCTGGCGCTCGGCCCTTCACCGACGACTAGCGGAAATCGGTAAACACCGTCATCGCCCCGAACGATTCGTCCCGATACTGTAATTTTCAAGATATTGTCGTCCAACGCAACGTAACCTGCGAGCCACAAAGCGTAAAGCGCCGACGTAGCGAGTCAGGTTGAGCGCCGTGTTATGTGGTAATTTACAAGCCAAGATCAGACGCAAGTTGTTTTGTATTTATGCACTGCCCGCCAAACTTCTTGGTAACCGTACATAAGTCAACGTCGTCGGTAACTAAAACAAATCGGTTTTTTATCGCAGTTTCCGCAATCAGTGTGTCCTGCACGTTATTTGGCTTGCTCTTGTTCAGAGTATCCAGTTCCGCCTTAACGGCAGAATACAATCCGTCTGCTTCGCCCCATTTTGCCTGACCCCAGGCCGAGACATTCCAAACAGCTGATTTCGTTGAGACAATGTTCCCGTCGCTCAATCTTGCTTCATCAAGTCGAGAGACACCCAAAACAAAAGACTCTGTTGTTACTTTCCTTTCAGTAATCTTATTAAACACTTCAAGAAGCGCTTGGCGTCTCTGGAGATTCGAGGTGTCATTTATTTCGTCGAGCTGAATGTGGGCTGCATAGAATCGCGCCTTTCCAACGAACGCATCGATATCTAGCGCACCATCAAGGATGCGATTAAATACCACGGTGTCAAACATGTAAGCCGGAAAGCTCATGGCATTGCCACATAACTACGCATTATCTGCGATGAAGAAACGGGGACATTCTCCTTTTTCAAGCTTGACCGGTCTATGCCTATTGTGCGCGTCCACCACTTTTCCCCCTCTGCCCAATCGTGAGGAGTGGCCTGGCGTTTTCCCATCGTGCGCGCGTCCAACGAGGGCCTTCTGAGGCCGCGCGTTGCGCGAGCACAGAAGATCATCAGGCTCCATCCCCTCCTCTGCGAGCAAGAAGGGCACCGGACCGCTCCCTCCCCATCCTCTGTCCCACATCCTGGCGGCAGTGGAAGGCACTTTATCTTACGATCCGGTTTGGTAGATGGCAGGTCGGTAACGCGGTTTGGGGATGGGTTTGCCGGCCGCCCGAGCCGCTTCCAGCCAGACTTTCTTGGCCAGTTGCGCTTGTTTCAAGGCGTCGGTCGGAGTTTTCCCGAAAGCAGAACAGGCGTCCAGGTCGGGAATATCCGCGATATAGCCCTTGTCCGCGTCGCTGTAGAAAATGTTGATGTGATAATCCTTCATGGTCCCTACTCTCCGTCAAGCTGTAGATTATACCTCTCCACCAGATCAAGCAACTGTCGGACTTGATAGGGTTTGGCCTTGCCGCAGACTTCCTGAAGATTGACCAACTCCTGCAGGGTCGGGTGGACAAACACATGGTGACTACCCCTCACCCGCGATAGTTGGAACCCAAAGGACTCGACCAGCCGTACCGCTTCGGTGAATCGAAGGTTCTTGGAACCGGTGAGGGCTTTCGCGAGGAGTTTTCGCTTATTCATTCGCGCGCGCCCAACGAGAATCTTCCGAATTCCTTATGCCTCTCTTGGAGGGAGTGGCCGAGGCTGCCCTTGACTGCGCGCAACATTCTCACCCGCCCAACCCTGAGCGCGCCGAGACGCGCTCTTGTCCCAGGCGAGCACTTTCTGAATGTGCGCGTTCTGCGAGCAAGAAGGGCACCTGGCCGCTCCTGTCCCATCTTCAAAGCTCGTTCATTCTCTCTCCAGGGATGGGGGGCTGATTGATCTTCCACTGCGCGCGTCCAACGAGGGCCTTCTGAGGCCGCGCGTTGCGCGAGCACAGAAGATCATCAGCCCCCATCCCTCACTCCTCTTCGTCCCCCGACACCCCGCGCGCCGACGGAATCCCGTAGCGTTTGCACTTTTCCCACAGGGCTTTGCGCGAGAGACCGAGAATCTTCGCGCCGGTCGTGCGGCTGCCGTCTACTCGCTCCAGCACCGACAGGATATAGTCTTTCTCGAACTGTTCCCGCGCCGTCGCCAGTGACGTCAGCGGGCGTGCCGCCCGCTTCTGCCCCGTCAGCCCTTCGCTGCAGAATCCACATGATTCTTGTGGGGTTCCGCCCGTATAGGGACAGGACTGAAACCCGCAGAGATCGGACGGTTGAACCGCGTCACGATCCTGCCCCAGCGCCACCGCGCGCTCGACCATGTTTTCCAGCTCCCGCACGTTCCCTGGGAATGAGTAGCGCAAGAAGAGCTCGCGCGCCGCAGGAGAAAACCCTTTCAATGTTTTATTCATCTTGACGGAGCAGGTCTTCAGCATGTGCTCGGCGATGATCATGATGTCGTCCTGCCTCTGACGCAACGGCGGAATCACGATCGGCACGACATTGAGCCGATAAAACAGATCCTCCCGAAACCGCCCCTGAGCGACTTCTTTCCGAAGGTCTTTCTGCGTCGCGCAGACTAGCCGCACATCCACATGAATCGTGTCGTTTCCTCCGACCCGCTCGAACTGCCGTTCCTGAATCACCCGCAAGAGCTTCACCTGAATGACCGGCGAGATTTCTCCGACTTCATCGAGAAACAATGTGCCTCGATGGGCCAGCTCAAACCGCCCACGCCGCTGCCGCAAGGCCCCCGTAAAGGCCCCCTTCTCATGGCCGAAGAGTTCCGCCTCCAAGAGGGTTTCCGGAAGCGCCGCACAGCTGACTTTGATCAAGGGATACTGGCTGCGTGGGCTATTTTGATGGATGGCATTGGCAACCAGCTCTTTACCGGTTCCGCTCTCTCCCAGGATCAACGTGGTCGAGTCTGTTCCTGCCACCAGCTTGATCTTCTCGAGCACCGCCCGCATGTGGTTATTCGCCCCGAGGATGCCCCCGAAGCTGAACTTGTCTTCCAACACCGCTTTGAGATCTTGATTTTCGCGCCGCAGGGTCACCACGCGGCCCACCCGCTCGACGATCAACAACAATTCATCCATCTGGAACGGTTTCGTGATGTAGTCGAAGGCGCCGAGCTTCATCGCCCCCACCGCCGTCTCCACCGACCCGTGGGCGGTAATCACGACGACCTCGGTGTGAGGCGACTGTTCTTTAGCCGCCGTGAGCACCGTCAGCCCGTCGGCGCCTGGCAGCCGCAGATCGGTGATGACCACGTCGAACGGCCGTTGACGGATCGCGTCGATCCCTTCCGTCCCGGATGAGGCCGTTTCGACATCGCAGCCGACCGTCTCCAGCGCATCGACCATCGACAGCCTCATCAACGGCTCGTCATCGACGAGTAGGATTCTGAGCCCCTTCATGACACCCGCTCCAACAACGAACGTTCTCGTGACACCGGAAGACAGAGCGTAAACGTCGTTCCCTTCCCGACTTCGCTGTCCACCAAGATCTTTCCTCCGTGGCGCTCGACGATGCCCAGACTGACCGACAGGCCGAGGCCGGTCCCCTCGCCTTCGCGTTTGGTCGTAAAGAAGGGATCGAAGATTCTCTGGAGGATCGCCGGCGGAATACCCGATCCGGTATCGCGCACTTCGATCAGACAGATTCCTTCGACCACGGACGTGCGAATCGTCAGCACTCCTCCCTGTTGCATCGCTTGCACCGCATTCAGTATCAGGTTGGTCAGCACCTGCTCAATCATGTGCCGATCGACCATCACATTCGGCAACCCTTGGCCGAATCCTGTTTCCAAGATAATTTTGTTCGGGGCGAAGAGATGTGTGGTCAAGACCAAGACCCGATCGACAATATGATTGATATCCGTCAGGGCAAACGTGGGCTCATGCTGCTGGGAGAAATCGAGGAGCTGCCGAACAATCTTCTGCACACGCCGCACGCCGTCTTCCATCGACGACCAATACTCCTCTTGCCGACTCGATGACAGTGCTCCCTTCCGCAAGTTGTAGAGACAGTTGAGGATGCCCCCCAGGGGATTGTTGATTTCGTGCGCCACCCCTGCAGCGAGCTTGCCGACCGAAGCCAGTTTCTCAGAGTTCCTGATCTGCTGCTCCAATTTCTTGGTCTCCGTCATGTCGCGCGCGATGCCCAGCACGCCCAGGATTTCTCCCTCGACCCCATGCAGCGGGGAGACACTCACCATCACAGCCCTCGGCTCCCCTGTGCGAGTCACCACTTCGACCTCATAGACCTGCTTGGCGCCGATATCCAAGGTGTTCTTGAGGCGCTTCCCGCGATGGCGTTTGGAAAGCAGGGCGAGGTAGGGGCGCCCGATCAGATCGTCTTTCCGATAGCCCCATGCTTCGATCTTGCTGTTGACATAGGTGAACCGCTGCTCCGTATCGAGGGTGTAAATGACATCGTTGGCGTTTTCGAGCAGATTTTCGAGATACTCTGTAGTCTCTTCAATTTCCCGCGTACGCTCTTGTACGTTATGTTCCAACTCCTCCCTGTACGTGTCCAGCTGGCGCTCGAGCCGCTTCCGGTCGGTAATGTCCCGTAACTGTACCATCACCAATAGTTGGTCGTCCGCTCCGACAGGGATCAAGTTCATTTCAACCGGCGTATCCAGCCCACCGGCATGACGCACGATGATCTCCTGGGTGGACAGGTTCCGCTGCCCCGAAATAATAGCGCTCAGCCATCCGCGCAACGCATCGTGATAACCGGACAGGACGAGGTCGAGCACACTGCGACCGACCACAGCCGCCTCTGCATACCCCAGCGCTTGCTCCTCACGTTTGTTGACGGCGACGATGATCCCGTTCTGGTCCACAATCAACACCGAGTCCGCCACCAAGTCGAACAACGCCTTGTACCGCGCCTGCGAGGCGACGAGCTGTTGCGTCCGCTCCGACACGGCCTGTTCAAGCGTCGTCGTGTATGCTTGCAGATGTCGCTCAAGCCGGTGGCGTTCGGTCACGTCGCGCACAAATGCGCGCGAGTGCACCAGCCCGCCCCGCTCTTGATCGATCAGCGCCGTGGCATGAATTTCCACATCGATCGGGTGACCGGCTTTGGTCAGAAACACGGTCTCCATCGAACTACGCCCTTGCGCCACCAATCGCTCCAGATATTGCAGTACGAGCGGCTCCTGTCCGCGCGGCACAAGGTCCCAGAGCTTCATCGCCAGCATCTCATTGAGGGTATACTTCAACTTCTCGAGCCCCGTTTTGTTCACATGGACGAATCGCCCGCTGCGGTTCAACTGATAGATCATTTCAGGAGAATGTTCGATCAGATCGCGGTACTTTTCTTCCAGGCGGCGCACATCCACCACGCGTTGTTCAATCTGCGCAAACGACCGTTGTAGATTCGCCGCCATCTGGTTGAACGCCTCGGCAAGCCCTTCGATTTCATCGCCGGTCTTCAGCTCCAGTCGCCGGTCTAAGCGGCCGCTTCCAATTTCACGCACCCCGTCGTGTAGCAACTGAATGGGACGGGCGATCCGGCGTGCGACGAGTACCCCTGTCCCCCATAGCACCGCAAGCACCATCACCCCATAGAGCAGCACCTTCGCCACAAGTTCGGCAAGCGGCGCATAGGTCTCCTGGGGATCCTGCCGTACCACGGTGATCCACTGATGGCCACCCAAACTCCCCGAGGCCAAGCTCTCGCCGAATCGGACCGGAGCGAACCCGATCAAGGCGTTCAGGCCTCCATGGGAATCGTCTGCGGCAACCGTCCACCCGGCTTCCAGGCCGCCGAGGACGCTGATCAACTCAGGCCGTACCGTATGCGCTTCAGGGGGCAGCACCGGACAGATCACCGGCACACCGTCGGAGTTGAACAACATCGCATGCCCAGTGGCTCCGATCGTCACCTCAGCCATGGCATGGAAAATCGTGTCTCGACGCAGCAAAATAGTGACCGTCCCAATCACCGTCTCCTTCATCTCGTCAAGAATGGGCGCCGCCACCACAAGCACATGAGTCCCGAACGCGGGATCGAAGGCGATCTCACTCACATAGCTCTTGTGACTGCCCCCCTTCACTACGGCTTGCCACCAGGCTGTCTCCCCGTACAAGTACTCCACTTGTGGAATAGAGCTGACCACCAGCGCCCCTTGCCGATCGGTCACCAGGATCCCGACATAATCAGATTTGCGGATATCATGCCACCGGATGAGGTAGTTCGTGACGATGCGATTAATGAAAAGTGGAAACTCGCTTTGCTTACCCCGTTGACGCCACCGCTGCTGCCAATCCTTGATCATGCCCTGGATGCGATGCGCATCCTTTCCCTCGTAGGTGCGGTTGGCTTCGGTCACGGCGGTGTGGAGAAAGGGGGTCGTGGCGAGCTGCTGGGCCTCGTTCATCCCGCGGCTGATCTGCATTTCGATGCGGCGAGCGGCTTCGACGGCGACTTCCTTGAAGTTGGCGCCGGTCATTTCGCGAAGCGCGCGCCGCTCCTCGACGTAGGTGATCGCAAGCAGCAGGGTGAGGGGCAGCAGTCCGACCAGCACGATCGCCGCGATGATCTTGTGTTGGAGACTGTGAGACCGGCTCCAGAGGGTCATGGCGGTGCCCCCAGTAGAACGCGACATCCCGTAAAGCGTAGCGAGCAGGAATAAAAGCGTATGGCTAATGGCTTATAGCTGGTGGCAAAGACCCCGCTCTCCATTCCAAACCATACGCTATACGCTATAGGCCATATGCTCTTTTCTTCGGACGGCTAACTCCGCTTCAAGAGGCGCCCGGATGCTCCCGGCCAGAACAACAGCAACGGACTTGCGACGAAGACGGACGAATAGGTCCCGAATATCACACCCCATAACAGGGCAAGAGAGAAGTCGTGCAAGACCTCTCCGCCTGCGATCGTCAGGGGAATCAGCACCAACACGACGGTCAAGCTGGTGACGATGGTGCGGCTCAGGACTTGGTTGATCGCATTGTTGATGATCGTCTCTTCGGTCTCCCTCCTCCGTATCCGGAGATTTTCCCTGATTCGGTCGAACACGACGACCGTATCCGTCATCGAATAGCCGGCTAACGTCAGCAAGGCCGTCACCACGAGCAGAGTAATTTCCTTGTCCAGGATATAAAAGGCGCCCAACACCGCCAACACGTCATGAAAGGTCGCCAAGGCCGCGGCGATGCCGAAGCGAAATTCGAAACGCCCCGCCACATAGAGAATGATCCCGACAAACGAAATGACGATCGCAATGAGGGCATCTCCTTGAAGTTTCTTCCCGATGGTCGGTCCGATTTCCGTGCTGGACTCGACCACGAAATGGTTCGAGGCAAACTCCTTCGTAAAGACCGCCACGACCCGATCGGCGACTTTTTCCTCAATGGTCGTCGAGGCCTTCAGGCGGATCAGGAGTTTGTTCTCCTGACCGAACTCTTGCAGCTCGGCGTTGCCCAGACCGTTCGCTTCTAAGACTTTTCTCGCTTCGTCGATCTTGACGGCCTGTTCAAATTTCAACTGCACCGCAGTTCCGCCGGCGAAATCGATGCCGAGGTTTGCCGACCCTCTGGCAATCTGAACGAGCGCCACCATCCCCAGCACCACCATGACGCCGGAAAACAAAAAGGCCCAGCGGCGCTTCCCCATGAAGTCGATACTGGTTTTTCCGAGGATCTCCAACATGCAGGCTCCTTCGAACTAGATGCTTAACTGTGTGACTTTGTGTCGTTGATTCAAGAGGTCGAAAATGACCTTGGTGCCGATCAGCGCTGTAAACAAGTTGATCCCGATTCCGAGACACAAGGTCACAGCAAATCCTTTGATCGGCCCCGTGCCGAAGAGAAACAGCGCCATCCCCGTGATCAAGGTCGTCACGTGAGAATCGACAATCGTCAGCAACGCTTTGTCGTATCCTCCGTCCACCGCCAGACGAACCCCTTTCCCCAGCCGCAGCTCTTCACGAATACGCTCGAAGATCAAGACGTTCGAATCGACGCCCATCCCGATCGTGAGCACAATCCCGGCGATCCCAGGCAACGTCAGGGTGGCATTGAGGGCAGAAAGGGCTCCCATCAAACACAGGAGATTGAGCATGAGCGCAAAGTCCGCGATCACCCCAGACATCCGGTAATATACGATCATGAACAGCACCACCAAGGCGCCGGCAGCCAGCGTGGCCTGCACGCCTTTCTCGATCGAATCCTTTCCCAGCGACGGTCCGACCGTAAGATCTTGAATGATCTTGAGCGGAGCCGGCAAGGCGCCGGCCCGAAGCACGATGGCCAAGTCGTTCGCCTCTTGCATGGAAAACGTCCCGGTGATTTGCGCGCGACCCCCGGTGATACGGTCCTGAATCACCGGCGCCGAGTAGATCGTGTTATCCAGCACGACGGCCATGCGCTTCTTGATATTATCGCCGGTAATCCGTTCGAATTCCCTCCCGCCCTTCCCGTCAAACGTGATCGAGACGTACGGATCGTTGAATTGGCCGATCGAGACCCGTGCATCGCTCAACACATCGCCCGTCAACATGACCCGTTTTTTCACGAGATAGGGAATGCGATATTCTTGGCCGGTGTCTTTATCGACGCCCCGCTCAAAGAGGATCTGATCGCCCTCGGGCAGCTTCGCCTCGGCCTGTTTCAGGACCTCCGCTTCTCTGTCTTTCGGAATGCGGGCCGGCAGGTCGAGCTTCGCCTGGTTATCCTCGTCGAGCATCTTAAATTCGAGCAATGCCGTTTCTTTGATCAGATCTCTGGCGCGCTTGGGCTCTTTGACCCCCGGCAGCTGCACGACGATCTGCTTCAACCCCTGCCGCTGCACCATCGGTTCTGCCACGCCAAACTGATCGATCCGATTCCGGATTGTTTCCAGCGCCTGGTTGATCGCAGAGTCCTTGATCCGCTTGGCCTCGGCCTCCCGCAGCTCCCACACCAGCCGGTTGACCGATCCGGCAGTTTCCGTCTCGCTGAAGATCGGATAGTCGTCGATCGTCTTCTGTATCTGTGCCTTGAGTTCGGCATTTTGAAACTGAATCGTGACCTGAGTCGGTCCCGTCCGCGTGACAGACTCCACGGGAATCTTCTTGTCGATGAACCCATCTTGGAGGGACACGATCGATCGATCGACGGCGATCTCGACTGCGCGATCTTCATCCACTTCCATGACGAGGTGAATCCCGCCTTGCAGATCCAACCCCAGTGTAATGCCTTTATTCGGCATCACGGTCTTCAGCCAACCAGGCAAGGCCTGATAGACCGGCTGATAGGTTGGGAGAAAGAAGATCACCGACAGCAACACCACCAACACCAATAATGCTAACCGCCCACCCACTCTTTTCATGTCGTCTGATACCTCGTTATCCTGTAGGCCCTACGAATCCTTGTCTTTGTCTTTGTCCTTGTCTTTGTCTTTGTCCTTGTCTTCCTCGTCGCCGCCGCGTAGTCGAGCAATCTGGTCCCGTTGTATCCGAATCTTCGTACTATCCGCAATCTGCAGCGTGACCGTCTCCTTCCCGAGGTTCGTCAGAGTACCCCAGATACCCGACGCCGTCACCACCTTGTCGCCCTTCTTCAGGGCCTCCAACAACGCCTTCTGCTGTTTCGTCCGTTTTTGCTGCGGCAAAATGACCAAGAAATAGAAGATAACAAAGATCAACACGAACGGAGCGAGTGACAGGAGGGTACCGGACATGGAGCTTGGACCCGTCCCCCCTCCACCGAACAACTGCGCCATTACGATCGATTGCATCACCATACACACTCCTTCTCAACTAGGTTAGTCCCCTGCGGCAGACCGAAGCCCCTCGACGTCCGTCGCGAAACCCTCCGATGCAGCCAGGTCGCGGGATCGGTAAAACTCGTCCCGAAATGACCGTAACGTTCCCTGCGCGATCGCCGATCGCACCTGGCCCATCAGATCGGCAAAATACCAGAGATTGTGGATGGTGTTGAGTCTCGACGACAACATCTCTTTGACCTGAAAGAGGTGATGCAGGTAGGCGCGTGAATACCGCGCGCAGACCGGACAGCCGCAGGCTGGATCGATCGGCTGCTCATCCCGAACGTACCGCGCTTGCTTAATCACCACTCGTCCAAAACTCGTAAAAAGCGAGCCAGTCCGTCCATGGCGCGAGGGCACCACGCAATCGAACAGGTCGATCCCGCGCGCTGCGCCTTCAATCAAATCCTCCGGCATTCCTACACCCATCAGATATCGCGGCTTCGAAACCGGCAACTCCGGTACGGTCACATCCAACATGGCATACATCTCTGCCTTCGACTCTCCCACCGAGAGCCCCCCGACGGCATAGCCTTCAAACCCAAGCCCCACAAGGTCACGCGCTGAGGTGACACGGAGATCCACGTCCAAACCGCCTTGCACGATCCCAAAGAGGGCTTGATCCCTGCGACGCCGGCTGTCCTGGCAACGTTGCGCCCAGAGGGTGGTCCGTCGCACTGCATCACGCACCACCTCTGGTTCTGCCGGCAGAGCGACGCAATGATCGAACGCCATCATGATGTCGGCGCCCAGCGCTTCCTCGATCTCAATGGCCGTTTCCGGCGTGATGAAATGTGTAGACCCATCAAGATGCGATTGGAAACTGACCCCTTCGTCCGTCACCTTGCACAGCTTCGCGAGACTGAAAATCTGAAATCCGCCACTGTCCGTCAAAATAGCGCCAGGCCATCCGGTGAACCGATGCAACCCACCCAGCTCGGCTATAATCTTATGCCCAGGCCGCAGATAGAGGTGATAGGCGTTGTTCAGCATGAGACCGAAGCCAAGCTGCTCCAGGTCGACCGGATCAATCCCCTTTACCGGCCCCAACGTCCCAACCGGCATGAAGGCCGGCGTGTCGATGGCACCATGGGCCGTGCTGAGTCTCCCCACCCGCGCGCCCGTCTCACGATCCACCTGCTGCACTGAATAGTCCACGGCCCCTCTTGTCTGCTACATCTGCTCTGGCGCAGAAATCCCGAGCACGGCGAGTCCATTCTTCAAGACTTGTTGGATGCCGCTCATCAGCGCCAATCTTGCCGCAGTCCGCTCAGGGGTCAGCACCTCTTTCGGCAGTCCCTCACCTGGAACCAACCCCTCTGGCGTCACGGCCAATAGGTCTCGATCGGCAGCGGGAGGAAGAATCCGATGCTTGTTATAAAACGTATGCAACAGCCCAGCCAATTGCTGGAGGTAATAGGTCATCCGGTGAGGCTCGTAGGCCATCGCACTACCCTGCAGGACCGAGGGATAGGCGGAGAGCTTGCGAATCAACCCCAGTTCATCCGGGTCCGTCAATACCGTCAAGTCCGTCTCACTCGGCAGGGGACAGACGATCCCTCGTGTCGCCGCGACCCGCCAGAGGCTGGCGATTCTGGCGTGGGCATACTGCACATAGTACACGGGATTGTCGGATGATCGCTGCTTGGCCAGTTCCAAATCGAAGTCCAGATGCGAATCGGAATCGCGCATCAAGAAAAAGAATTTGGCCGCGTCGGCCCCGACTTCATCGATGACTTCCCGCATCGTGATGAACTCGCCTGCCCGCTTCGACATTTCCACTTTTTTCCCGCCGCGCAACAGATTCACCATCTGGACCAGCACGACCTGGAGGCGATCTTTCGGATGCCCATAGGCCTGCACGACCGCTTGCATGCGAGGGATGTAGCCATGGTGATCCGCACCCCAGACGTCGATGAGCAGATCATATCCACGCTGCAGTTTATCCCGGTGATAGGCGATATCGGAGGCCAGGTAGGTGTACTCGCCGTCCTGTTTCCGCACGACACGATCCTTCTCGTCGCCGAAGGCCGAGGATCGAAACCACCAGGCCCCTTCCTCCTCAAACAGGAACTGTTGCGATTTCAATTCATCCAACACCCGTTGAACGGCCCCTGAGTTCACCAGAGAGGCCTCGCTGAACCAGGACTCGAACTCGATTCCGAAGGACTTCAAATCATCGCGGATCAGACGCAACAGCTCCTGATTGGCAAACATCCGACAACGTTCCTCGACCTCTGGAGCCGAACGTCCAGCCAACTCAGGTCCGAGCTGTTGCTTCACCCGCTCAGCTACGGCAGTGATGTAGGCTCCGTGATAGCCCTCAGCCGGAAATTCGACCGGCCGGTTCGAGAGCTCCTCATATCGCGCATAGACAGAGGCCCCCAACAATTTCATCTGCCGGCCTGCATCGTTGATGTAGTACTCACTCACCACGTCATACCCGACCGCCTTGAGCATATTCGCGACAGCCTGCCCGACTGCCGCGCCGCGCCCATGTCCTACATGTAACGGGCCGGTCGGATTCGCACTCACATACTCCACCAGGACGCGGCTGCGCTGTCCCATCTCAGCTCGCCCGTAGGCTGATCCCTGCATCTCGATTTCTCTCAGCACTTCTTGCCAGATGGCGGGCTTGACCGTGAGGTTGAGGAACCCCGGCTTGACGATCTCGACCCGGTCGAAGAGCTGCTCACGCTGAGCAAGGTTGTCGATGATAATTTGGGCAATGTCGTGGGGGGCTCGTTGCTCTGACACCGCAAGAGACATGGCGACCGTCGACGCTAAGTCTCCCCATTCAGGCCGCTTGGGAGCATCCAGACTCAGCTGAGGCCAGGTTTGCGTTTTCAGTTGGCCTTTTTTTTTGGCACCATTGAGCGCTCCAAGAAGCGCGTTGGCGACCTTTTCCTGCACGACCCCGCTTGACAAGAAAAAAACTCCTAAGTCCACAGCAATGAAAGGAAAAACGAACTGGGCACTCTAGCATACGGGGTGGTCAGTGACAAGGCTGCCGGATGAAGTTCTCTATCGGGTCACGGCACCCTTGAGGTGTGCTAGACAGAGTGCCACGAGATGCTCCTGCGGAATTTCGAGACAAGGTTTGTTCTCGCACTGACTGACTTCACCCCATGATCGGCAACGACAGGGTATGCCCTGCACCACGGTCACGTTGGCGCCACGGGGAGCCCAGCGAGTGGGATCAGTCGGTCCAAACAGAGCAACCGTCTTCACTCCTATCAACCCCGCCATATGGGTGATTCCAGAATCCTGTCCGATAAAGAGCCGTGCCTGTGCGAGCAGTCCAGCGACGGTACAAAGATCGAGCCCCTTCAGGAGAGTCGGTGGGTCCACGCATGACTGACACAGACGCTCAACCGGCTCTCGGTCTGCCGGTCCTTCCAGAACCATCGGAATCGCCCCGGAAACCTGCAGCGCAGTCATGACGGTCGCGAGGGTCTCAGGTGCGACACACTTATGGGCGCTCCCACTCCCAGGATGGATGACGACAAGAGGCTGTTCGGTTGAGAGACCTGCCACTTCAAGACAGGCTCGTCCGAGATGCAGGAGCGGTTCCGGTACCATTAACCGAGCGTCTCCTTCCCCGTCAGACGGCACCTCATTGATCGTTTCAAAAAACCGATCACGTTGATGTGTCGCCAGAATGTCGGTCGCGAACGGAGACTTCACGATCACCTCTCGAACCCCGACTGCCGTCAGTGTCTCTTTTAGCGAACCATCGGGGTCCTGCGTCCAGGCAATGACACGCTCGCTCTGCGCCAACCAAGTCGGAACATGACCCCCGACCGAATCTAGACCGGAGAACAAGTCTGCACAGACTCGGCCTTGTACCGACACCCACGCATCCACGATGCAGCATGCGTGGAGCAACCTTGCAATCTGGTCCCCTGCACAGAGAACCAACTGATGGTTGGGAAATCTAGTCCGCAACCGCACCATAGCCGGAACCGCCAACAGCACATCGCCGAGGCCGCCTGGATGGATCATCACGATCGTTCTTTTCGGGACGCGCATGACGGCTATCCTGAGGGAGGAACCCAAGGCAGCAAGGACCGCGCCGCCTCAAGATCCGCCGGCGTATTCACGTTATAAAAGGAACGTCCGGATGGGTCGATGGTGAGCAAATCCGCCTCAGTGACATGCTCCACCCGCAGGGAGGCTTTCGAGACAATCTCTTGAATTTTGAGCTGTCGTGCCAAAATCATCTCTTCCAAGACCTGCAGGCATGGCTTGCCGTACAACGCATGCATCGGATGTAGACGCCCATCAAGTTTCGCCATCACAATATCTGCGTTGTGCCTTCGGCTCGTGAACTGAGCAATGACCGCCTGGTCCAAAAACGGCATGTCACAAGCGACGACAAAAATACAAGGTGTTGTGGCCTGCATGAGGCCGGTATACAGCCCTCCGAGACTGCCGCAATCAGGCACCAGGTCCCGCACCACTCTGGCATCGACACCAAGCGGGTCTCTGTCCTGCGCAATCACGACTAGGACCTCCGTGAAAATTGAGCGAAGCACTGCTAGTCCTCGTTCAAGGAGAGTCTGTTCCCCCACAACGAGGCGCCGTTTATCTTCGCCCATTCTTCGGCTTTTCCCTCCAGCGAGAAGGATGCCGGTCACATCATTCGCCATGATTCCTTCTAGCAGGAGATCAAAAAGAAAGAGGGGGTGGGTTCCCCCACCCCCTCTCTAATGCTGCAGACTCTCTCAGCTCAGATGTACCTTAGAGGGCCTTCGCCTTTCGCTTGTTCGATCGCCTCGTCAGCACCCAACCTTCCAAAAGGACCACGCCAAACGCAATCACGATCGGATAAATATAGGCCTCGCGTGGTGTCGGAGGCTCCAGGAAGGTATAGTAAAATGCCGAGACAGCCATCTTTCTCCCTGCGTCGCCATTGTGCCCGTCCCAAGCAAAGAACACCGTGGGAATATATTGCCCCATTTCAAAGAAGGTGTCTTCGTCGTAATCCTGATCTTTCTTATTGCCCAATGGCCGCTGAATAATTACCGTCCATCGGCCGTTCTTCCATTCAGAAAAAAGTAACTTGCTGCTCTCTTCGTAGTTGTCCCGTTCTTCAAAATCCTTATCCCATCCGGTACCCTTGAACGCGCGGAGCGACCCATCGGCCTCCCATTTCATAATATCGACTGGGTACTGTTCGTTGCTGCCGAAGAGATATCGTGGCTTAATCGGAGCGGGAAGATCCTTCCACTTCACTGCAGTTTGAATGGCAACCGCATCGTTGTAGACCGTGTAGTTATTCTGATGCATGGCAATCGAACCTTCTTCTCCAGTCTTCGGATCTTGCTCCTTCACATCGACATTGACTGAGGTCGGAGGCCAGGGCAACTTTCCTTCTGCGACGCTCTTCGTACGGTCGTCCCACTGGAACATGAATGCGACGTGCGTATCGTTGTAGAGCGATTTCATCCAGATATCGTCGATCCGGTTCACGAAGTTTCTTGGCTTATGGGTGATCTGACCGCCCATCGCGATGATCCGCCTGGCCCGCTTCTGCCAGAGTTCATGTTCAGGATCAGCTGGAATCTCTCCCCCTTCCAGGATCACTCCTGAGGACAGCACAAAGTTGACCTTGGGCTTGTCTGACAACGGATCAATCGAGAGGGGCGTTCCATCTGCCTCACGTTCACAGAGTGAATTCACAAAGTTGGCAATGTGCCACCGTTCCTCGACAGTAGTATTGTCGGCAAAGGAGGGCATAGGGGTGCCGTTGACTCCGGTCGAAAACGTTCGGAAGATGTTCTTCACGTTATAGGGATCTTGCCGACTGCCTCTGAAGTTCCAACACTTGTGCCAATTAGCCGGCTGTATCGAAAAGCCCCAGTCGTCTTTCAGGTTGAACGCATTGCCATCGCCGCGGCCATCAGTGCCGTGACACTCGACACACTTCCTCTCGACAACGAGCTCGGCTCCTCTTTTCAGACTCTCCTCTGTTGCAGGAATCGGCTTCACATCGGCCAGCTGCAATATGGTCTGGCTCTCCGAGTCCTTGTCCGTAAATTTTCGATCTTTCACAAGCTGGGTGGTGACGAATGACAACACTTGGAGCCGTTGCTCTTCCGTCAGAATGCCTTCCCAGGATGGCATGGCGGAACCTGGCAGACCGTGTGTCACAGTATCAAATAGATCATTCTGGCCGGCAACGGGCTTCTTGGCATCGAACAACGGCAGTTCACCGCTCGCCGTGTGCCGAATCTTGAACGTTCCCTGATTGAAGTTTCGCGGTCTTGGCCAGAGACGATCTGCGCCTGGTCCATCGCCCGCACCATCGACCCCGTGACACCACACACACTTGGTAAAGTAGACCCGCTTTCCTGCTTCGATCATTTCGGCAGAAGGCTCAGTCGCCAATTCGCCCTTCTTAAAGCCGGCAGGAAGAGTCTCTGCGGCAAAAGCCAAGCCCCCGGAGATTCCGGAGACCAGGATGACTCCGAAAGCAGCCGTGAGGAATGTCCCCGCTTTCAGACTTATCGAATTCTTCATTGCTTCCCTCATGTCGTCAAACCAGGTTGGCTATCAACTCGATGAACTCTAGTCCCATGTCCTTGGGTAATATCCCGTATGCCAATATTCGAACAAGACGACTTTCCAGATTTCGTCCACAGTGAGATGCTGTTCCCAGGGTGGCATCACAGAGGCCCAGGGAAACCCTTCGTTCGGCAGGCCGATTCCACCCTTGGACACACGCCAGAAGATGAATGTTTCCTGTAATTGAGCAATCGTACCTGGATCGGTGAAGTTCGCCGGGATCGGGTTGAACGCGAAGGCATGAAGACCTCGCCCGTTCAAGTTATCGCCATGACAGAAATGGCAATTTTGGTAGAAAATCTCTCCGCCCTCACGCACATATTTGAGATAGCCTGCCGCATCCTTATCCCACGGATTGGCATTCGGTTTCATCAAGCGGCCCATACCCTGCTCAACGATATTGGCGTTACTATAATCTTGATCGTATTTTCCTTCCGGATTGACACGATAGGGATTCTGCGATGTTTGAAGCGTATAGGTCTTCCCATGCACCTTGGTACTGGCCGGTGGGGCAGGATGGACGGTCCGCAACTCGATCGGCTCCTCCGATTTAGGAACCATGGCGTTATAGGAGAATCCGCCGATCAAGATCGGCAGAATGACCAGATATGCATAACGCAATATCCTGTTCCCCCCGGTCTTGGCATCCAAAACATTCATGATCGGCTGCTTGAATTTCTTCCAATCTTCTTCGTTCGCAGATACCCACATGAACACGCACACAAGGGAGACCGCTCCATACATGGCGCGAACACTGAATGGAATGGGCGGATAGATGCGAAACTTCAAATAGAGGAGAATGAATGCCCAAAAAAGAATCCCCTGCCAAAACCGTGGGAAGGCTATGCCCATGGCCGCCATCATATAGCTGATCCCTGTAAATCCCGCCACAAACAGCGTGAGCTCGAAGATCACTTGAGCCGGCATATACCCTTCGATCAGGCGCACGGTATTTGATGGCACGATTCCCACCGTCATTCCAGCGAGCAGGAGTATTCCGGCTGCTCCCATAAGTGCCGCGACTGACATTAATGCTTTCATCGGTGAACTCCGTTTACTCGATACAAGAGATAAATAGCCACGATCATGAAATCTTCGGCGGCGGCGAACCCGCCTTTACCTGTGACAAGTAATCGACGATCTTTTTAATCGCACCTGCGCTCAACTTCTGGCCAAATATCTTTGGCATGGTATTGTCCGGAAAGGGCTTCACCACGTAGGCGCTGGGATCGACGATCGACTCCATGATGTAATCCGGAACAGTCTTGGCCGAGCCCTTATATTCTTTATCCTTCATACGAAGCAGCGCATTCGTGCCCTCTTCAAGCACAGGACCGATCGTCCCCTTCGCGCCTGGAATGCCGGGGATCGTATGGCAGGCTACGCAAGTCGCCTTTTGAAAAATCACATCGATCGTCTCGGTTCCATCCGCCATAAGGGCGCTTGCCGCACCTCCCGCCACTTCTTCCTGTTGTTTAGGCCGATCCGCTTCGGGAATAAACTTCTCATACGATTTAACGATCTCTTCGAAGGATGGAGCATCGATCCCCTCGCGAAGATAGAGCCAGGTGTCCACAGCCGCTAATTCAGGAAGGCTCAGCGAGATTGGTGGTTTGTGAATGGCCGGCATCGGGCTTTCTTTATCATTGGTGCCCTTGACGCCGTAGCCTGCAACGACATAACAACTCGGACAGGAGTGGGATTCCGCAATATATTCTTGCCCATTCTCAGCCGTCCCAGCCCCAGGGAATGCTTCTTTCTCAGCAAAGTTTCTGCCGTCCGGCTTGCCCTTGCTATACTTTGGATCTTCTAACCGCTCCTTGCCAGCCCGTGCTGGAAGACCTACCAAGTTGGGAGCACGTTCACCAAGCATTCCGGCGTGGAAGGCGTGACAGAGAGGACATTGCCCTTTGCCGACCGCCCCCTGTTCTTTGTTCTTTCCAACTCCACCAAAAATAATCTTCTCTCCTTCATCGGCAAGTTGCTGAGAAGACATAGAAGCAAAATCCAATTTCACTTCTGCAGGAGGAAATCCACCTTCAACTTGTGGAAGCCAATTCCCATACCCTGATAGACCGGCGGCTACCAGGAACATGAATCCACCGATCTTGAACAGCGCGGCATGATTAGGGAAATAGATCCCCATCATGAAGCATGTCGTCGTGATGAGAACTAAGGAGACCGGAAGCATCCGGTTCGCTTCATAAAAGCTCCCCTTATAGTGGGCGATCGCAACCATCAACAAGATGGCGCCGATTGTCCCGATAAAAATCTTGAATATTGCGCTCTTCTTGGCAGCAGCATCCTTCGCTGCCACCAATGAATACACGAAAAGACCGGCGAGAAGCGCAAATAACGGCCACCCTATCGTTAGAGCTTCCTTTACTAAATCGCCCACGGATGTAACCTCCTGCGGTTCAGGTGGAGTGGAGGCGCGTATCCCGTGCCTTCACTCCGCCAACCAAAATCCTTAAAGATGATTAGTGGCCCCCAGCCGGCTGCGGCGCGCCGCCTGGAACCCCGGCCTTCGCCTCAACAGGCGCCTTCTTCATCCCGAGACTTCCCAGCCAGAAGACGAATAGGATGCTCACCCAGAAGAACAGTACATTGAATGAAATCATGTTCGCCGCGAACCCGACCGTATGCGTATAGGCCCATGGCGAGTTATCACGCATAATCTCGTTCACGTGCCAGAATAACCGGACCGAAGAACGGATGTACCCCATCAAGCCCATCATCCATGTAAAGGCCGTTGCAAGCATGATCAACGCATATTGCGATCGAACAGAGATCTTCCCCCATTCAATCGCCCCCATCTGCTTGGCGCCCTTCATCATCGCGGTATTCAGGGCAAACATGAAGAAGAGGCAGGAGAGTGTGGTGGCAACTTGTGGCACTGACAGACCCACCCGTACGTTTGCCGGGATGTAATAGCCATAGATCGCCAGCCATATAATGTTCACATAGGCGCACCCAAAGAAGACACCCATGAAAATGTTGCCGAATTTCGACCAGGATACTGTCGAGACTTTATTCCCTCGCATATACCAGACGAAGCTCAGAATGGTGGTCGTGATAATCACATTAATTCCACCATTTTTGGCCGACATGACACCGTAGTTTCCCAGCACCGGGTGCTGCTGTCCTCCCATGGCCTTGAGCTCAGCTGGAGTCATGACGATCGTGTGGGGGGTAATAAAGACCAAGTAGCCGCAGCACAAAACGAATACGAGATATTTGATGTAGCGTTGATATTTCTCCGCACCGCGCATCCGACCGAGCGCCTGCCAGAGATAATAGTTCGTGCTCAAGAAGAGAATGCCGATCATGGTGGCTTGAATAATGAAGAGCCAGGCCAGGAGCCCACCCATGAGCGTAATTCCCATCTGCTGGCGATAGGCGTACACCTCTCGCATCAGCCAGTAGCCGGCGAACGGCAAGGGAATCAAGAACGCCACGCCAAGCGCCATGGCGATATACCCCATCCAGTCATAGTGCGCACGATCCTCATCTGTCTTGGAGGCCAAAAACCTGTAGGCCGCGTAGGCCGCCACGACACCACCGCCGAACGCCATATTCCCCAAAATGCGATGAACGTTGAGTGGATTCCAGAGGGCCGTATGAATGACGTGCCAGATGTTCCCGAGGTAGCGGCCCTGCTCATCGACGCCGGCCGGCGACATCATGAAGCCGATCCAGGAATTCGCCAGGAACATGAGCAATGTGCCGATCACGTTCAAGATCACGGACATGCTCAAGTGAATCCACTTGAGGAACCCTTCCGTCATCTTGTCCCAACCGTAGTAGTAGATGTACAGGGTTCCGCTCTCCGCCACAAACATCAATGCATAGATATGCATGACCGGGCGGAAAATACTGGATAAATAGCCGAAGAATGCAGGATAGAGCGTCAGGAAGGTGAAGATCAGGATACCGCCAAGAATCGCCGTCAGTGAATAGGCCGTCAGGCTGATCTTAATGAAGTCATAGGCGAGTTTGTCATACCGCTTCGCCATCGCCTTATCTTTCGTTACGACCCCCATGAACTCAATCACCATGCAGAAGATCGGAACTGCGAGGACAAAGCTTCCGTAGTAGAGGTGCTGCTGATTGGCAAACCAGAGCAACACACGGCTCTCAAAGTTATACCGCGGATAGTCCCGAGGGCCATCGACAGTCTTCGGAGCCGGGGCGCCGACGACGATACCCTCCGTCTTATAATAGACGTCTCGCCCCTTCTCGACTTTCGCCTCACCCTCCTTCTTCACCTCATCAGGCGCGCCCGCGCCCATAGCCAGTGACGGAAGTGCGACGGCGATGGGGAGCAGGAGAAGGCCAACCATCGCGCACAGCGCCATGATTGAAAACAACTTCTTCCCGGCTACACGTCCCATGAATTACCTCCTTGATGCATTCTGAAAAATATCCACGTTCTATTTGCCTTATCCACAAGCCAGAGTCGGAGCAGCAGAACGATCAGGTTCTACTGTCGGAAGAGATACCAGAAGTCCAGCCCCTGCGAGTCCATCAAAAAATGGTCTACTGCGAGAAAATAAGAAATGCATACGACCAGCGACACTACGACGTAAACGATTGTCATGCCCATCGCACTCCCTCCCTAGACCTTGCGGACATTCAAAGAAAACCTCGCGCTGCAGCGGCCCTCATTAGCAGGGGCACTGAATTCCAGCGAACCAATAAAAAAACCACAGACCCACTGCGCAGGTAATGTAGAAAATCATCTTGCCGACTCTGACTTTTATTTCGCTATCCGGCGCTGCCGTGGCCATCGTGTCTCCTTCTCTCCTGATGCGACCAAAAGTCCCGCATTCGCTCAGCGACTTTATTGACACACAGTTATTCGTATGTTATTCAAAATTCCTTTTCGCACATGAATAATCAGAGGAAATTCGATGAAACGAAAATCAAAAGTGTTCGACATTATAGTTTTGGTCGGAATGGTTGTCAATATACTTGTGGCCGTGTTTCTCATTCTCTACTACTTTGATTTCTTATAGGTTTCGCGGAGTTTTTCACGCTGGGTTTTTCTGATTTTTCGCCAGAAACCGCACAGCGGAACCCGATCGTTTCATCACGAAAGTCCGCAACCAGTTTGCTCCGGCTGGTGATGCGAATATCGGATCCCGTGGTCGCATACCCGCCCCCGCGAAGCACCCGAAATACACCGTTATCCGGGCCCTGTGTGTTCTTTTCCGGAGCCTCTTCGAAGTAACGCTCACCATACCAATCGGCCACCCATTCCATCACATTACCCGCCCCATCCATGACACCATAGGGGCTCTTATCGGTCGGAACCGCTCCGACTGATGCGGATACTTCATGGCCATCCTGCACCCTGGCCCAATTCGCTCCGTTGGCCTGATCCACATCTCCCCAGGGCCACAGGCGCCCATCCGATCCTCGCATGGCCTTTTCCCACTCCGCCTCAGTCGGAAGACGCTTCCCTTTCCAATGGCAATAGGTCTCCGCATCCTCCCATGACACGTAGACCACCGGCTGATTCACGCCGCGCATCTTGCTCATATTCTTGGCGTAGCGAGCAGGGGGGCCGGACTTGCGATGTCCGGTGGCATCGACAAATTGCTGATATTGGAAATTCGTCGTTTCGTACCGGTCAATGGCAAATGCATCCAGCGCCAACGTGCGCTGCGGTCGTTCATCGAACCCGCCGTGATCGGTCCCCCGGATGAAGGGTCCTGCCGGGATCGAGATCATTTCTTCCGGAACCGGCTCTTCACGAGACACTTCATCAGGATTGAGCGGCACCGATGGGGTTGAATCTGGGGAACTAGGTTGAGACTCTTCAAACGGGGTCAGCTGGGTGCCACGGAGAATTCCCATGATTGGAATCGCGGCAAACGCAAGAATAGCCAGAAGAAACATGACCTTGAACTTTGTTTCGAGCATGGTGATTATGACGCCGCAGGACTGTCGTTCGTCTCCATATCATCGCTCGCACAGCGAAACCCGATCGTAATATCCGTCCGCCAACGCTTTGCCGCAAATCGCTTGGAAAGCCGAGCGTTATGCTCGGTCTCGCGCCATGACCCTCCTCGCACAACTTTCAAATCCACACTGTCCGGCCCTTTCGGATCACGATAGGGCGCCTTCTGGTAATAATGCTCGTCATAGGAGTCTGCCACCCACTCCGCGACGTTCCCGGTCATGTCATAGATTCCATAGGGGCTTCTGCCGGCTTCAAATGTTCCAGGAGGCGCGAGATACCGATATCCATCTTCACTCCCATCCAGATTGGCGTTGACGCGACCGTTCTTCATGGTGTCGCCCCAGGCGTATTTCCGCTTTCCCTCACCACGGCCGGCCTTTTCCCATTCTGCTTCCGTCGGAAGGCGCTTTCCCGCCCATTTACAATAGGCCGCCGCCTCCTCCCACGTCATGCTCATCGCGGCAAACTCAGGCTTCAGGAGCTTCGATTGATCGTCCTCAAACACTTCGATCTTGGGCAGCGCCCGCTTGGTCATTTTGGCAAACCGTGCATACTCCTCTTGCGAGACTTCTTTCTTATCGATATAGAACGCGCGTAAATACACTTGCCGCTCCGGCACCTCATCCGGGCCGCCATCTTTACTACCCATGATGAAGGGGCCTTCAGGGACCTGCACCATGTCCCGCCCTTCATCGCCGATCTTCGTTTTATACATGGAATAATCCAGCGAGGGTCCGCTGCTCGGCTCAGGTCGAGCCTCGGTCTTGATCGTCAAGGCCAACGCTTTCATCTGATTCGCCTTGTAGGACTCATAGACTAACAAGCCAATCATCAGGGCGAACGCCCCAAAGACAAACATGATCGAACCGATGAGCACTCCCTTATTTTCCATCGCGTTTTATACTCCTCCGGATGGTCCTGATACGAAGGGATCGGGGGGCTCCGGCGCAGCCTTCTTCTTTGCTGCGCGCATGTCCAGCAACATCGAAATCTGCACACCGAGAAATCCACCCATGGCGGCGCCGGCCCCGGCGCCTACGGATATCCTCTCCGTACCGGCAACGAGCCAGGCAAGCGCCCCTCCCAACAGGGTGCCCACCAAAATACTTGCCAGGAAACGCCGGCCACCCATAAACCCGATCACTCCGCCGAGCACGAGCCCAGCCCCACTCGCGAGCAGCATTATCTCGCCGCCCATAATGATCCCGATGAGCGTCCCAACGGTTCCCATCACGGCCATGCCGAGGAGAATATCCGCCGCCCGTACGGTCGCAGCTTGCCCCGTGCCTGACTTGGCCATGCTGACGGTCCATTTCCCTAGCAGACACTCGAAACGCGCGAAGCGTCGTTCGTTTCCGGACTCGGACGTTTCACGCTTCACGCTTCACGTATAACGCGGGTAGCCTGCTAGCGTCCCGCGCTCGCCACGATCGAACCAAAATCGATCTCTACGCCGGACGCGGCAATAATCGAGATGCCCCAGGCCTTGGCAGCCGGTTCATGCTTGTGAATCCGTTTGAAATCTTCGTACACATTCACGCGTTCTTCAAACCACTGGCCGGCCGCTTTCGTGCCGCTTTGCACTACGATCTCCGAGCCGCTGAAGATACCGCCTTCGGTCAGCGTGCCCTCGGGCTTCGTGGCACTCCAGACATACTTCGTAAACACAGGAATAAACATGAGATCTGTATCCAGCGAGGCATAGATCGCTGCAATCGGCTCAGCCGCGTCCGGCGCAGCTTTTTGCAGGCGCCAGCGCCAGGTGAGGACGGGAAAGGCCTTCGGGTCCCAATCGATCTTCTTTTTCTTGACCCTCTGCCCCGCATCCTTGGCCGACAGAAAGTTCACACCGTCCTCTGTCTGGACCTTATAGGCATCCCGCCCCTTGGACTGGCTTCGTTGGTTTTCATGCTCCCAATTCAATGGGAATCCTTCCGCGTCTTTCGCCTGAAAATCCTCCAGAACTAAGGATTGTCCTTGCGCCATGGCCGCACCCTGCATCGCCAGGCTTCCGCAGACCACCAGCCCGACCGCGAGATATCTCCAAATCATCGCCCCTCGCTTCATACTCTCACCCCTTTTGATGTTCATGCCTCTTGAGACGACGACGGCGCCAACACCCTCGTCTTTTCATCGGTCAGCTCTTCGCCCATCGCAGACGACTGATTCCGCTGACACATCCAGAAGAGGGCGAGCACCGCCCCCCAAAACACCATCATATTGAGTGTCACCATCTTCGCCGCGAACGCGAAGTCTGGGGTAAAGGCCCAGGGAGAGACATCGGCCATCAACTCACTCACATGCCACGCCAACCGTCCAGAGGAACGGATGTAGCCCATGAGACCCATGACCCAGGTGAATGCCGCAGCTAATCCGAACAGGCCCGCCATGCCCCTGAGTGAAATCTTTCCCCACTGGACCGGCCCATGAACGACCGCCCCTTTGAGCATCATGCGATTGAGGACCACCCCGACCACAAGGACCGTCAGCGTGGTTGCCGCCTGCGGTGACGACAGCCCCACGCGGAGCTTCGCCGGCAGATAGTACCCATACACGGAGAGCCAGATAATATTGACCGCTCCCAAGAAAAACAGCGCGCCGATGAGGATGTTTCCTTTCGTGACCCAGGGCACCACCATCGTTCGATTGGCGCGACGGTAATACAGGAAACTCATGGTGGTGATGAGAATCATGATGTTGACCGCGCCGTTCTTCGCCGACATCACGCCATAGTTGCCGACCACGGGATGCGACGCCCCTCCCACCGCCTTGACCTCACCGGCCGACATCCAGACGGTGTGCGGCGTCAGCCAAATAAACAGGGCCACCATGAAGACCGAAAGCAGTACTTGGTAGTAGGGTTGATACCGCTCCCCTCCTTGAAGGCGCGCCATGCTCTGCCAGAGGTAAAAGTTGACTCCGAGGAAGAGGACGCCGATCAAGATGGCCTGCACGACGAAGAGCCAGGTGAGTAGCCCACCCATCATCGTCACACCCATATTCTGGCTGAAGGCGTAGACCGACCGCATCAACCAATAGCCGGCAAAGGGCATCGGTAACAATGCAATGACCGTGACAAATAAGAAGATATGCCCAACCCAGTCGAAATAGGCGCTCTCTTTTTCGGTCTTACTGGTAAAAAATCGATAGCAGGCGTAGGCCATCACGACCGCGCCTCCGGACATAATGTTCGCCAGGAAGCGATGGACATTTAAGGGATTCCACAAGGCCGAATGGAGCAAATGCCATCCGTTCCCTAAAAATCTTCCTTGGGCATCGACACCCGCAGGCGCCATCATGAAGGCAGACCAGGCGTTCGCCAACAACAACAATGCTGTCCCAAACAGATTCGACAAGAGGCCGATCGATGCATGCGCCCACTTTGAAGCCGGCGTAATCAGCCTGTTCCAACTATAGTAATAGGTGATGAGCAGCAGCGATTCTCCGAGGAAGACGAACGCGTAGACCGGCATAAAGGTTTTGAACGTCCCGCCCATATATCTCATGAAGCTGGGATAGAAATAGAGAAAGATCCCCAGCATGATACTCCCGACCACCGCCGTGACCGACAGGGCCAGGAGGGCGACTTTTGCCAAATCGCGCGCAAGGCCATCATAGCGAAGTGCGAGTTCGGGCTTTTTGCTCCTAATCCCAAGAAATTCCAGCAACACACAAAAAATCGGCAACGCGAGAACAAACCCGCCGAAATACGTGTGGAGCTGGGTGATGAACCACACGATCAATCGACTGTCCAGCGACCCCATGCGTGAGTAGACCGTCTCCTGGGGAGAAGGAGCCGGCGGCCCATCGGGAATCCCTGCGGTCTTGAAATACAGATCGGTGGCATCTTCGGCAAAGGATTGGCTTTGAAGACCCCAGCCAATCCCCAATGCCGCGAGAACAGCCAACAATAGAGTGGAATACCCGATGACTCTGTATGCGCTCTTCTTCATGGCCATACTCTGAATGGACTGTCGTTCACCTGGGAAAGGAGTTGCTGGTTTCTAGTTTCAGGTTTCAGGTTCAACCTCGGAACTTCAGCGATCTGACACGAACAACTTGAAACTAGAAACTTGAAACTAGAAACGTACAACTTGAAACGCTTGAACAAAATTCGCTTCACGCGCCACTTGTCGATTTTCCAAGAATCCCCATGACGAAGGGACATCGGAGTAAGGCGCTCGACAGGGTCTGTCCCTGTTGTTCTTCTACTTGCCGGCGAAACCCGAGATAATAACAATACAGCGCCATCATGCCGGTCACGAATCCGCCGCTGGCCATCGCATAGGCTGTGGGAATCCCAGGCTGTCTCAAGACAAAAATCACCCATCCTGCTGCCACAAGATAGTATGTCGCGGCGAAGGAGAGTCCAGGCCACCACCAATATTTGAGCAGCTCGCCCGCCTTGGTCTGCACAAGCCCTTTAGTCCATGACGTCTCTGGACGAAGCCCGCCTAAATAGGCGCAGAGCGCGACTCCGCCCCCCAACACCGCCACAGCCGAGACCTGAATGAGGGCTGCAATCTGATTCGCCTCGACCAAGTGTCCCAGCGACGCGCCCAACGCACCGACCACGAGACCGACTGCGACCCAGGGACCGAACTCCATGGCATGACTGCCCACCATCGTACGGAGAGCCGCCCCGTCTGGAAATGTCGGAAACGGGCGGCCCATGAAGGCCATTTTACGTACATGACCGATCTCGAACGCATCCCGCGCGACAGAGGTGCAGGCAATAATGATCGCCATCATAGCCGGCCCATCAGGATGTTTGAGATAGTCATACCCAACGAGCCAGAGTAACGCCAAGACCAATAGAGACAACTGGACTCCATACACGAATCCAATCCAGCCGCCGAGCCAAAGCAGTACACGACTCCCATCCTCGCTCACGATCTTTCTCCATGCAGTGGCCCGACCGACGCGATAGGCTAGTAATGCCGTCACCAACGAGACCAGCCCGCTGACTGCCAATAACACGACCGGCTCTGACAGGGGCACCAACAACTTGGCCAACCGATAGACCGCAAACGCCACCAACCCAGGGACAAACATGACGATCCGCTTTTTCTTGCGCACAGAGTTCTCTGTGACAGCCAGACTGAGGCTGGGCAGTACTCGTAAGGCCATTCGATGCAACATAGTCGGCTCGCTAGACGTGAAACGTGAAACGTGAAACGAAGCGATCTCTTTTCGTTTTACTTTTCACATTTCACCTTTCACGTCTTCTGAGAGGCCATTCCAAAATACCGCGCCTTCACTTCTTCCATCAGTTCGACGGTGATACGCGTGCCGCCGCGATCTGCCGCTGTCCGCTCTAATTCGATGCGCGCCATGGCGCGCACCGGCGCCGGCACTTTATCCAATCGACGTTCCGCTTCAGGCTCCCACTCGATGCACTCGCCCGTCCTTGGACGGAACAGGATGTCGTACGTGACGACCCGTTCCCCTCTCACCCGCATATCCTGCTCGACTTCACTGCGCACGAGCGGAGCAAGATACGGAGGCATGCGATCCAACCGGTGGATCGCATGCCTCCGTATCTTGCTCCGCTCGTGCGCAGTGAAGTCGAGCAGGATATGCGGGTGAGAGGGGAACGGG
>Ga0163151_10002001_pt1 | contig 32946 bp, 36 predicted proteins | sample OliLakLV19MP5IB2_FD_145596 | JGI IMG/M metagenome (GOLD analysis project Ga0163151, IMG submission 145596) | Freshwater microbial mat bacterial communities from Lake Vanda, McMurdo Dry Valleys, Antarctica - Oligotrophic Lake LV.19.MP5.IB-2 | ecosystem: Environmental > Aquatic > Freshwater >... | reverse complement strand
GCATAGGACTGATCGCCCTGGCTGTCCTTCAGGCGGCGGAAATGCCCGCACTCACCAAACTTCGGCCCCTGGTTCGCCATCTGCCAGACGACCCATTGTGTCACCTCATATTTCATGCGCGTCGCCTGCGGCCAGAACTTCCCCGCCTTCTCCGCCAGGTACATCATGATGGCCCCGGATTCGAACACCCCGATCGGCGCCCCGCCACCCTTGGGCGCATGATCGATGATCGCGGGCATCCGGTGATTGGGATTGAGCTTGAGAAACTCCGCCTTGAACTGATCGCCAAGCCCGATGTTGAGCGGGATCACCCGGTAAGGGATCTCCGCCTCCTCAAGCAGGACAGTAACTTTCCGGCCATTCGGCGTCGGCCAATAGAAAAGATCGATCATGGGGCGCGGGGACCTTGGGCGAGAGGGTGGTCGAATGATACTCCTATCCGCGAGACAAGTAACAGTATTTCACACGAAGCAACGAAGAAACGAAGAAAAGAAGAAAGGAGTCAAGTATTACCACTTCGCGCCGCAGGAAATTCTATTCTGCTTCGTTCCTTCGTTCCTTCGTGTGATCTTCTTACTGAGGCGTCACCCCGGGTACCGGGTCATCAAACCCCAGCAGCTCAAACTCCCCCGCCTCGTCTTCAACCATTCGCACCACGCGCTTGGCACACGCGCCGCGTATCCGCTCCGCCAGCGCCGGCTCAGGCTCGCTTGACCCCACCCCCACGCGGCAGCGCGCGCCCACGGCGCCCGCGAGCCGCTCGGCACCGGCCGCGCAGTACAACCCCGTGCCATCCGCCTGCACCGCAAAGCGCACGCCGTTCGCCCCGAACTGACGCGCCAGATAGTTGATCGCCTGCACACGCTCGCCCGCATCCACCACGCCCATCGCGCGCGGCGCCTTGTGCATACCCGTCACCGGAATGGCCTCGATCGCCCGCACAGTCAGCCGCTCGCCGGACAGTCCCGACAAATGCACCCGCGCCACCAGCCCATAGTCGTGGCACAAATCATGGCGGCTCATATCCTGCGTGCCCCAGTGCAGAAAGTTCCCAAGCCCGTAAAACACCGGCTTTCCATCAACCATCTCAACGCCGGCCACCACATGCTGGTGATGCCCCACCACCATATCGGCGCCGGCAGCCAGCGCGCGGCGAAACCGCGCCCGGTCGCCCTCCGCCGTAGTGACCTCAAATTCGGTGCCATAATGAACCGACAACACGTTGTAGTCGGCAGCGCTTCCCGCCAGCGCCGCCGCCACCTCGTTCATGTCGCCAGGGGTCAGCTGACCCGGCCGCGCTTCGCCATCACCCAGCGAGCCATAGCCGCTGCCGCCAATTCCGACCGCGCCGAACGCCACAAGCCGCCCGCGCGCCGCAACCAGACGCGGCCCCCGCGCCCCGGAGCGCGAAAGGCCAAGTCCCGCATGCGCAACACCAATAGCGTCGAGATGCTTCAGCGTCTCGCGCCCGCCCTCAAGCCCATAATCCATCGAATGATTATTCGCCGTCGAAAACACATTAAAGCCCAGCCGCAGCAAATGCCGCACGCCATCGGGATGGGTGCGAAAGCCGAACCGCTTCAGGCTCGCCGTCAGATCGTTGCGATCCGTCACCACCGTTTCCAGATTGGCGAAATTGATGTCGCCGTCGATCAGCCCCGCCACACCCGGCGTCGCCTCGCTCCACGCGATCTGCATGCCCTGCTTGATACCAAACCCGGCACGCACAGGCTGAAAACTCCCGTTCAACCCCGTGTCGCCCGCCAGCACGATGGTCAGCTGCGTCTCAGCCGGCGGAGCCGGAGCCACCGGCGGCGGCGGTGTGAACGCAAGCGGCGCAAACTCGTCCGCCCGCACCTCGACCACGCCACGCATCAACGCGCCAAGATCGCGCAGATCAAAATGCCCACGCTGCGGCGCCGAAACCTTCACCACCAGCGCCCCACACATCAGCGCGATGAATACCAGAGCAGCAACGACACGCATGCGAATTCCTCTAACCACACTCGACGCCTGGCCACAAAGCATTGCCGCCTCAGGATTTCACCCCCTTTCGCCCGCAGCATGTACCAAAACACTCACTTCACGCTGAAGCTGCGCCACCCTTCTAAAACCCGCCAATCTCCCCTATGGTCGCCCTCGACCAAGGGGGAGCCGTCCGCATGACCGCCGCAGCACTCGACGACGCACCGCACGCGAAGATTCCGCCGCGCGCCCTTATCGCCGTCGTCATCGGCAACTGGCTCGAGTTTTACGACTACATCGTCTACTCGTTTTTCGCGGTGCAGATCGGCAAGGCGTTCTTCCCCGGCGATGACGTGCTGATGTCGCTGTTCTTTGCCGGCCTCGTGTTTTGGGCGGGCTTTTTCACCAGGCCCCTGGGCGCTGCCGTCATCGGTGCCTATTCCGACCGCGCGGGCCGGCGGGCGGCTTTGAGCCTGACAATCATCCTCATGGCCATCGGTACCGGCATGATCGCGCTGACGCCGGGCTACGCCGAGATCGGTATCTGGGCGCCCATTCTGTTGATCAGTGCCCGCCTCATCCAGGGCTTCTCGTGCGGCGGCGAAGTCGGCCCCGCCACGACCTATTTGCTGGAGGCGGCCTCGCCGAAAGAGCGCGCCGCCTACACCGCCTGGCAAGGCATCAGCCAGCAATTCGCGGGCATCATGGGTTCGGGGCTTGGGCTGATCCTCGCGGCCAACCTGTCGACGGCCGATCTCAACGACTGGGGATGGCGCATCCCGTTCTTCATCGGCATTCTCATTGGCCCGATCGGTCTTTACATCCGTAGGGCCCTGCCCGAGACGCTCGACAAACACGAAGCCCACGAAAGCGGCTGGGCGGTTCTCAAAACCCTGTTCCGCCACCACAGCCCCGCGATCATTCTCGGCGTCATGTGCATCATCGGCCCGACGGTTTCGACCTATGTCTCGGCCTACATGACCAGCTACGCAATCACCACGCTGAAGCTTTCCAACGAAACCGGACAGTTCACGACGCTCTGCGGTTATATCGCAGCCCTGGCAGGTTTCCCCATCGGCGCCTGGTTCGCCGACCGCATCGGCGCCAAGGTGTCAATCCTGGTGCCGCGCGTGTTGTTCCTCGCCATCGTCTATCAGGCCTATGTGATGATGACCGCGCCCGACATCACGCTGGAACGGCTGGTGCTGATCAACGTGACCCTGAATTTCATCCTGGCACTGTCATACGGCGGTCTCTACGCGCTGCTCACCCAGGCCTTCCCGAAATCCGTGCGCTCGACCGGTGTTTCCATCGCCTACGCGCTGGGCGTCACCATATTCGGCGGCTCAACCCAGCCCGCCATCACCTGGCTGCTTGCCAACCTCAACGACCCCCTCATCCCCGCCTGGTACCAAATCGCCGCCAACGTCATTGCCATCGTGGGCGTGCTGCTGATCGCGACGGCGAAAGACGAGAAGGGCAGGTAGCCCGAATCTTCCCCCGCAAGCGGGGGAAGTGGCCGCGCCGCGTTAGCGGCTGCAGACGATGGCGGGAAGTGGCGCGGTCTCCACTTCCCCCCATCCCCTGCAGCAGCAAGTGCTGCGCAGGGACTTCCCCCGCTTGCGGGGGAAGATAGAAAATCAACCCGCGACGCCTTCAGCTCAAACCGCACCAGACTTTCTGTCTTCCTCCGCTTGCGGGGGAAGTGGCTGCGCGCGCCGAAGCCCTTGCGAAGGCGTGCTGCAGACGATGGGGGCTCGAGCCGTGGTACTAAAACCGCAGCGCCTGGTCGAACAGGTTCATCGACCATGCAAACCATAGCAAGCCGGCCAGGGCCGCCAGCACCAGACTCTCCTTGACGCGTCCCCAGAACCCACGCACCGGATTGCTCCACGCCTGGATCACGTTCAGCAGAACCACCAGCACGCCCGCCGCGCCGATGATCCCCACCTGCTGAAGCTGGTGCAGCTTTGGATCCAGACTTGAATCCAGTCCCCACGGGCTGTCGCTCGCAGCGCCAATAAGCACCACGCCAAATCCCACAACAAAAATGAGAACCGCAAGACTGGTCAACATGACAGCCAGCCGCAAGGTCCGCTCCCACAGCGTCCAACCTTGCTCAACTCCATAATGGCGGCGCACGAACGCGGCCACGGGCCACGCCAAAAGGTTAAGCGTGACAACCAGCATCGACACGCCGGACACAACCAGCGTCACCAAGGCATTCCGCAGATCGGGGACACGTTGAAAAATCGCGACCCCGGCTGCGCCGCTCAGCATGGTCATCGCGCCATCGCCTGCTTGCAGAAATACCAGCTTCCCTTGTCCAAACTTTGCGCGAAACTCACCGTCTCCCATCGCCGTCCAGATGATGGGCTGTCCGTTCAGGCCGGTGAACGCGTCGACCGTCAGTGTACCGTCGGCGTTCGCCGTCGCGGTGGGCTGGCTGAGCTCTGTCAGAAATTTCAGCGCCGACGTCTCAGCCCGCCGCGAAGAAATGTAACTTCCGGCCACATCCATTGCCGACAGGCCGCTGGTCTTGACCGCCGTCACGGGCGGCTCAAAGGGAAAATACCGGTCGAGAAATTTGCCCCACAACGGCCCGCGCGGCGGCGGCGACCCGCGCCCCGCGCTGTTGTAGGAAACAAAGAAGCCGAGTTTCTCGGCGGGGATCAGATGCAAATCGCTGTGAAAATAGACGGTGTCCCCGCCATGCCCGATGATTTGCATGCCGTTGCGCCGCTCTTCATAGAAACCCAGCGCCATCCCGTTCACGCGCGGGTCGGTCTTGGTGATGCTGTCATGCATCAAGGCCACAGTTTCCGGTTTGAGAATGTGTAGCTCGCCCACAGCACCGCCGTTCAAATGCGCCAGCATGAACTTCGTCATGTCGATGGCACTGCTCGACTGGCTGCCGGCCGGATAGCCGTTGATCACTTCGAAATCCTTCGCACCGGCCGAGCCCAAATTGTAGCCCTTGGACATTTGCCCGGCCAGCGCCTTCGACAGCGGTTGACTGAGCGTGGAATTCGCCATGCCCAGGGGCGTGAAAATATTGGCATCGACATAAGCGTCGAACGCTACACCCGACACACGCTCGACAATATATCCCGCCAGCGCCGCGCCATAGTTCGAGTAGGATGGCGTGCTGCCGGGTGCAAAAATCTGATCAGGCTTATTCTCGCGCACATAGCGGCCCAGATCGACCTTGCCGGAATTTTGCGCGCCCAGATGTTTGAGCGTTTCCTGAAACCCTGCCCGATGCGTCATCAAATTGCGCAACGTCACAACCTTGCCGAACGCCGGCTCGATCTTGAAATCCAGATAGGTGCTGACATCGGCATCCAGGTCGAGCTTGCCCTGCTCGACCAGTTGCATCACCGCCGTCCAGGTAAATAGTTTCGTGACGGAGCCGGTGCGAAACAGTGTCTTTTCAGGGGACACCGGCGTGCGCGCTTCCAGATCGGCAAAGCCATAGCCCTTGGCAAACAGCAGCTTGCCGTCCTTGACGATGGCAATCGTCACACCGGCGATATCGTTGCTCTCGATCTGCAACGGCACCAGGCCATCAAAGAAGCTTTCGACGTCGCCGGCCGTCAGTTCGTGGCGGACCGGTGTATCGGCCGCAGCCGCCCCAACCCAAAGACCAACGGCCACAACCGCCCGCACGCATGCGGACGCGATTTTCCCAAGTCTCACGAACAAGTCCCCCAAAGCCCAAAGCCGCTGGGCATTCCCCATCGCCATTCAACACGCATAAAGCGGGGCAATCAACTGCATGCGCCCGGCGCACTCGCCCAGCAGGCGTATGCTGACCGTGGGTTTCCCGTTTGTGAAGAAAATGATTCACACGAAGCAACGAAGCAACGAAGAAGTGCATTACGGCTTGCGGCGCGCAGGCAACACCTTGGTGTCTTCGTTTCTTCGTGTGAGTCCCTTGTGTGTTTCCGGCTCAATCCAGCGCGGGGTCGCCCGCATTGAGGCGCCCGCGTTCCAGCCAGCGCGCGCACGCCTCCGGCAGCTCGCGCCGCGCCTTGTCCTCATAGAGCCGCACATCGTCGTCCCTCAGCTCACCGCGCCAGCGCCCCACTTCGCCTTTGTGCAAAAACGTCCGCGCGCCGCCTTCCCACGCCCGTGCCGCCTCGGGCATCAAACTGTCCCCATCGCGCTGCATGGCGCCGAACGAGCCGGCGGCGATCAGTTCCGGCCACAAGGCCTCGGGAATGGAAATCTCCAGAAACGCCGCCAGCCGCCGCATCTCGCCCGCAAGATCCGCCTTCAAATCGGCGTAGTGCACCAGCAAAACATTATCGCGCCCCCGCTCATCCCAAAACGACTTCTCGAACCTGAAAAAGTTCAGCGGCGACAGCGGACAGCGCGTCTTGCCCCAGGGAGCCTCGTTGATCCAGTCCAGATAGAACGGACGAAAATTACCATCGACGCGCGGATAGGCAAACCCGATCATGGGATCGCCAAGGCCAATGCGGTCCATGTCTTCAAGCGCTGCGGGCGTAAACTTCGCCGAATGATTGAGGAATGACAGACAGGCATCGCGCCCGTCGCGCGCCACATGGACGTATTTCACGCCCGCATAGAGGGGCAGGGCGTCGAGCGGCAAATGGCTTTTGATAAAGCGCCGGTGCGTTTGCGCCTCGAGCTGCGCCAGCACCTGCTCCGCCCCCGGACCAAAGCGCCGGTCAAGCCACGGCGACACCTCGCTCAGGGGACGCGGCGCCGCCGATTGAAACACCAGCATCGAAACCAGCCGCTGCGTCCACGTCGTGCCGCACTTGGGATAAGTCGCAATCACAATATCATCCGCCCGCGGACGATAATGCTCCCAATGCCGGCTGTCATAGGCAAAGGCGCGATAAGCGCGCAACGGCGGGCGGATGAGGGTGGGGGGCATAGTTCAGGACTCCTTTGCGTTGCCGGCCATTCACAAATGCCGGGTGAAATCCATCCGCCCGTGCAATTCGCGCACTATAAAAATACCTTGCCGGGTTTTCTTGTAAGACACCATGTGGCTGCGAAATCTGTACCGTAGATACCCAAGGCTGATGTGATCGCTGGCAATGCCGATTTCCGGCTTCTGCGCCAGCCGGCTCAGCAAGCGATGCAGCCCCAGAAAATAGTCATCCGCCTGGTGCTCACTCCAATGTTTAATCGTGTAGCGCGCAATCTCACTCAGGTCGCGATCCGCAAGCCGCGACAGTTAATAGTCAGGCACTCCGGCGCACCCGCTTTACCCCGGCAATAATTTGGGGGATTTGCCGTTTGCTGATACCACTAGCCTCTCCTCTTTTGAGTTCGGCAACCAGCAGATCCCGCCTCTCAATGTCCTTGCGGATCAGATCGCGGACATAGTCACTGGCGTTGGCATAGATCCCATTGGAAGTTTGCGCCAGCACGCGCTTCCTCATTTTTTCCGGCAAAGAGATATTCATTGTCGCCATGATGCACCTCCGGACCCAAGGATAGCAAAGTTTGCCAATCCTTGCCAAGGCCAATTTGTTTCTACCACACCCCCGTATTTGCCATCGACAGCCACGGCTCCGCCGGCGCTAGCGCGGCCCCGCGCTGCAACAGCTCGATCGAGATATTGTCGGGCGATCGCACGAACGCCATCCGCCCGTCGCGCGGTGGCCGGTTGATGACCACGCCGCACGTCATCAGCCGCGCGCACGACGCATAGATGTCGTCGACCGCAAATGCCAGATGCCCGAAATTGCGCCCGCCCGCATAGTCATGCTCGTCCCAATTATAGGTAAGCTCGATCTCGGCCTCAGGGCTCTCGGACGCCGAAAGGAACACCAGCGTAAACCGCCCACCAGGGTTTTCCGCCCTGCGCACTTCCGCAAGGCCAAGCGCCTTGACATAAAAATCAAGCGAAGCCCCAAGATCAGCAACGCGAACCATCGTGTGAAGATATTTCATTGGCAAAAGTCCCTCATCCGTCACGACGCACTTGCGCTTATTCTTAGCCCTTCGCCCGCTTGCGGGAGAAGGTGGCACGACGCACTTGCGTCGTGACGGATGAGGGCTCTCGCACCCATCACCGCAACACCACCGTCCGCCGCCCGTTGACGAAGACGCGCCGTTCGATGTGCGCCTTCACTGCCCGCGCCAGTGTCTGCGCTTCCAGGTCCTGGCCCAGGCGCACCATATCGCCTACCGTCGCCGCATGATCCACGCGCTCAACCATTTGCTCGATGATCGGTCCCTCGTCCAGATCGTTGGTCACGTAATGTGCCGTCGCCCCGATCAGCTTCACCCCGCGCGCATGCGCCTGCGCGTAAGGGTGCGCCCCCTTGAAGCTCGGCAAAAACGAGTGATGAATATTGATGCATTGCCCGGCCAGACGCTCGCTCGCCGCCACAGTCAAAACTTGCATATAGCGCGCCAGCACCACAAGCTCGGCGCGCTCGCGTTCCATCAAATCAAACAACGCCTCCTCGGCGCGCGCTTTGCTCGAGGGGCTCACTGGTAGATGAACGAAGCCCAGGCCTTCACGCTCGACAAGCCCGCGCAGCACCTCATGATTCGACACCACCGCAGCAATCTCCATCGCCAAACCGCCGGTGCGCACGCGATAGATCAGATCAACCAGGCAATGATCGAACTTCGACACCATCACGATCGCCCGCGGCCGCTCGTTGACGCGCCTCGCATCCCACACACAGTGGAACCTCTCGGCAAGCGGGCCAAAGCCATGCGCAAACTCTTGGGGGTGCCAGGGTTCGCGCGTCGGCCGGAAGACGGTGCGCATAAAAAACCATCCGGTCTGCGCATCGCCGAACTGATGCGTCTCCTCGATGAAAAACTGGCGCTCCGCCAGATACGTCGTAACACCGGCCACCAGCCCCGTGCGGTCCGGGCACGAAATCGTCAGAATAATGGGCGTTGTCATCTTACTTCTTCGCCGCCTGCGCCATGTGATGACGAATAACTTCCGTCACGATGAAATTCAGAAACTTCTCGGCAAAGGCGGGGTCAAGGCGCGCCTTCTCCGCCAACGCCCGGAGCCGCGCGATCTGCTGCGCCTCACGCGCCGGGTCGGCGGGCGGCATCCCGGTCGAAGCCTTCAACTCTCCCACCGCCTGCGTAAACTTGAACCGCTCCGCCAAAAGATGAATCAAAGCCGCATCGATATTGTCGATGGAGTCTCTCAACCGCTGCAATTCGCTCGTCGTCAAATCGGTCATCTTGGGCCTACAGGTTGATACCACGCACTTCCCCCCATCGTCTGCAGCGCCTGGCGGCGCGCAGCCACTTGCCCCCGCAAGCGGGGGAAGATACCAGATTTTCTGTCTGCCCCCGCTTGCGGGGGAAGTGGCTGCGCAGCGTAGCTGCTGCAGACGATGGGGGGAAGTGGCACCTACCTCCCCACCTGAAATTCCAAATGCGCCTTCGCCTGCCCCCCCCTTCTTCCTTCCGGCGCACAATTTGAACGGCGTTCAACATGTAAACAAATCGTTACCAAATCACCGTGACCCTGAATCTCACGCCCGAAAGCCTCACCGTGTCACCGCGCTGCACCACCCCCGTTGCAGTTGTGGTCACCGCTCTTACACTCACAACCGGCGAATCACTTGACGCGCCTGACGACAACTGAGGGGAATACACATGCGATTGCTAAAGAGCCTGATGGCGGCAAGTCTCGCCATCTTAATGACGTTGCCCGGAATGGCAACCGCCGCTCCGGCACCCGGGGGCTACAACTGGTCCGGCTCTTACGCCGGCGCCGTCGCCAGCGGCGGGTTGTTCACAGTCGAACAGGAAGACTATTGGTGCTGGTGGGCGTGTAATGCGCCTACGTTGCAGGATTGGGATGCATCAATCGGTTTGCAAGCCGGTCACAACTGGCAGAACGGCAATTTTGTCCATGGACTAGTCGTTGACTGGAGTACTGGCTTTGAAAATTCTGAGTCGGTTCGCTGGAATAGCAATACGACAGGCGTCGATTGGAGCGCTGAGTGGAATTCATATGCCACGATCCGTGGGCGCGCCGGCCTCGCCGCAGGAAATGCGCTTGTGTTTGCCACCGCAGGTGTTGCGATCGTCGATGTAGACTACTCGGCATCGGAATTCCAACCCAGTGACAATTGTTCGGACACCGATGTCGACTGCGCAGCATACAGCGATACCGAGTACGGTTTTGCTGGCGGCATAGGCGTTGGTTATCCGGTCGGCGACAATATGCACCTGACCTTTGAGTATCTGTATATTGGTCTACCTTGGGCAAAAGACCGTTATGACAGCGACGAAGAAGACAACCCAACCGACACCGACGATTACGTTTCATGGACCACCAGTGCCCACATCGGCCGCGTGGCGCTCGTCTGGGAATTCGACGGACTCTAATTCTCTAACATTGACTTACTGCAGAGCGGCCCATCGTGGCCGCTCTTTTTTTGTCCGCCAGGCGAAAAGAAAAATCTACCGCAAAGGACGCGAAGAAGAAAGTAGTTGAACCACCAAGAACACCAAGGGCCCGGCGCAATGCTTTAGGCACGAAGCGCTCGGCCGGATGATCGACTGGGCGCTGCGCGCGCGAGTGTTCACCAGTGCCTTGGTGTCCTTGGTGGTTCAAATCCTTTTTGCACTCAGATGCGCCCTCACCGTCGGCCATTCGCTGGCGATAATCGAATAGACGCACGTGTCGCGCAAGGCGCCGTTCGCGTAACGCTGGTGGCTCCTCAGCACGCCATCCAGCTTCGCCCCCAGCCGCTCGATCGCGCGCCGGCTTTGGTGATTGAAGAAGGCGGTTCGAAACTCGACCGCGATGCAGTCCAGCACCTCGAACGCATGCGTCATCAGCATCAACTTGCATTCGCTGTTGAGGCCCGTACGCTGCACGCGCGCCGCATACCAGGTCGAGCCGATCTCGACGCGCCTGTGCACCGCATCGATGTTCATGAACGTCGTCATCCCCGCGATCACGCCATCCGCGTCCAACACCGCAAACGGCAGCATCGACGCCAACCCCAGCCGCCGCTCGATCTCGACCGCCATCCCCTCGGGCGAAGGCACGCTCGTGTACCAAAGCTTCCACAACTCGCCGTCCTTCACCGCCTCGATCATGCCGTCGCAGTGCGCCAGCGACAGCGGCTCCAGCGTCGCAAAGCGTCCGCGCAGAGTAACAGGATCGAACATGTCCCCTCTCCAAAAAAAGACCGCCACCAAGCCGTTCTAGCCCGGAAGCGGTCGTGTTGTAAGCGTGACTATAGCCTATAGCTCACGTCGACAATCACCGAATGATTGCCGCTGCCGATTTCGCCCGCCGAACTGTTGGGGAATCCATCCAACTCCGAAGGCGAAATGATCGTCACCTCGCGCGCTTGCAGGTAGCGGTAGCCGATACCCATTGTCGTCTTGGGCGCGATGTTGAAGTTCACGCCCGCACCCAACTGCCATGCAAAGCCGCTGTCGTCCAGGTCGAAGACCTGTGTCGTGGCGCCGAAATAGCCGCCATCGGCATTGGTGCGCGCCCAGCCGATGCCACCGCCGACATAGGGCGACAAGCCCCCGATGGCGAAGTCGTACCAGACATTGGCCATGACCGAGAACGTCGTGTGGTCGAAGTCGAGCGAACCCGACCATCCGGGTGGCGTCGCCGAATTGCTGGTCCAGTGCCCGTCGACCTGGTTGTGGCGATAAGCAACTTCGACTTCCACCCTCAACCCGTTCATGTACTGGTCGAGGTCCAAACCGACCGCACCGCCGACGACATAGCCGGAGTTGGAGTCGGGCGAGAACACGAGTGTCGAAGTGGGAGTGACGGGATCGTTCGCGACAAACCCTTCGTCGTTGACCACGTTGACGCCACCCAAAACGGTGACATAGAAGTTTCCCGCCTGCGCGGGAACAGTCAGAGACAGCGCCAGCAAAGCGCTGGAAGCAAGTAGTGCAGCTTTTGTTTTCATGCATCCCTCCTGATGTGCCACGTCAGGCCCCGCGCATGCTGTGCGGAACCCTAACGAGCGAATCAACTAAAGGCAGCACATGGTTACGAAACGGTTAGAGCGCACAAAAAAGGCCGCCCTGATACGAGTCCAGGGCGGCCAAAAAGTAACGAAAGAGTTTACATAGCTACAATCAAACCAACCGTCACCGAATGGTTCTCGTTTTCGATGTCGCCGGCGAGCGGGTTCCAGGAGTGCGGTGCGCGCAAGGAAACGTCGGGACCTTCGAAATAACGATATCCAAGGGTACCTTGCAGTCCGGGTTGAATGTCGAAATTTAGACCTGCGCCCAACTGGAAAGCAAAACCACTTTCCTCATCCGACAAGGCGTCGCTTACGGTTGTGGAGTGGGTGAACCGGCCATCCAATTCTGTCCGTGCCCAACCTACGCCGCCGCCGATATAAGGCTTCAATCCACCAACCTGGAAGTCGTACCAAACATTTGCCATTACGGAAAATGTCGAGTGTTGATAGTCGGCAATGCCCGAGTATGCACTGGTAGAAGTTGCGGTGGACCAAGCACCCCTGACATTGTTCTCGCGATAGCCCAATTCCACTTCGCCTCGCAAGCCTTGCATATACTGTCCAAGGTGCATGCCGACGGCGCCCGTGAACACGAATCCGGTGTCGACGTCGTTGGCAAAGACGAACGTGGTTGAAGATGAGGGCACCGTTGCCAGGCTAAAACTGCTGTCATCAGCCCAGTTCGCGCCACCGGCCACACTCACGTACCATTGGTTGGCATTCGCCGCCGCCGCATTGACCAGCGACAGGCCTGCAACCGCAGCCGACGCCAGAAGAATCTGTCTCGTCTTCATACTCATCTCCTCAAAAACCTGCTGTCAGCCCCGCCCGTTGAGGAGCCTGAACGCACCCATCCATGGATCGCACCGCATGGTTGCCAAAAGGTAAACGAGAATAACTTGCACCGCCCGCTGTCGCATTCGGGTGACGATTAAGGGACACGTCCCCCCGAAAGCGTTGTCTCTTCCCCCGCTTGCGGGGGAAGTCCCTGCGCAGCTCTTGCTGCTGCAGGGGATGGGGGGAAGTCATCGCGCCACTTCCCCCCATCGTCTGCAGCGGCTTTCGCCGCGCAGCCACTTGCCCCCGCTTGCGGGAGAAGGTGGATCGACGCGTAAGCGGCGAGACGGATGAGGGGACGCTGCGCCTCACATCCCCAAAAACGCATCCTCGAGCAGCGGGTTCGTTGTGCCTTGCAGATGATCGATCAGCACGTTGCGCCTGAGCTCTTCCTGGTCTGGCGGGTCCTGGTTCATCCAGGTCAGCAACAGCTCCTTGTCGTTGACGGCGCCCTCCAGCGGCAGGCCATAAACAAAGTGCATGTAAACCAGCGAGCGCGCGACATCGCCTTTGATCTCGTCGCGCGGTTCCACCACCGCCAGTGAACCCGTCCCGCGCCGGAATGCCGGACAGATATCAGGAAAGCGCGCGCCCACCGTCTCTGGCAGCAAGCCAAAGCGCAATTTGCTGCGGCTGGAGTTCACTTTCTGCAAGGCGGGCCAAAGGTTCTGCAAATCAGCCATCGCCCGCTGCACCCGTGTCGCCGAACAGCTGCGATTGGTGCAACCCGGTTCAGTCTCCGCAATCGTGTCGGCGGGAAACACATGCTCGACCGACAGCTTTTCGTGGATCGCAACTCCGCGCTCGCCATCGAAACTGACCCCGCAATAGAGCTCAGTCCCACCGGCCGGATAAAGCTTGCGCCAGAATATGCGCCGCGCCTCGTCATAGGTTTGATAGGTGCGTTGCCCGCCCTGCGGCCACGGCAATTCTGAAAGCTTCTCCCACTCCGTGCGGGGCGAGATCGCGCCGTCCGGCAGATACGCCATCGACGCCGTTGGACCCTGCGAGGCCGTCTCCGCGCACGAAGTCAGCGCCGCCGCTGTCAACGCCAAAAGCAAAAATCTGCGCAAAGTGTGAGCCATGTCCATCCCCGCCACCGGCGAATCAGCCAGCCAGAGACATTGTGACGCTTGAACGCCGTTCAAAGGCGAGGGCAAAATGCGTCAGTCGATTTGAATTGATCTCTGCACGGAGCGTCTTGAATGTTGGATTTTTTCCTGAAGCACCCGCGTTCACTGGGCGAAACCTATGCCGGGCATTTCAGTACCGCCTTTGCCTTTGGTGCCCGCATGGTCGCAGGCGGCCTGGCCTGCATCGTCCACGCGATATGTCCCGCACTCTTCGAACGAACCGCCAGCCGCACGGTCGCCGCCCTCTACACACAGATGGTCACCCGCCGCCGCCGCCAACCATCAACCGAACTCGACTACGCGATTTGAACGCCGGCGACTATTTTGCGTGTCGTCGAAGCTGTAGATCCCGGTGCCTTCATGCGTCTGGCTAGAAATCACGCGGAGGCGCGCAGCCGCGGAGATTTGCGCTAAAAATCTGACACTCTCCGCGTTCTCCGCGTTCTCCGCGTGACATTCCTTCACAGCCTCACACTACAGCAGATGACGGCACCTTGAACGAAACTGCGGCAAACAAGCCACGAACGCTGGCGCCAATCGTTCGTCCGGAACAAATAAGCGTTGCGAAATCGCGTGAGAGCGGCAACCTGTCCTATCCTCAGGCCCATCCGCACACTACAATAGAACTCAGGGGGCTTGTTGCGATTGTGAAGTGACAGGGTTTTGGGGCGCGCGCTGAGTGGCAAATAAACAAAGATCCGTTGTGATTACGGGCGTCTCGACCGGGATCGGCTGGAGCGCGGCACAAGCCCTGACCAGCGCAGGCTTGCGCGTCTTCGGCAGTGTGCGCAAAGACGACGACGCCAGACGCGTTGCCGCAGCACTCGGCCCGAATTTCGTGCCCCTGATCTTCGACGTCACCGACGAAAAGGCGGTCAAGGCTGCCGCCTCGCGCGTGCGCTCGGCGCTGAACGGCGAAACGCTGATGGGCCTGGTCAACAATGCCGGCATCGCCGTCGCAGGACCGTTGGTCTATCTTCCCGTCGACGAGTTCCGCAAACAGCTCGAAGTCAATCTGACCGGCGTCGTCATCGCCACCCAGGCCTTCGCGCCTCTGCTGGGTGTTGACCGCAGCCTGAAAGGCAAACCCGGCCGCATCATCAACATTTCATCGGGTAGCGGGCGCAAGGCATCCCCTTTTCTGGGACCATACAGCATCTCGAAATTCGGCCTTGAAGGCCTGTCGGAAGCGCTTCGCCAGGAAATGATGGTCTTTGGCATCGATGTCATCGTAGTGGCACCCGGCGCCGTCGCCACCCCGATCTGGGACAAGGCCGAAGCCATCGACACCGCGCGCTATGCGACGACGGCCTATGCAAGGCCGCTGGAAATCGTACGTGCCATGGCCATCAAGTCGGGCAGGGCGGGCTTGAGCGCTGAAAAACTGGGCGCGGTGATCAAGCAGGCGCTGACCGCCCGCAATCCCAAGCCGCGCTATGACGTCTCCCGCCACAGCACCGCAAACATGCTGCTCTCGCTTCTGTCGCAGCGCACCATAGACCGCCTGACCGCCAACGCCGTAGGCCTAAAACGCCAAAAGCGCTGACAAGACGGCGGCTCACGCGAAGCAAAAGGCCTTCCGTTCGTACTTTTTAGCAGCAAATTCGTAATCTTGTCCCCCATAAGGCCTTTCATAAGCACCGCAGCCTGACGTAATCTGCCCCAACCCGCGTTCATGTTTCGGAGGTGCGTCATGCGTGCACATCCCATAGTCATAGCCGCCACAATTTGGGCCGCCACAGTTTGGGCAATGGCCGCCACCGCCCAAGGTGCCGCCGATCCGCAGGGCTCACCGTCCTGCTCGGGCGGCGCCTGCACAATGCTGGCTGTCAGCGCCGATGGCTGCACGTGGAACAATTCGTCGACACGCGCGATCCGCTTTTCATTGATTGCAGGCGGTACAGCGCTGGTCACCACCGTGCTCGCTCCCGGTGAGGCGTTCAAGGAAACCAACAAGGCCTACTGTGTCTCCGGAACTCAGGGCACCACGACCTATCAGGCGGCCTTCGTCACCCTGCGCCAGATGGCGGACGATGCAGGCACCACCAGCGCGCCCAGGATCGCAGCACCCCGCCCCAAACCTGCGATGGCCGCAGCCCAGCCTGTCGCGAACGCCTCGGTGACTGTGCCGCGCCAAAAGCCTGCCTCACCGGTGATGCCGCGGGCCAAACCTGAAGCCCCGGTCCAAACAACACTGGTTCAACCCGCAGCGCCCCTGCCGCCCGCACTGCCGGCCGTGGCGCTGGTTCAGGATCCGGCGAACCCATGTGGCGATGCCTGCGCGGAAATTCTCTTCAAGGTCGTCGATGAATGTCTTTGGGTTCAAAGCCAAAACCCCAAATCCATCACGTTTCAGGCGACGATCAAGGGACGCATGATGGTGTTGGCGCTCGACGGCGCTGATGGTAAAAAAGCCGATGGGCAACCGCCGGCAAAAAACGCCACCGCCCATCACGCCCGCCAGCCCGATCCGTTTCAATCTTCCTCACCAGGTATCCCCGTCTACCGCGCCCGCCTGGGAACATGCGTCAAAGACCGCAGCGAAATCTCACACTTCGTGGCGGTTTATACCCGCTAGAGTCATGCGCTCTGCAGCACATATCCGATCGCCCACGCCACGCACACTGCCAGCAGCGTAATCACCTCCGCGACCAGCACGGCCCGTTGCCACACAAGCACCGGCCGCCGCCAAACGCTCGCAGCAATCACCAGCACGGACACAATGAACAGAAAGGTCAACATCGGAAAATCTTGCCGGAATTTCCAATCTGCGCCAAGCCCCCATCCCCTGCAGCCCTCCTTCGCCAAGGGGCTTCGGTCGGCGCAGGGACTTCCCCCGCAAGCGGAGGAAGATGAGATAATCTGGTGTCTGCCCCCGCTTGCGGGGGAAGTGGCTGCGCGCCGTCAGGCGCTGCAGACGATGGGGGGAAGTGGCGCAGATCCCATTTGAAGCGAGTGAACACTCAAAACTTCCCTCCACCAGCGAATAGGCGTTGCAAGAACCACGGCCCCATCGGGAAACTAACCGGTAGCTCAAGCCGCATCTTGACGCGACCGCCATTCGCGATGATCGTGGCCGGGTAGGGGCGGGGGCTCAAGTGGATATTCTGGGTGGCATCGGCCTGACCGGTGAAAATCTGAAATTCTTTGCAGCCGGTCTCGCAGGCGGCACCCTTCTGTGGGCGGCGCTGTCAGCCGCAACCCGCAAACCATCACACAGCAAAATCCTGGCCCAGCGCATCGGCAAGCTCGAGATGCGCTTGGCCGCAGGCAAAGACTTCGCCGCCATTGCCCGTGCTGTACAGATTTTCGAATCCCATCTGCCCGGCGTTTCAACACAGCGCGTCGTACCGCTTTTCAACGCCTCGCCCAGCCCTCGAAACCTCGCCGATCCCGATCAAATCGCGCGCGAATTTTCCGAGGCGATGCGCAACAACATGATGGCGGCTGCCGAAATCGCCAAGTCGATCATCGATCAGAACGTCAACCTCAACGATCCAAAAGACCGCCGCGAACTTGGCTCGCGCATCAAGAAACTCGGCCAGACCCTGAGCACGGGCTTTTGGGACCGCCATGGCGACGCGATGTTGGCAACCACCATGCCCGGCAATCTCAAGGATTTGCTCCGGGTTTTCTTCGCCCAGGTCAAACGCCTGAAGGCGGCGGTAACCGATCTGGCGCGCGAACCAAGCTTCGCCGATCTCGACACAATCCTCGACCGCGCCATCGACCTCCTCGACACCGCCAAGGCGATCATCGACGAACTGGAAAGCCACACCGGCTAGGTTCCCCTCACCCTTTTTCCGGCCATCCGGAAAAAGGGTGAGGGGACCCGCCCCTACACCCCCAGCAGGTCACGCAGGCTCAACACCTTGTGCACGCTCTTGACCTTCGATAGCGCCACCGAGAATTCTTTTTCGGGATTGTACTGTTTCAGTTTCAGCTGCGTCGCCGTCTTGCCCACCAACAGCTTGACCATCGCAACGCCGGGTTCATTCTCGGCCGCACCCACCATCTCAATCACGACGTGGTCGCCGCCGACGGGCGGGCGCGCAGGCGTCACATAAATCAGGTCGCCGCTCTTGTTCCACGGCGACATCGAATCGCCCAGCACCCACAGCGCATACATCGAACGCAGTTTCATCACGCCGGGCGGACGGCGCACATAGTCGACGACCTGGCCGTTGAAACTGAAATCCCCGTCCGAGCCGCCCACCGCCGTGCCAAACACCGGCACATCAACGGGCATCGAGGTCACACCGGCAGCCTGCACCGCGCCGAACGTCGCGTTGGCGGAATAGGCGTCAGCTTCGCCAAGCAATGTGGCAATTGTAATTCCCAGCGCCTTGGCCAGCCGCTTGATATTTTCGCGGCCCGGAGGTTCCTTGCCGGTTTCCCATTGCGAAATCGCGGGCTGGGAGACCTCAAGCTCCGACGCCAGCTCGACCATGGTAAAGCCGCGCCCCTTGCGAAACTCGCGAATGCGCGCGCCCAAACGTGAATTTTCCAGATCTTGTTGCCGCTTTGTCATCGTCATCTCACCTGTTGTCTCTTGCGTTCCGTATTTGTTTCACATATATGTTTTTTATAAGTAAATATCAAGTGGGTTTTTCATCCGGCGGCGCAGGCACGTCAGGCGCCAAATATTCAAGTAAAAACAAGAGGTTAAGCTGAATGCGTGAGGCGAGTTGCAATATAAGCGGCACCTTTGTTTTTGGCCGGAGCAGGCCATGAGATGGGTCCGCGCCACGATTGCCGCCCGAATCCGCGAAACCTGGGACACGCTGCGCCGGGTCCCCGAATCCAGGGTGCCTGGCCACGTCTCCAGTTGGCCGCCTTATGTGCTCGATGCGATGGAGGCGTATGGTAACGGCGAAGTCATCGTTCGCCTGTCACCGGCCTCACCCCAGGCCATTGACCGCATGGAAGAAGTATTCGGCTGGTTTATCGACCTTGAAGGCAAGCCGCATCTCACCATCGCCATGTGGCTGACCTGCGGCATCGGTATGGGTCCCAAGCGTGCCGGGGACATCATCGGCGTCCACCGCGACACCGTCCGCGCCCGCCGCGACGAAGCCCTGGACACAATCGCCCACGCCCTCAACCACCCAAGAGCGCGGGCGGCGTAACAAGAAAGAATTTTCACCGCGAAGCCGCGAAGGGCGCGAAGAAGTTGAGAAACTGACCGGCGCGGAGCGCGCCCGCTAATTTTGCCTTCGCGCCCTTCGCGGCTTCGCGGTGAATTTTCTATCTGCTGTCTTTCTCCTTCTCCCCCGCTCCTCGCCAGTTAACGGGTTGTTAGGAACTGCCGTCACACCTTACCAAAGAGTAAACGCAAGTGATTTGTGAGGGGGCATCATGCGCCGGTTCTTGTTGGCGGGTTTGTGCATTGCAGTCTGTGCGGGCATCGCATCGGCTGACGAACCCAAGGCCGAGGAACCGGCGCCGCCCGTGAATCTCCAGTTCACCTACACCGCCGACCTCTGGCGCGTCGATAGCGACAGCGACGACGACATGGTCTATCTCGACAACCTCGATCTCCAGCTTTCGCTTGATCTGGAACAGCTCTGGGGCTGGTCCGGCGCGCAGATGTTTATCTACGGCCTGTACAATAATGGCAACAGCGTCAGCGAATTGAGCGGAGATTTCCAGGGTGTCTCCAACATCGAAACAGGCACCCCAGCCGTGCGCCTGTACGAGGCGTGGATCGACCAGACATTTGCCGGCGGCAAGGGCTCGCTGCGCCTGGGGCTCTACGACTGGAACACCGAGTTCGACGCAGGCGAAGTGCGGGCTCTCTTCATAAATCCCTCGCATGGCATCGGTGCGGACTTCGCGCAGTCCGGGCACAACGGTCCTTCGATCTTCCCGGTCACCAGTCTGGCAGCGCGCCTCAACTGGAACTTCGACAACAACGTCTATCTCCGCGGTGCCATCTTTGACGGTGTCCCCGGTAACCCGGGGCATCCCGCGCGTACCACCATCGACTTTCAGAAAGGTGACGGAGTCTTGCTTGCCGCCGAAACAGGAATCGCGCGCGACGGCCGCTTGTGGTCGCTGGGCGTCTGGACGTACACCGAGGAATTTCCCGACCTCGTAACCGATCAGACACACAATAACACCGGCGCCTACATCGCGTTGGAAGAAAGGCTTTTATCGAAGGTCAGCGGCAGCAACTTTGACCTCTCGGGCTCGTTGCGTTTCGGCATTGCCAACGACGACATCAATCCGCTGTCATCGTTCTTCGGCGCCACGCTTGTCGCAACCGGCCTTTTTCCGGGCTGGCCTGAAGATCAGCTGGGCCTCGGCGTTGCTGTCGCCAATGGCGGCGACAAATTTCAGTCAACGTTCGATGTTCCGGACGAGCGCGAGATCAACGTCGAACTCACCTATTTCACCAACCTCACGCCAATCTTCTCGATCCAGCCCGACATCCAATGGATCATCAACCCTGGCCTCGACGGCGAAGCCGATGACGTCTTCGTCTTCGGCGTCCGCCTGCAGCTGAACAAGAACTGGGCAGTCAGCTAAGGCGTCCCCTCACTCCGGCAGCGGGTAATAGACGGACTTTGCCTTGGTCTCTCCGCCCAACGCAAGGCAGTGGTCTTTCTGGCGCTCGACATGGGCGCGATCCTGATTACGGTCGCGCTGGATGTGCATTTGCCCGTGGCTGGCCGCATGCAGGCAATGCGACAAAGCCTGCGTTGACCCATGCCCACCCAACAGGAACGCCGCACAGGCTTCACTCATGTGCCGGCGTTGCCCTTCAATGATACCGCGCAGTGACGGTTCCATCCGCCACGCCAGCGCCTGACCGCGCGCTGCTTCCCGTTGGCACGCTGTCACCAAATCTGCACTCGACGTCTGCGCCGCCATCGCATCCGCCCCCAAGACAAGTCCCGCCGCCAGCAACGCTCGCACCACCTTGCGCATCGTAAACGCTCCCAATTTGTTCCAATCCGGTACATTTCCGGTATCGAAATTCGCCTGCGGTCTCAACACTGCAGGTGCCGTGCCGTCCAACAGGTCTTCGAAGCCGAAAATGGCCACCAAAATGCGCGTCACCCTCGCCAAACAAAAACGCGCGGGCTACGACAGACTTCCCCCCATTGTCTGCAGCCGCTATCGCGGCGCAGCCACTTCCCCCGCAAGCGGGGGCAGACACCAGATTCTCTCATCTTCCCCCGCTTGCGGGGGAAGTGGCTGCGCAGCCCTTGTGGCTCGCAGACGATGGGGGGACGCGCGCATTTGCGTGAAATTCTTTTTCTGGCCTTATTCCGGTAGTTCCCAAAGAAAACTGCTCCACGCCCCGATGCGGCACGGAGTGACGCGAACGCCGCTCGCCATTTTGCTGAGTTATCCCGCCCACCGAAAAGCAACCACAGCCAATTTTGTCAAGGCAAAAAAACCTATCCATTTCATGCGCTTGCATGAAACGCTCAGCTCGGGTTCGCGGCAAAAAATTATCACGCCGGGCAGCCCGGACCGCAAGAATTTCCTCACACCAGGGCAACCCCCGATTGAGGATTTCAAGCAACAGAACTTCAGAAAGGCCGGATAGTGCGGACCATTACCTTTACCCGAAGAATAGAAATGTAGATCAATACTCTACGCTTCGTATCTTATTGAATGAATAGTGGGGGTACAAATGAGTCGGGCTTCTAAGTTGCTCAGTGGTGCATCGGTCCTCGCACTTGCGTGTGGGCTAACGGCAGCGGCGGCATTCGCCGCCAATGATGACGACTGCGACTCGAGTTCATCCAGCATATCCCCTGAGTGCGCAGCCGGTAGTTCGGATAGCTCCAGCAGCAGCTCTGATGGCGGCGAGGGTGGCGAGGGCGGCGACGCCAGCTCCGACGCCGACGATGGCGGCGAAAGCGACGACGACGCCGATGATGGCGGCGAAAGCGACGACGACTCCGATGATGGCGACGACAGCGACGACGACAGCGACGACGACAGTGACGACGACGACAGCGACGACGACGAAGATGAAGGCGGCGAGGGCGGCGAAGGCTAGTTCAAGCGATATGCGGACACTGCAGGGCAGGGGTGCCCTGCAGTGCTTTGGCTTCAGGGGTGGGGAAGATGGGATCGAAGATAAAATTGAGCGCCGTTTTGGCGGCGCTTGCGGCTGTGGGCGCCGCACAACCAGCGCATGCTGATGGCAAGGCTTGGCGTGTCGACCTGGAAGCCGGCATTCTCTACGACAGCAATGTCGATAACGATGAAAACGACTCAAGTTCCAGCATGGGCGATGCCGCCGTGACCTTTGAAATCGACGCCGCCTACAAATTGGTCAACAGCGAACACAGCAGGATCGAACTGGGTTACAACTTCTTCCAAAGCCTCTACCAGGATCTGAGCGCATTCAACTATCAGACCCACAAACCCGAACTCAGCGCTTGGACCAAACTCGGTACCGTCAAGCTCGGCGTTGCCTATATGTACAGCAACGCACAATATGACGGCGCTTTTTTCCAGCAGCAGCACGTGTTCACGCCGTCGATATCGGGAATGCTGACCGATAATATCCACTTCAAGGCGACGTACCGTTATGTCGATAAAAATTACAATGTCGCCGACAACGGCCGCGACGCCCAGACCCAACAGCCCGCAGGCGATCTCCAGTTCTATTTCGACAAGGCCAACAAGGGTTATGTTTCGCTCGGCGGCACCTATACGATCGAAGACGCCTCTGACGTAGCCTATGACTATGACGGACTGACCGGCCGCGCGGCGGTTCAGTTTCCTATCGCCGTGTTCGGCAAGGGTGGCCGGTTGAAAGTCTCCTACGCCTATCTCATGCGCGACTATGACGACATCACATCCACGTCAATCGGTGAGAAGCGCGAAGACCGCCGCCACACATTTCGTGCCCAAGGTGAGGTCGAGGTGACCGCCAATTTGACGGCCATCGCGGAATACCGCTTCGTTGATCGCAACTCGAACCTTGCGTCTGCCAATTATTCTGAGTCCATCGCCAGCGGTGCACTGCGCTACGGATTCTGACGCGCTGAGCCACACGCAGCGTTGAGTCTGCGAGCCCAGGTTGCAGCAGGTTCGCCGCGCTATCCGTTCTCACTGCCGAAAGTTGTGGCACACCGGTTTTGCATGTTTGCGTCTGTGGCGCTGCGCTGTGCGATGCGCTTAGGATTGAAATCATGTTGGTAAGTGGGTGAGTCGATCAGTGGTAAGTTCTCAAAAAATCCTGGTGCTGTTCGCAGCGTCGTTAGTTTTGGCCTCGTGCGAAACAACGCCAACAGTCGTCACGCCTCCGGAAAGCGCGCCCGTGATCGTGGAAGCGCCGCCGCCCAGCACTCCCAGGGTCGTACGCAGCGCCATTGTGCCGGATGATTCCGAACCTGTAATCAGAACAGCCGCAGTCATGCAGCCCATCATGGAAGAGGACGCCGCCTCGCCGGTCGCATCGCCCGTGCGCGCTACCGCACCCAGAGGTACCCCCACACCGGCGCCGAAACCCGCCCCCGCCGAAGTGCCCGAAGTGATCGTGCCTCCAGCCGCAGTAGAATCCGCCGCCGCAACAGCACCAACCATCGTTCCACCTGCAGCTTTAGCTGAGGAGCCGGCGGCTGCGCCTCCAACAGGCATCACGCCCGCGGATCCGATCAGAACCGCAGATGCGCCATTGGATACACCGGCTGCGACACAACCTCCGCCCTCGTCGCTGTTCAACAATCCGGCGGCGTTTCTCAAAGACCCAAAGGCCTTGTTGCAAGCCAAGATTGGTGGCGTACCGCTATGGCTTGTGGCTCTCTTCGTGTTGTTAGCCTTTATATCGTTGGTTATCGGCGTCCGTGGCCGCAAGTCTCCTGAACCGTCATCAGTCTGATTTGGCGCGGATCATGAAAAAGACGAGCAGTCAACTTCATTTATCGCTTGATTTTACTTCGGCATGCAGGTGTTGTCTGGCACCTGCTGTAAAGCCGCTGGGAGGCTTCTGGTGACTTGCGTAAAACTGTTGAATTCCATAGCGTTTTCTGTGGTTGGCATGGCGGCAACGCTGGTGCCGTCTGCGGCCTCGATCCACGACGACGCCAGGAAAATTTGCCTTGAACGTTACGTCGAGGAAAAGGCAGGCAACTCTGTCCCCGCCGGCATGTCCAAGGAGCGCTATCTGCGCCAATGCCAGGGCAGCTATGTAAAAACCGCATCTCGCGAGCAATCCTACGACGAGTCATCGCCCGCGCCCATCAGCACGAACGGTCAAGGTGGCCCTGAAATACTTCCGCCCGGCACCACCATCCTCAAAGCCACGCCCAGGAAACTCACAGTCCCAACCCCGCGCTTCAAGCCGGCGGTTTAGGTCCTCACTAAGCCGCAGCGCTTTTGTTGAGTGATGGTATGCCTTCGCCGAGGTCTAACCACTTGAAGATCGTTGCGTGCTTGAACTCCGGCACGCCGCCCAAGCTGCGCCCTTCTGTCAGTTCATGGTTTACCAGAATAAGCAACTGATGCTTGTTTGCTTTCTCATCCAGCATCGGAAAGACCGTGTATTCAAACAGAACGCTCGGGCCATCTGGCAAAATGCTTGGCGTCTTCTGCCAGAGCGCGCAGGGCAATTTGGTCATCGCTATAGCGTTGTCGTACACTGCTCCGCAGATATCTGGGTCGACAAACTCCAAATAGTCCATGCCCGTCAATTCACGGCCCAGCAAATCATGAAAGCCCGATCCAACCAGGCGCATCGGAATTTTCTTTTGGTCAATCTCGGGCTCGGCGATCACCATCCAGCGCGCAAAGCGATGGAACTGACGAAGGTCGATGTTCGACCGCAACGGCATCGCACCATCGCGGCAAATCGCCCGCACCGCGTATTCGAAGCGTTTGCTCTCCTCGCTGCGTTCTGCCGGAGCTCCACCGGTCGTGTCCGCTTGTGCCTGGGGGTTGCCGCCGAGATCATGCTCGGTGACCACACGGTTCCGGCCTTGGCGTTTGGCCGCGTAGAGGCACGCATCCGCCCGGTTCAATAGATCTGCAACCTGTTCGCCCGGAACAAACTGCGCCACACCCAACGACAGAGTAACTGTCCCCATGTCTTTGCCGCTCGATTTTTGCACGATCTTTTTTGTCTCGACGGACTTGCGAATATCGGTGGCGACCGCCAAGGCATTTTGCAAACTCGTACCAGGCAGAATCACGACAAATTCTTCGCCACCAAAACGCGCCGCCAGATCTTTGCCCTTCACATTGGTTTTCAAGCACTGCGCCACCAAGCGCAGAACCTCGTCGCCGATCGGATGCCCATAGGTGTCGTTGAATTTCTTGAAATGATCGATGTCCGAGATAATCAGACTGAGAGGCTTGTTCTCCCTGAGCGCGTCATCGACGCCCTCTTGCGCCACCTCGTCAAAGCTGCGGCGGTTCGCCAGTCCCGTCAGCGCGTCGGTCAGACTCTCTTTGCGCACTGTCTCCATCCGGGTGCGCAACCCATCGACTTCCTTGGCCGAATTCTGAAGTTGCTCTTCGAGACCCTTGTTGCGCAACTGTACAGCGCGCGTCGCCGCCGACAGACGCTGCACGATCGACTTGATGTCCGGCGTCCCTTTTTCGAGTTCGGCCCCGGCGTGCGTCAACGTTTTATCGTAAGCCGCCGTGTGCGTACTCGACTCTTCGATACTATCGGTCAGCTTCTGCAATTCGTCGGTCAATTGGTTGCCGATTTCCTCAATCGTCTCGCTTGAGCCCTGTCCAAAAAATCGCGCGTGCAAAACGCGGCTGTGGTTGAGGTCGCAAGCCCGGCCGCACTTCACCGCGTCGTCAAGGGCCGCAGACAACGCTTCGTTGCGTTGAGCAGCATATGCAAACCAAAGTTCGTAATTCCCCGGTGTAGGCAGAGCCTTATGTATTTCCAGAAGCTCATTGGCCCGGCGGCCAAACGCCAGGACGTGTTCCGGTGATGGGAAATCAATCATTGCTGAACCCTGACTAATAGTTGAATCAAGCGACCCGCTTGGCGGAGAAGCGACCCGTTCCGATAAACGCCGAAAGCGGGTCACCCCCAATCCGGTCCGGACTGGCCCACACCATTACCTTAGGCGGATGTGTAAAGAGTAAACTGCGCGCGAGATTCGGGGTTGACCAAACACGCCAATAATTTGACAAATCGCGCCAAGCCCACTTACCATCCATGGAATACGACTTTGCAACACTTCGCTCGCAGTTTTCTCTTGAAGAGAATTCTAATCCTTGCCGAAACGTACGGCATTGCACCGGCTGACATTCTTGCGGAAATCGATCTTGATGCGCACACCGTGGATCAAACGGGCGTTTGGATTGAGTCGTCGAAGCTTGTGGACGCCGTCGCCTATGCTGCGATCTTAACAAACCGAAAGGATTTCGGTTTGACACTCGGAATGAACAACAATCATCGCATTCTGGGTACGGTTGGCATTCTTGTAGAGCACTGCGTATCGATGAACGAAGCGATAACCGAAGTCGCGCAATTCAACCACCGTCATAACTCCGCTCTGCGCTATTCCATTGTGCCGGACCGGGACCGCAATCGTTTGCGTGTTGAAGTCCTCGCCCACGGAAAATATCCGCAGCTTCAATACATGGAAACCCTTCTCACTATGACCGTGCACTTTTGGCGGACCATGTTGGGTCCCCAATGGTGTCCCATCTCGGTAATGTTTGAGCACGAATCCTCGACGGCCCGTGAATCGTATCGGCGTGTCTTTGGCTGTCCCGTCAATTTTGGAAGTGAAATGAATTGCATCGTCGCTTCGAGACGAGATTTTGAACGGCGCATAACTCCCCACGACGGCCGCATTATGCGCCTCACTCAGCAAATGTTGAACGAGTACGACCGCGCGAACCAAAAGGATTTGCGCGAACAAATACACGCGCTGTTGCCGCCCCTATTACCTACGGGCGATGCCAGCGCAGCCCAAATTGCCCGGCATCTCTCTATGACGCCCCGCACCTTGCAGAGGCAGCTTGCTGAACGCGGCACGACGCTCAAACAGATAGTCACCGAAGCGCGTCTACGGCTCGCGCGCGATTACATGAGAGACAAAACGATGACTGTGACCAAGCTTGCACCCATCCTGGGCTTTTCTGAATCGAGCGCAGTTAGCCGCTTCCTTCGGCAAAATGGAACAGCGCCGGAGCCGGTGCCGCAATCGAGTCGAAAGGCAACCGGTCAATGATTGTTCGCGCATAAGTCGGTAACAGGCAAAACACATTGGGAGAACGCACTGTGCAACATTTCGGCCGCAGCATTGTGGTGCGCTCGGTGCTCGAACTTGCAGCGCGAAATGGCGTCAGAGGGAGCGCGATACTACGCAAGCTGGGTCTCGACCCTGAAGCCGTGAACCGTTCCGGAGGCTTTGTTCCATCTGGTAAAATCGCGGATGCAGTCGAGTACGCCGCGGTCGCGACCGGGCGCAACGATTTCGGCCTATTGCTGGGTGCGCGGGCGGATCACGAATCATTTGCTGCTTTGGCGGTCGCCATCGCGCATTGCGAAACTCTAAGCGAAGTCGTGATTGATGCAGCCCGCCACGCATTGTTGCTTAACTCGGGTGTGCTCTTTACATTTGTTCCGGGACGCACGCACAGCTTCATCCGCTTTCAAGTCTTGGCAGCGAGTCAGTACCCACCGTGGCAATATTCAGAATCGATGCTGTTGATGATGCTGCGCTTTTGCCGCTTACTCGCCGGTCCGCAATGGTGCCCCGCGCAAGTTCAATTCGAACACGAATCCATTTCCCCCAAAAGCGAATATGAACGTGCATTCGGCTGCAACGTCTCGTTCAACCAAGACAAGAACGCAATTGTTGCACCCCGGAGAGACTTCGAAGCGTCAATCTCGGTAACCGCTTCGCCTGTTCATGCGATGGTGCAGTCGATGCTCAACGCTGGCGCTTCCCAACCTGAAGCGGCGCTGCCGGCCAGAGTGGCGCTGTTAGTGCGGCCGTTGCTTCTGTCTGGTCAAGCATCGGTCGAGCGCGTCGCCTCCATGCTCAAACTCACGCCTCGCACATTTCAGCGCCGTCTAGCCGAACACGGCACATCGTTCAAACAAGTCGTCTACGAAGTGCGGGTCAGAATCGTCGAGGACCATATCAATCATGACGGCACAACCGGCGAAAAGCTTGCGTCCCTGCTAGGCTTTTCGCAAGCCAGCGCCGCCAGCCGTTTCTTGAAAGATCATGTGGGGCACTCAGCCCGCGAGATCAAAGCCAATGCCAAAGCCGGCAACCCCTCATCCGTCACGCCGCAAGAGCGGCGCGCCACCTTCTCCCGCAAGCGGGTGAAGGGCTTTCCCAACTTTTAGCCCTTCGCCCAAAGGGAGTGGCGCTAGCAAAATAGCAAGCCCTTCGCCCGCTTGCGGGAGAAGGTGGATCGCCGCCCTTCGCGGGCCAAGACGGTTGAGAGACTTCACACCCGGCTCGCGCGCCCGGCCCAGAACGGCTTGCGCAGATCGCGCTTCAGGATTTTCCCCGATCCCGTCCGCGGAATCTCATCCGTGAACGAAATGCTGCGTGGAACTTTATAGCCTGCAAGACTCTGCCGCGCGAACGCGGTGATCTGTTCCTTCGACAGCGCGGCCCCCGTGCGCACCACCACAATCGCGTGTACCGCCTCGCCCCATTCGTCGTCGGGAATACCGAACACGGCGACGTCGTTGATCTCGGCATGCGCCTCGAGTGCCGCTTCGATCTCGGCCGGATAAATATTCACGCCGCCTGAAATGATCATGTCCTTCTTGCGGTCGCAGATATAATAAAACCCCTCCTCGTCGCGATAGGCGATGTCACCCACGGTTTGCCAGCCATCGCGCCGGTCGGCCATGAACTTGTCGTGCGCCTTGTGATAGGTCGAAAACATGTTGGCGCTTTTCACGTAAAGCTCGCCCTCGGCCTGTGCCGCCGTGACCGCCGCGCCCTCGTCGTCGAACAGCATGATCTCAACCCCAGGCGCCGGCCTGCCGCAAGATCCCGGCTTCGACAGCTGATGCTCCGGGCGCAACAACGTGTTGATGCCAAGCTCGGTCGAGCCGTAAACCTCAAACAGCGACAGCTTGGGAAAGCGCGACAGATAAAGCTGTTTCAGCGCGTAAGACCACGGTGCCGCATTCGCCACCATCCGCGCCATCGAACTGACGTCATACTTGGAAAAAACCGCATCGGGCAGTTGGCAGATGCGCCGGATCGGGGTCGGTGCCGCAAACGTTGTGGTGACACTATAAGTCTGGACCAGGCGCAGCCAGTCCGCTTCGTCGTATTTGTGCTGCAGCACGCAACTATGCCCTTGCCGGATCGACGTCGCCAGAAACCCGCCCGGCCCCGAATGATAGAGCGGTCCGGTCGTGATATAGACATCGCTGGGCTGATAGCCGATCTCGCCCCACAACGCCGCCGACTGCGCCGCATTCCCAAGGGACGAGCGCACCGCCCCCTTGGGCTTGCCCGTCGTACCCGACGTATAGATCATCGTCATGGGTTCACCCGCCGCCTCGCGCAACTCCGGCGGGGCAGGGGACAGTTTGGCAAGCAGCGGCTCCACCCGCGTCTGGCCTGCCAGCGGCGCCCCGTCAAAGATCAAAACCTCGCGCACCTTCGGTGTCTCAGGGCGGATCTTGGCAAACAAATCGGCAAACTCGGCATCGGCCAACACCACCACGGCGTCGGAATTGTCGACGACGTAACTGGCTTCCTCATGCGTCAGCCGGTAGTTCAGCGGCACCCCCACGGCGCCGATCTTTCGCACCGCGTTCGTCATTGCCACCAGCCAGCACGAATTCTGCCCGCACGACAGCACCCGGTCGTTCGACGTCACGCCAAGCTCAATCAAGAGCCGCGCCAGCCGGTTGGCGTTCGCCTCCAGCTCGGCAAAGCTCCATTTCACCAAATGCCCGTCCGGCCGGTCATCGACCAGCGCCATCCGGGCCCCAAGTTTCGCTGCAAGTTCGGTAAGGATGTCGGTCATTGTGGCTGAACGCTCGTTTGAATGGTGGATAGCGGTCTATCTCGCCGGTAGTCCACAGGGAATGCAACCGCCAATGTGTAGTCAAAATGTGATTTGCCCATCCGCCGATTGAGGGCGTAGCGTCCCGGCCCATGTTCGGTGAGCGCGTTCGGGCTCGAGTGAGCCGCCTCACCCCACATCAGTAAGCGCCCCCGCGAAATCGCGGCCGCGCCTCGTTCCCCCCAAACTTTAGGAGATCACGAAAATGATCATTACGACAATTTCGTTCATGGTAGCTCCCGGGAAAAACATGGAAGCCAACGAATACTTCCACACCCTCGTCCGCCAAGTAAAAAAACTGACGAACACCGAAGCCACGATTTTGACCCAGCTCGGTGGGCCAGTGGGACACTTTGTTCTGCGCGCGCAGTACGACACGTTGAGCGACTGGGATCAGTCGCGCACAAAAATCCAAAACGACGTGCCATTCCAGAAACTCGTCGCCCAGGCCGGCAACGACGGCCTGTTCATTCCCGGCACGATCACTTCATCGATCTGGCAACAAGTACATTGACACTGCTGTACGGAGCCGCCCGCAAGGCGGCTCCGTGGCGTTCCTGGCATTAACCCACAAAATGCACGCAGGTTTTGCCGCTTGCTTTTGCCGCCCAACGGCGCAGAATACGTGACGTTCGTGTTGGGGAACACAACGCCATGACGATCATCTTTGTGCTGACCATCTACACGGCAGCCGCGCTCGTCGCGCTGCCTGCCAGCCGTTACGAGCGCGCCATCACCTGTCAGGCGCTCGCGGACCGTGTGCAAGCAAGCGACGAACGCACGCTCAACGCCAGCCGCGCCATCGCCTTCGAACTTGAAGGCTACGTCAAATCCGGAAAAAAACGCCGCAGCAAAATTCTCAACGACGTCTCGGATGCCGCCTTAAAACTCGACACCGTCGATGCGGCTGCTCGCCAAGCCCAATGGGCGCTATGCTTGGACGCCTACGCGCCGCGCTAAGAGGCGCGGCAAAGCCCCCCATCGTCTGCGAGCCAGCAAGAGCTGCGCAGCCACTTCCCCCGCAAGCGGGGGCAGATGAGAGACTCTTGTGTCTTCCTCCGCTTGGCGGCGAGAAGTCCCTGCGCCCGCCGAAGCCTCTTGGCGAAGGTGGGCTGCAGGGGATGGGGGGCCGCCGACGACGCGCGCGCCCCTCAGAATGTAATCTTCACGCGCCGGTTCTGCGGTTCGCGCGCGCCGTCGGCTGTGGGCACGATCGGCTCGTCTTCGCCACGCCCCGCGATCGAGATCGCCGATCCCATCACGCCTTCAACGATCAGCGCGTCTTTGACCGTGCCGGCGCGGCGCATCGATAGCGCCTTGTTATAGCTCAGCGAGCCCGCCCTGTCGGTGTGGCCGACTACACGGATCTTTGCCGTGCCGTATTGCTGCGCCACCGTGGCGGCCTGGCGAACAGTGTCCAGCGCCTGCGCCGTCAGGTTCGCTTTGTTGAAACCAAAAAAGATCAGGAACTCGCGCTCAGCAGGTGCGGCTGGTTGCGGCGGGGCAGGTGGCGCCATCGGCACCGCCCTGAGCGGCGGCGCAAATGCATATCGCAAACCAAATGTGGCTGTATGCTTTTGAAAATCATCGCCGTCGATATGCAGACCAGGCGTGGCATCGAACGCGTCGCTTTTCACATTCAGATAGCGATAGTTCACGTACATCGCCAGGCTGTTCGTCAGCGCATAGTTGAGGCCCGCCAATCCCTGATAGGCGAACTGCCAGGCATCGTGGTCGATGGCATGCCAGGGGAAATTCAGTGATAGTTCCGTGAAATCGCCGCCCGCGCCCACGCCAATACCAAGCGAGATCTTCTCACCCAGCGGCACATCATAGATGACATTGAGCATGGCGGTTGCCTGGGTCAGTTCGCCCGAAACGTCGTCGTAGGTTTTGCCGCCTTTGCTATAGCTGTCAAGCTCGTTGCTGCGATAGCCGCCTTCGAACTCGACCCGCCAGTGTTGCAGGCCATAGCCAACCGAAGCCAGTGCGCCCCAGCCGGTCGAAAAACTGGCCTCGGCCAGGGTCGTGACGGGCACGCATCTGATGATTTTGGTTCGCAGATGCTCCCACTCATCGACCCACACGCCGCCGCCCTCGACGCTGACATACCAGCCCTCGGTGTTGGCGGCCTGCGCCGGCGATACAAATAAAAGGGACAGTGTCGCTCCCAAGAGCCATAGCTTCGTTTTCATCCCGGCACCCCGTGTGTGTTGAACGCGATTTTTTTTGCGCGGGATGTTTCCGGAAACTGACGCACCCTGGGTGCTTCGATTCCGGACCCCCCCCGAATCATTGGTTAAGAAAATCTTAACGCGGGTTGCCGGTTTGCTGTTACGCGCATGCCGCGTGGCACGGGGAACACGAATCGCCCGCGTGTGCGCGGATGTAGTGTGTACGGATGAAAATGTTTTTCAAAGTTGCGTGAGTCGAAATCACAAAAACCAAATCGCGCAAAACACAAGACCAACCACAAAAAAATTCACGCGAAGGCGCGAAATCCCCCGTCGTCTGCAGCACTTGCTGCTGCGGGGGATGGGGGATTTCGCGCCTTCGCGTGAAGCTATTCTTCTGCCCAAAAAAAACGAAAGGCGGAGGTTTTTGCCTCCGCCTTGCCGCACTTCGTCCCCTCAAACTCTGCGCTGTGTGATCAGCGCCTATTGCAGATTTATATTCACACGCCGGTTCTGCGGTTCACGCACACCGTCTTCGGTAGAAACCAGTGGTGAGCTTTCGCCCTTCGCATCGATGGCGATCCCGGCTTCAGGAATGCCTTCCGTAACCAAAGCACTCTTCACAATGTCCGCTCGCCGCGTCGACAGCGCCTGATTGTAAGCGTCCGAACCCGAGCGATCCGTATGGCCGATAATCGTGATGCTGGCGCTACCGGATTTCTTGGCTGCTGCAGCCGCTTCCTTCACGACGTCTATCGCTTCCACCGTCAAATTCGACTTATCGTGCCCAAAAAACACGATGAACTCTTTCGGAACCACTGGTGGTGGCGGCGGTGGTTCAGGCGGCGG
>Ga0163151_10002000_pt1 | contig 32962 bp, 28 predicted proteins | sample OliLakLV19MP5IB2_FD_145596 | JGI IMG/M metagenome (GOLD analysis project Ga0163151, IMG submission 145596) | Freshwater microbial mat bacterial communities from Lake Vanda, McMurdo Dry Valleys, Antarctica - Oligotrophic Lake LV.19.MP5.IB-2 | ecosystem: Environmental > Aquatic > Freshwater >... | reverse complement strand
TTGAAACCAGAAACATGAAACTCGAAACACTTACACGAGATACGCTTCACGAGGAACGCGTTTTCCTGGCGATTTCGTCCCTCGACTGTGCTCGGGACCCTGAGCTTTGTCGAAGGGCGGCGAACCGTCATGAATCATGCGGGCTAGGTCCGAGGCTCTCGGCTCCACCTGCCGACGAGATAGGATTTCTTCGACTCAAACGCCAGACACAATTGCTCGATTCGTCCTTCCGCTTCAGCCGTTGTGAGTCCCTGCGTCTCTAGCACGAAGGTCGCCGTTCGACCGAGATACAGTGGGGTGAGGGCCTTCAGAAGATGTTCCCGAGGCATCAGACGCGCGTGATAGGCTAAGGCGGCTTCGTAAATGATGCGAACCCACAGGTCATCGGGAATGCGGAACTCCGCGGAGGACACGGCTTGCAGCGGCTTCAGCTCCGCTACCGTCTCCCGACCCAGTATTTGCTCCCAGATGGGAGCCAAATCCGTCAATCCTTGTTGAAACGAGGCGATCATACGCTCCACGTTCACATTGACCGGCTCAACGCCCACTTCATACTGAAAACCGAACATTTTGACCGGCGTCGACCCCTGCCCATGGCTCCAGACCTCATGGTGTTTCTCCATCAGCGCAAACACCGCGCTCAACACCTGCATCAGCATGGCAGCCAGATCAGCAGCCGGATCTTTGGAATTGTGAATCTTGGCTCCGAGAAAACTCTGGCAGACACGGGCCCCGCTGGCGATCGCCTCTGTCGTCATCCAGATATCGATGCCGAACCGCGCGACGTCCGATTCCCATACATGCTGATCGAGATAATGGTCTGTCAGGCGTCCGGAGAATCCGAAATCGCCCCCGATCGGCTGCCGGACCCGTTGACCATAGAGCGTCCGTGTGAGCGGATACACGATGCTGTTCGTGATCGTGCCGTCATACTTGTGACGCAGATAGTAGGGCGCCACGTAGTCGTAATCCTCGTCCAGGATCGGACGAAGCAGCAGTTCAATCCATTCCGGCGTGATGCTGCGCAGGTCGGAATCTACCACCGCGCAGGCCTTCGCGTTCAGGCGCCTGGCGATCTCAAAGATCGTGCGAAACGCGCTCCCTTTACCTGGAATTCCGTGATAGGGGGTGATGATCTTCTGAAGCTGACTCTGCTGATCGCTGATGAGCAGCGCGCCGAAATCCACGACCGCCCGCGACACCACATCGGGCGTCCCGTCCGACGACCCGCCGTCGGAATTGATCAAGACGGCGCGCCGATCGGGAAAATACTTCGCCAGTCCCGCGCTGACCGCGCGAACCACATGCCCGATCGTGTCGGCATTGTTGTAACTGGGAATGCCGACGAGGATCTCCACTTCACCGATCGCTTGCACGAGAGACTCGGTCTCCGGCGTGAGCGCCACCGATGGGTGCTTCAGCTGGATGTCAGACGGCTCTCTTGTGTCGGGTCCCACCGGTGATCCTCCTCTACTGCGTCAATCAGCCGATCGAACACGTCCGGAACAGCGGCTGCGACGCGACTCCAATTTGAAATCATAGGCACCCCCAACGGATCTTTCTGAAAGACCTCCGCTGCCAGCTTGATACCTTTCAAAAATGTCTCGACCGCCGTGCGTTCAGAATGCCGGTCGAACGTCAAGCTATTGATGGCTGCGCTGTCTTCGTAGCGGCGAATGGCTTCCTCAGCCGTTTGGAGATAGGTCGCCCGCAACGTTTTGAGCTCCGCATCGCCGAGCACCACCCCTTCGCTGGCCAGGTGGCGAAACAACGACTTCGCAATATCCACGCACATTTTCAACAATCCCTTTTCAGGATCGTCCGGGGATAGCGTCTGATGTTTATGGTCATAGGCGTCGGCAATATCCGCCTGACAGACGCGGCGGGAGGCGCAGTTGCGATACACTTCCGCCAGGATGCCGATCTCAAGTCCCCAATCTCCCGGAATGCGGTTCACCCAGGCGAGGTCTCGCACCATCGCAAATTCTCCTGCCAGGGGGTAGCGGAAACTGTCGAGAAAGGTCAAGAGAGGATGTGGCCCGACAATTTGCTGCATCGTGCGCACAAGAGGGGTGATGAATAGTCTGGTGACCCGACCATGCAAACGATCCGTGACCCGGCTGTAGTAGCCCTTACAAAACTCATAGCCCAGATTCGGGTTTGCGAGCGGATAACACAGTCGAGCAAGGTATTCCCTCTTGTAGCTCACGATATCGCAGTCGTGCAACGCAATGACCTGGCTGCGATGGCGCGCCAGGACATACCCGAAGGCCAGCCAACAGGACTGCCCCTTACCCGGCAAGCCGACGGCAATCTCGCGCTCGACCAACATCTTGAGGAGGCCCTGCACCCGTGCTCCATCGACCCACACGAGACGCACATCCTGCGGAAGCACTTTGAAATACTCTTTGGCGCGCCGAAACTCGAGGGCCGAGGCCTGGCCTAACGCCACGACGATCTCGCGCAAATAGGTGACGCCCTTCAATTCCTCGATGATCCCGCCAAGCGCAGGGCCATCCAGCTCAGAATAGAGAGAGGGGAGGACCAAGGCGATGGGGTTGACGGACCGATACTGTTCGAGTTCCCGCTCCAATTGTTCCACGTTGGGGGGACCCAAGCGATGGAGGACGCTGACCACTCCATTCTGGAAAAAATCCGACATGTGCTGTCTCTTTCACCTCCAATGGCTCGACCGCTCTCCACGAAACCTCTCATCTGAAACATCTCGGAGAAGATCCCACTGTGCCTCATTTCCGAACCATACCACAAGCCTGAGAGATCATCGCGGTTAATCTCAGGCACAATCTGCACAGTCTCGATGGCTCACCCTGCGTGTCCGAGACCATCCTCGGAAGATGGCCCGCCTCCTCCAAGAAGCCTGTCACAATTCCTGCTTCCGTCCTCCTTCACTTCAGGGTATGGTAGGCAAAGAGAGGGCACTATGTCATCGATGCACACAGCACGACGCGTTCGACAATTCGTCGCGCAGGATCGTTGGACCATGGACCTGGACGCGATCCCGCGGATCCAACGCCTGGCCTTGCATGCGTGGCGATGGGTCATCGCCGTCGCGGTAGTATTCCGTTTTCGCTTACTGGATGCGCGGGCCGCAGGCCTCGTCTACACGACGCTCCTCTCACTTGTCCCGTTTCTCGCAGCGATGTTTTCAGTGCTCAAGGCCTTCGAATGGCATCAGCATATTGCGCCTCTGTCGAATCACGTCTTCGAACCGCTGGGTCCGAAAGGCGCAGAGGCCGGCAGCCACATGATCTGGTTCGTCGACAATCTCAAGGTCGGCGTGCTCGGCACCGTCGGGGTGGCCGGTCCCTTCTCTGAGACCTATTCGCTCATCGACAAGATCGAGCAGGGGCGAACCTGGGCGCGAAAATTCACCGATGATTTGAGCGTCGTCTTAGTCGGACCGGTGCTGATCTTCACCGCGGTTGGATTGCTCGCCTCAGTGCAACGCCATGCGCTTATAGACCGCGTGAGGGATGTCCAACCGTTCGGCATCCTGCTTATCTGGACGGCGGAATTGATGCCCTTCGTCCTGCCCTGCGCCCTCTTCACGGTTATCTGCAAATTTGTTTCCACGACCCTCGTCACCGTTCGGGCGGCGCGGCTCTGGGGACTGGCCGGAGAAGCCTTCGCCACCTTCGTCGCAGTTTCGGGAAAATACCGTGCGATCTATTCTCGCTTTGCTGTACTCCTGCTGTTTCTTCTCTGGCTCTATGTCAGCTGGATGATTATTCTGCTCGACCAGGGCCTGCTCGCTCGCATGAACGAACCGGAAGGCATCGGTCTCGTCACACCACCGGAATTGATGGCTTTCGCCGACGTGCTGAGCCTGATCCATAAAGGACAAGGCGCGAATCTCGGCTCGTCACACACACCTGGCGAACCGATCGACGCACTCCTCCGGCGCCGCGACGCTGCCGTTGCCGTTGCAGAAAGCCTCGAAGGCATGACCTTGCATTCACTGATCGTCGGAGATCATGAGAAAGCCGCCACACCCGGCACTCCGGTTCGCACCTGGCAGGATGCTGAAAAAGTCCGCCAGCGGCGTTCTCGCATCACTCAGAGGCTCAACGAGAGTTGTTCGGAAATCGGAAACACTGGAGGGGTTTTTCCGTTCGCCAAGATCTATTGTACGGGCGAACGGCCCCACGAAGTGCGGTCCGTACCTCCTCGCCTCTTCGCTCGCTGCGGCCTTGCCCGCGGAACGGCGCGTCTTGGCGCGCCGGGGTTGGGCGGGTGAGAAGTCTGGCCTTTTTGAGCATCCTGAGGCAATTTTGACATCGACGCCATAGGGAAAATTCTTTCGGCATTTTGGGCATTAACCGAGTTTTTCCGCAGCCTGCTAGGACAGGCCGGTATGGTCATCGGCTGACCGAACGACGAACGCATTCGGACCAGGATATCGACAGCGAATCCCCGTCCTCGCGAGATCGTTCCGGAACGGAAGGATGAAAGATCTTACGATGTCGAACGATCCGGACGGAACTCAGAGAGCGATGGTCGTCTTCACGGATTTGGACGGCACGCTGCTCGACAAAAAGACCTATTCCTTCGAAGCCGCGCGCGAAGCGTTGACGGAACTGCGGGCTCGCAACATTCCGCTCATCGTCGTCTCAAGTAAGACGCGCGCGGAGATCGAGCCGATCCGCCTTGAGTTACGAAACGAGCATCCCTTCATTGTGGAAAACGGCGGGGCCGTCGTCATTCCCACGAATTACTTTCTCTTCCCGCTTACCGATGCAGTGCGCCGAGGCAGCTATCACGTCGTCGAGCTGGGAACTCCCTATTCCCTGCTCCGCACGGCGTTGAAAGAAATCCAACAGCTACTCGGTAGAGAGCTGAGAGGCTATGGAGATATGTCCATCGAAGAGATCGCTGCACGAACTGGGCTCTCGCTGGAGAATGCACAGTTGTCCAAGCAGCGCGACTACGACGAGCCCTTCATCATAGAGGGCTCACCATGCCCGGAGGAACGGCTCATCGAGGCAATCAACGAACGCGGCTTACGGTACACGCAGGGAGATAGATTTTTCCATCTGATGGGACGTCACGATAAGGGGCAAGCCGTACAATATCTTATCCGATGCTACCGCCGACAACTAGGCGATGACCATGGGGCTCTGTGCAGTGTGGCCATCGGAAACAGCCTGAACGATCTCCCGATGCTCGAAGCCGTCGACCGACCCGTCCTCGTCCAACAAACAGACGACTCGTATACACTAGACCTTGAGCTGCCACGGTTAATCCGCGCACCGGGTCCAGGCCCTGCTGGATGGAATCAGGCGGTTCTTTCTTTGCTGCCATGACGCGCATGGTCTCAGCGAGAGCCTATCAACCGCCGTTCCTAGCCCGCATGATGCATGACGGTTCGTCGCGAAAGCGCCTGAAAGCGCGTTCCTCGTGAAGCGTATTTCGTGTAAGTGTTTCGAGTTTCATGTTTCTGGTTTCAAGTTGTGTGAGTCGGATTGGTGAAATTCTGAGGTCGAACCTGAAACTTGGAACCTGAAACTAGAAACGCCACTTCCGGACGAACGACGTTTCACATGCAAGCACAGCGGATCGGCGATTGCAGCAGAAATGCTCATGAATCATGCGGGCTAGAGGGGACGCAACGAGGAGTTGACCGGGGAGAAATTGTGGATAGGACGCATCATGGACCGCGCAAACACTGACGCGAGCATCGGCGGTGGTACTGTTAGGGCGCTTTGCAAATTGAGGCTAAGGCGGCCAATCTCGTCCGAAGAAAATTCCTGATATTGTTCCACTTCACATCTCCACTCACCATGCCGATAGGTGTTTTTGCGTTTTGGAAGCGGCTCGTTGCAGTCGGTCCACCACTGTGAAGAAGAACGGCGATTGTCTCGTCGGCCCACTCCTCTGCTTCTTTACCCCATCTCGTCGTGAATTCCTCTCTCTGCTCCTGAAAGGTTCTGGCCCTTCTACTCTCCCAGTACTCATTGTCAATGCGGGCTCTTAGTGCATACCCCTGTTCAAGCTGCGTGGTGCATTGAAGGGCTGGTGGGGGGCGGACTGCTTGCGCCTCGGTTGTCCCTGCGAGGGGTGGCTCGGCCTGTAATCGGGCTTCCATTTCACTGGTGTCGCCTGGGGGCTGGTTCTCGGTGTGGAGTTTCTCAACTTCTCCACTACCCTGGGGTACTGTCCGCTCATCCGTGGTGGGTGCCTTGGGTGCTGTGCTGCAAGCACTGAGCATGAGAAAGAGAACAATACCAAGCAGTGTGTTTGCGATCGACACGTGGTCACCTTGTCCGTCCGGATCAGAAGGATAGCGAGTTCGACAGGCACAAGCAACCAATCGTAAGAGCGGCCTTCATCTTCTGTTAAGAACGGAGAACACCGATCTGGACAGCACTGCGTGGCATTGTCAGTGAGGATGCGCCGGTGTCGCCGTGAGAATGGAGGAAGCGGGACAGGTGAACGGCGCATGGCGGTCCGACTCCTTCCCGCCCCTCCTCTGACCTCAGCTCAATCCCTCCTACTCATAATTCTCGACAACCTGCAGCTGGCGAACCTCCGCATCGTCCGGGTCAAGCCCGATCTCGCGGAGGGCTCGTCGCTGTCGCAAGAGGTCCCAGCACTGATCCAGTTCAACCTTGACTTGCGCGAACCGCTTCCGATCGGCGTTGGGGTGTGCCCTCTGCTCGTGCAATCGGTGTTCCTCTGCGACCAGGCGCTGCATATGATTGAGGACTGGCCGATCTTCAACTTGATTCTCCACGGGAGCATCCTTTATCAGCGCGGATGTGATTGGAACGGTCAGGATTTGATGGTACGCCCACGCGAAAATGCCGTCAACCGATGCTCTCGTCACGAACGGTACAGCAATTTGTGCAGCAAAGACCTCGACATGCTCCTGGCCCATTAGGCGAAGTTGTGAGTGCGCAGCATCGGCCAATCGGCCGCCGGGCTCTGGGAGATCCGCAAGGGTTGGCAGGAACATTCCTTCATCAACTTGATGTCTTGGGCCGGCATCGAACGATTGGAACGCATCGAAAAATCTGGACACCGCGGGGCGATCTCCTTGGACTTGACCAACGCACGAATCCACGCGGCGAATGCCCTCCTCCGAGGCCTGTATGGCGGCGCGCTCCGAAACGGCCCCACCGATTCCAGCGACGACGCAGCCCTTACCCAACTCCAATCATGGGCTACCCGAACCGGCCGCTCTGTGAATCCACGCTGTTGCACATCGCCCGCGAACTTTCGCTTCAGCGTGGAAACGAGGACACCGGGGGGTACCGCTACATGCACCACGACGACTTTGGAAAGCTGGAAGGCGCCTTCGTCATCTGCTCCATGTGGATCGCCCAAGCGCTCGCCCAGTTGGGACGGATCCCCGAGGCCCGAACTATCCTTCGTCAAGTGCTCGACAGTGCCGATCATGTCGGACTGTTGTCCGAGCATTTCATCCCCTCCACGAATACCCAATGTGGCGACTTCCTTCAAGCCTACTCGCTTGTCGGTCTCATCAACGCAGCATTCGCCGTCAGCCCTCCCTGGAGCGATGTACTCTGACATATTCGGTCCGATCGCACCGCGCTGGTTCATTGCGCCGGCGGCCCTACACAGATGACCTATGCCCGTCTGATTGCCCATCTGAAGAGAAGGCAGGAACAGCCGGCCCTCCCATGTAGAAGGCATGCGGCTCTGGTCTGCAGCAAGAAGCCGGAATGAGAAAACAGGAGGAGGATGAAGTAGCGCAGAAGCGAGAACCGGCACATAGCCGGATGGTGGCGCGTCGGTCACAGGAACCATTGTAATCGAAGGTGTCAGTAAGGAATGCGAAAACGGAACCGAGAACCCTTCGGATGCCGTTACCGCGAGGGTATCGACTGCTCCTTCAAAATTCAGGACTGTCATGGGCACACCGATTCTTCGAGTGGCACCACTCGAAAATTTGCGAGGGAACGCCGATCCGCTTCGGCGCCGTGGCCCCGGGACCAGACAGATATCGATCGGTCAACCCACAGACGCCCAGCCCATGATTGAACTCAACCAGCAAGGCCAGGCCTCCATGGGCCCGAGCCCGCATTATTCATGAGCGCTTCTGCTACAAGCGTGGATACGCGGCTGCGACGGGCAGTCTCACCGCTCACCCCTTCGACATACTGCACGAGTATGCCTCAGGGTTTCACGGCTCCGAGTGCCCGTCTCGCTTCGCGGCTGCACGCTTTCGCAACAAACCGTCATGAATAATGCGGGCTAGTGTCTCGTCCCTCCGTTCCAGGACAAATTGATCGGTTGACAGCAGGGACTATTTTTGGATATCGTCCCGTCCGTTTACCCTATGAATGGGTAAACAACTTACTCACACTATCATTTACAGGAGGTGACATATTTATGAAGAGCATGTTGATGGCAATCATGGCCGTGGCTGTGGCAGTGACCTTCAGCGCTCCGGCCTTCGCCGGTGAAGAGAAGACTGAAAAGAAGGACGAGAAGAAGGCCGGCCAGGTTCTTGTGTACGGCGATGAGAAGCCGGAGAAGAAAGACGAGAAGAAGGGTGGCTACATCGATACGTTCGGCGATGAGAAGAAGGACGAGAAGAAGGGCGCGGCCGGTAAGTAATCGTATTGGAAGTCGTTTGATCGATCAGACGAGCGAGAATTGAATGATAGGGAAAGGGGCCTGCGATCTCCAGATCGCAGGCCCCTTTCCCTATCGGATCGTTGACCCCTCCCAGGTTCCGATGCTACCGTGCGGCCATGTCCACTTCATCAGAATCGAAAAAATCTAATCGCCTTATCCACGAGACCAGTCCCTATCTCCTCCAGCATGCCCACAACCCAGTAGACTGGTACCCCTGGGGACCTGAGGCGTTGCATGCGGCGAAAGCGCAGAATCGCCCCATCCTCCTCTCGATCGGGTATTCCGCCTGCCACTGGTGTCATGTGATGGAGCGGGAATCGTTTGAGCACAACGCGATCGCGGCGCTCATGAACCGGCATTTTATCTGCATCAAAGTCGATCGGGAAGAACGCCCCGACCTTGACGAGATCTACATGCAGGCCACCGTCACCCTCAATCAGGGTCAGGGCGGGTGGCCGATGACGGTCTTTCTGACGCCGAATCAGGAGCCCTTCTTTGCCGGCACCTATTTCCCCCCGGAAGATCGATGGGGCCGTCCTGGATTTCCCAGTCTGCTCAAGAAAATTGCGGAGGAGTGGGAACGAGACTCCGCCGGTCTCACCAGCCAGGCGCGCCAATTAACTGAACGGTTGAAGAACGAACTCAAAACAGTGTCCCCCGTCTCAGTCAGCGCCTCCGCACTCGATGAGGCCGTGATCCAATTCCGCGAGCATTTCGATGAACGACATGGCGGGTTCGGCAGCGCGCCGAAATTCCCCCCCTCTGCGGGGCTCTCGTTGCTCCTCCGTTGTTACCGTCGAACTGGAGAGAACCGAACCTTGCAGATGGTCACCGGCACGCTCGATGCGATGGCTGCGGGAGGAATCTACGATCATATCGGCGGCGGGTTCGCGCGGTATTCCACGGACGAGCGCTGGCTGGTGCCCCATTTCGAGAAGATGCTCTACGACAATGCCCTCCTGGCCCGGACCTACCTGGAGGCCTATCAAGTCACTAAGCAGACCTCCTATCGCCAAATTACCATGGAAGTGCTCGACTATATTCTCCGGGAGATGACCGACCCTACCGGAGGATTTTATTCTGCGACGGATGCGGACTCGGAAGGGGTCGAAGGCAAGTTTTTTGTCTGGACGCCGGCGGAGGTCCAAGCGGTGTTGCAGAATGCCGAAGATACCAGACGGTTTTGCGCCTGTTACGACATTACCGACCAGGGGAATTGGGAGCATCGGAGTATCCCGAATCGGCTGCGTCCCATCGAGGCCGTGCTCAAGGAATTGAACCTTACCCTCGATGAGCTGAGCGAGACGATCTCTCGCGTGCGTCCCCTCCTCTATCGAGCCCGCCAGGAACGAGTCCCACCAGGACTCGACGACAAGATCATCACGGCCTGGAACGGCATGATGATGTCGGCGATGGCCGAGGCAGGCCGTGTATTAGGAATCAGCCGTTACATCGATGGCGCCATAAAGGCGGCAGACTTTCTCTTGCTGATACATCGGACTGCCGATGGGACGCTGCTCCGCACCTCGCGACAAGGGCGAGCCCATCTCGATGGAGTCTTGGAGGACTACGCCTATCTGGCAGAAGGATTGATCGACCTCTATGAGGCCTGTGGGCAAGAACGATATCTCAACACCGCTCTCCAATTGGGGGAACGGATGGTGGATTCGTTTCAGAATAAGGAGCAGGGGGGGTTCTATACCACCGCTGAGACGCATGAGACGCTGATTATTCGAGCGCGGGAGGGGGCGGACGGTGCAACGCCCAGTGGGAACGCTGTGGCGGTCTCGGCCCTCGCCAGACTCTCCTTTCACTACGATCGCCAGGACCTGCGCGAGGCGGCGATCGGCGGAATTCGCGCCTATGGCCGCCAGATAGCCCGGTATCCGAGGGCCTTTGCCAAGAGTCTGGCCGTGGTGGATCTCCTGGCAGAAGGGCCGATCGAATTGGCTATGGTCGGGGCACCCAACGATCCTGGGCTCGAAGCCCTGCAGCTCGCTGTGCGCGAGGTATTCTTGCCGCATCGAGTGATCGCCTCCAGCGATGGAACAGGCACAGAGTCCCGTCATCCGTTGCTGGCCGGCAAGGGATTGGTGGAGGGAAAGGCGGCACTCTATATCTGTCGAAATTTTTCCTGTCAGCGGCCCCTCACCGATCCACGTGAAGTGGCCGAGGCGCTGCTCGCTGCATCGCGACGAACGGATCAGACCGTCCAGCAGACACTCTTGCAAGGCGCAGCGCTCCCTGGATCAGCCAGTCCCGAGGGCACGGCCAGATATGCCGCCCGTATCGTCAGTCAGGCACGCCATGACGGCCACATGGAACATGGGTATGGCCCGTTCGGCGCCACGGGATTGACGACGTCCCGACTGGGGTTCGGCACCTATCGGGTCGATACAAGGGAACCGGAACACCGAGAGGCGTTCAAGAAAGCGCTGCGAGCAGGCATCAACGTGATCGACACCTCGACGAATTACATGGACGGCGACAGTGAACGTCTGGTCGGTTCTGTCTTGCGTGAGTTGATCAAGGGCGGTGAGCTGACGCGTGAGGAGGTGATCGTTGTCTCGAAGATCGGGTATGTGCAAGGAGAGAACTTGAAGCAGGCGGAGACAAGGGAGAAGGCCGGGCGCCCTTACCCCGACATGGTGAAATATGGCGAGGGCATCTGGCATTGTATCCATCCGGAGTATTTGGCCGATCAGCTCACCCTATCACTTGATCGACTAGGGCTGGCCACGCTCGATGTCTGTTTGCTCCACAATCCTGAATATTTTCTGTCCGAGGCAGCGCATCACGACGGCAGAGACCTCGTCGCAACTCGGGAGATCTTTTATCGCCGGCTTGAGCAGGCCTTCATGTTTTTCGAGTCACAAGCGGCGGCGGGACGGATCCGCTATTACGGTGTATCATCGAATACGGTCACGGCAGATCCGTCGAATGCCGAAGCGACCTCGCTCTCTCGCATGTGCAACGCGGCGAGCGCGGCAGCTGCGTCGCAGGGAATAACCCACCACCACTTTGCAGCCCTCCAATGCCCCATGAATCTCTATGAAGCCGGCGCATTGATGATGCCCAATACCGGGGTGAATCAGGATGACACGGTGTTGGAGGTGGCCCAACGAGAAGGGGTCGCGTTGCTGGTCAATCGTCCGCTCAATGCCATGCCGACGAACAAGAGCGGCGTCGTGCGATTGGCGGATTTTCCGCTCGAAGGCGATCCGGTGGACTTCGATCGACAATGCCAGGCCGTCGCGGCACTTGAAGAGGAATATCGTCACGCCATTGCCCCAGCCCTTCAGCAGAGTGGTCAAGGGATGGCTCCAGCGGACTTCTTCACCTGGGCCGTTGAGTTGACGCGCGTACGGCCTCAGATCCAGGGGCTTGAACATTGGGAGCAGATCGAGCACCAGATGATCGCGCCGCATGTGAATCAAGTCATCCAGGCGATTTCACGGTATCTCACCGGAACGGCCGCTGAACCGTGGGAGAACTGGCGCGATCGCTATGTACCGCAGTTGCTCACCCTGTTACGCGGGCTCCGCAGAGAAGCAACCGAACGCAGTCGTGCGAACAACACCTCGCTGTCGGCGATCCTCGATCCCCTGTTACCAACAGCCAGGCGCAAAGAATCGCTGTCACGCAAGGCCTTGTGGGTACTGGTGAGTACTCCCGGTATCGCCTCGGTGTTGAATGGGATGAGAACAGGGGACTATGTTGAGGATTCGCTTGCCGTCATGGGATGGGAACCGGCGCCGGCGGTGCAGTCACTGTACAAAGCAGTGAGGTCGCGATGAAGCTGAGGCGGGGGTGACATCCAAGCCGAAACAGTGCCTGCAACATACCGAGCGGCAGCATGCACGGCGATATGTGATGTGTCTGAAGTAGCCGCCATCGGTGTGGGAATGGGTGGAGGCTCGGCCTGTTGGAGAACAGCAGAGACACATCCGTCCTGTCGATTCCACCGATATCAAGGCTTCCGGTGAACCGTGACCTCTCGCTTCGTAGAAGGCTCCGCCATATCTGTATGGCCAATTCTCCCCATGGACTGTCAGCTTGCCTTGGACGGGTTGTCGCTGTGCATGCTCCTTGTGCTCAACGACTCGATCCGGATGACGCCATCACGATAATGGGTCAATGCAACGTTCCAAAAACCTCGAACTTCCGGCCTCGAACCCTTACCAGTTTTACGGACGTGGCGTGGATTGCCGGAATTGCGAAGGAAGAAGAGGATCGCGCGGCTAGAACGTGACCTGTCGAAGATTGTGGCGATTGGCAGAAAACCACTGCATCGTCTTCTTGAGTCCTTCCCGAAGCTCGTGTTTCGCACGAAAGCCGAATAAATCGTCGGCTCGGCTGACATCGAGGCACCGTCGAGGCTGCCCGTTGGGTTTGGTGGTGTCCCATTCGATCTGCCCTGTAAAACCGGCCTCTGCGGCAATCATGGCGGCAAGATTGCGAATCGTAACTTCTTCCCCTGTCCCCAAATTGACCGGCAGACTCCCTTCGTAGTGCTCAGCTGCGCGAAGGATCCCGTCCGCGGCATCCTCCACAAACAAAAACTCTCGGGTCGGAGATCCGTCTCCCCACAATGTGAGTGTGGCGTGGCCTGCTTCTTTCGCCGTCACACATTTGCGAATGAGGGCTGGGATGACGTGAGACGTGGCCAGGTCGAAGTTATCGCGAGGGCCGTAGAGGTTCACCGGAAATAACACGATTGAATTAAACCCATACTGTTCCCGATAGGCCTGCGATTGCACCAGCATCATCTTCTTGGCGAGACCGTACGGTGCATTGGTCTCTTCGGGATATCCATTCCAGATATCGTCTTCCTTAAATGGAATGGGGGCAAACTTGGGATAGGCGCAGATCGTGCCCAACGCCACAAATTTCTTCAGCCCCCGTTGGCGCCCGACTTCTATGAGCTGGGTCCCCATCATCAAGTTGTCGTAGAAAAACTTTCCTGGGTTGGCTTGGTTCGCGCCGATCCCTCCAACCCGCGCGGCGAGATGGATGACCATATCCGGCGCGCTATCGCTGTAGAGCTGCTCCACCGCATCCATATGTACGAGATCGTAGTCTTTGCTGCGGGGTACGACGATGTCTCGACAGCCCTTCGCGCGGAGCTGCTCCACGACGAATGATCCCAGAAAACCTGCTCCGCCCGTGATAACGACGCGCTGTTCGCTCCAAAAAGATGTCATCGTCACTGGCGTACCTCCAACTCCTAACCCTTAGCCTCGCTTCCGGGTACCATCCAACTTTTCTTTCTCTGCAGCCAGGTCGGCGTCGACCATCATCGCGATCAGCTCATGGAAATTCATCTTTGGCTGCCAACCGAGCTCTTTTTTCGCCTTGCCGGCATCACCGATGAGGAGATCGACTTCGGTCGGACGATAGTACTTCTGATCAATCTTGACATGTTTCTTCCAATCCAGTTGCAAACGATCGAAGCTGAGCTCGAGCATTTCCTTGACGGTATGCGTTTCGCCGGTGGCAATGACGTAATCGTCGGGGACCTTCGCCTGTAACATCATCCACATCGCTTCGATGTAGTCGCCGGCAAAACCCCAGTCGCGTTTGGCGTCAAGATTCCCCAGGAACAAATCCTGTTGAACACCCAGCTTGATGCGAGCCGCCGCTTTCGTGATCTTCCGTGTCACGAACGTCTCGCCGCGCCGAGGCGATTCATGATTGAATAAAATACCGTTACAGGCAAAGAGGCCATAGGCCTCTCGATAATTCACCGTCACCCAGTAGGAATAGACCTTGGCTGCGCCATAGGGACTGCGGGGATAGAAGGGCGTGGTTTCACGCTGAGGGATGTCCTGCACTTTGCCGAACATCTCGCTGGACGAGGCTTGATAAAACTTTGGCTTCAACCCTGACTCACGAATGGCCTCCAGGAGGCGAATCGTGCCGAGTCCGGTAATCTCGCCGGTATACTCGGGAATATCGAAACTCACACGCACATGACTTTGTGCTCCCAAGTTGTATATTTCATCAGGCTGAACCGTTCGGATAATGCGGTTCAGTGAGCTCGCGTCGTTGAGGTCGCCAAACACCAGATGGAGCCGTCGATGCGGAACATGCGGATCTTCGTAGATCGGATCGATCCGTCCCGTATTAAACGAACTCGATCGTCGAATAATGCCGTAGACCTCATAGCCCTTCCCGAGAAGAAATTCTGCCAGGTACGATCCATCCTGCCCTGTAATCCCGCTGATCAACGCTTTTTTCACAAGAGTACTCCTTCGTGCCGGCGGTAAGAGGCTGAATTACTGAGCCGACCATCAAATAGTGCGTAGTCTGTGCTCAATAATCGCTTGGTTTCCCGCAGAAATGGCACTTTCGAGAAAGTTATACGCGCACACTTTGACGGTCTCATCAGTATGTCTCGATCGCACAGGATTGTCTATCGATTGCACGCTTGTGATTGTTTCACGGATCTATCGGTTATCTTGCACAGGACCTCCCCTGCGCATTAGAATGTCACCCTGCATGGGACCATTGATCTGAGGTCGGTCTCGAAGACTATGACGATACGTCGGAGCATCATATTCGCCTACGTCCTCTGTGGCACCTTTCTCATTGCCCACATCATCAACGCGGTGATTGCGGAGGCCCTGTCTGTTCCAGTCGTGGTGGGACGGCCATCGCCTGGTTCCGACCGAGAAGCTGAGGTCATGGCCTCCGTGCCGGCGATGGTTGAGCATATTCGGAAGAGTGGACTCTTTCCCCTGCCTCCTGATCCCCTCGGCATGAGCACCGCTGGATCCACTATGCCGCCTCCCCGTGCGCCGTTGAATCTGGCGTCGAAGCTCAAGCTGCTGGGGGTGGTGATCGGCACTCATGAGGGGGTCTCGGCCATCGTTGAAGAATTGTCCAGCAAACGCCAACTATTCTTCCGGTTGCACGACCACATCCCCGACATCGGTGAGATCACCGAAATCCGTCGGGACGGGATGGTCGTTCGTCAGGGCGATCAACAAGAGTTGCTTGAACTCGCCGCCTCGCAGATTGAGCAGCCTCCCTCTGCCCCAACACCAGCTAGATCAGCCGCCACTCCACCGCCTGGGAACCCACTGCGTACCGTGCTCGATCGGAGAGACGTCGATCAAGCGCTGGGTGATCTACCCAAGCTCTTGTCCCAGGCGAGAGCCGTGCCTTACGTCATAAACGGAGCGATGAATGGGTTCCGTTTGGACTTTATTGCGCCTTCCAGCTTTTATGAGAAAATCGGTTTGAAGTACGGAGATGTCCTCCAACAGGTCAATGGTGTGGAGATTCGCGATCCAGGCACGATGCTCACCCTGTTCCAGCAACTTCGCAACGAGCGCGCCGTGAAGCTCGACATCCTGCGCAATAATCAGCGCACCACGATGAACTTCGACATCCGCTAAGAGCCGGCACAGTCCAATACCCTCTCCCCTACCACCGTAGCGATGTCCTCAGATTTCTTGTCAACGTTTCTCCGGTGCTCAGACTCGCCCGCATGATTCATGACGGTTCGTCGCCCTTCGACAAAGCTCAGGGTCCCGAGCACAGTCGAGGGACGAAATCGCCAGGAAAACGCGTTCCTCGTGAAGCGCAGCAAAGAGTGAAGCGTCCCTCGACAGGCTCGGGACGCCCTGAGCCCGTCGAAGGGCGTATCTCGTGAAGCGTGAAGCGCTGGAAGCAGGTGCGAAACATGAAGCGCCCGGCTCCGGAACGAAATACGCTTCACGAACGACGTTTCACGCATCGAAGACGCTTCACGCCCAAGAGCAGCGGATCGGCCTGCCTGCGTGCGGGCACGCACAGGCAGGCGATTGCAGCAGACGTGTTCATGAATCATGCGGGCTAGGGCCATCGCTCGTCCCCCCAGCAGCAGCGGCCTTCCCCCAAATTCAGCGGGGTCGGCTTCCGCATCACCCTGTTCGAGGCCTGCTCAGCCTTCACTCACGTGACAGCCTGTCTGCTCGCCAAGTCGCCTGTGGCGACCCTCTACACAGAGGCTTCGTCGAGTTCGTTGCCTCCCCCAACGCTCCGATTGCTACCGGCTGGAGCGACAGTGGCCGGGCGGGACTCGCACCCGCTGGGGACGTGCATCTTTTCACGGCGCTCTGAATCATCCGGGCTAGCGGGAGGACCAGCACCTGCCTGACTGCCGGCCTCATGAAGCTCCCCGCAGCAGCCTACTCCGCGAAGTAGCCACTTCGGCGACGAAGTCCTGACGCTACGGGGTATTCGGCGAAGGAGCATACACTGATCCCGCTCTGTCTTAGGAACACGGAAGGCCCCCTCCGCGATCCCGTCCAGAAACCCATTGACCTGCGCGATCGTGTGCAGCCATGCTGCTCCCTCTCGATCACCCTGCCTCCCATCATGCCCGATTCAAAACGGCAGCTGCTCAGACTCAGGCTCCTTGGAAATACAGCCCCGCGTCAGACTCATCCTGTAGTGGAAGAGGCTCGTCCTTGTCATCTATGGACTGGAGGAGTATTCTTTGAACGTCCAACGGGTAGAGCCTTGCCCCGAGACCGATGGGCTTTTTCAGGATGAACTTTCCATTCCATTTGGTGTTCTGTGATGAACGGCGAACATAGCGGTCGGCCACTATTAGGAGGGATCCTCGAAGAGAAATTCGGCTTGTCCGAAGCCAAGTTGCTTGAGGCCATTAATATTCAAGGAACGAAGGGGGGGCGCATCGGAGAGATCTTGGTTCGACTCCGGGCCATTACCGAAGATCAACTCCTTCAGGCACTGGCCATTCAATTTGAGCTCCCCTGGCTCTCTCATCTTGATGTGAGCCAGGTTGACCATGAATGGGTCAAGAAAGTGCCGATCCACTTTGCCCGCCGCTATCACGTGCTCCCTCTCAAGACAGAGGATGGATCTGTGCTGGTGGCCACGACCGATCCCATGGAAACGGCTGCATTGGACGACCTTCGGCTGTTGCTGGGGCTTCCGATCAAACCGGTGCTGACGACCAGCCTCTCGCTCCTGGCTTGCCTGAATCGGGTGTACGATGACGCGGCGCGTCCTGCCGGCGCAGAGGAAGTGATGGAGGATATAGCAGCCAGCGAAAGCCTCGACCAAATTGCTCATGAGTTGGACGAACCGCAAGACCTCCTCGATGCCACAGACGAAGCCCCCATCATTCGATTAGTCAATTCCGTGCTCTTCCAAGCGGTCAGGCAGCGCGCGAGCGATATTCATTTCGAATCGTTCGAACGAGGTCTGGTCGTGCGGTATCGCATTGACGGGGTACTCTATCCTGTCTTAACCCCCCCCAAACATCTGCAGGCGAGTATTATCGCGCGGTTGAAGATCATGTCGGATCTGAACATCGCAGAAAAACGCTTGCCACAGGATGGCCGATTTCGAATCAGGACGGCGGGCAAGGATGTCGATCTGCGTGTCTCGGTGCTGCCGACCTCACATGGAGAACGAGTGGTCTTGCGTCTGTTGGAGAAAGAGAATCGTCTGTTGAACCTCTCGGAAATGGGGTTTTCGCAGGACCGGTTGGGCATCATCAATCAGCTGATCCAGTTATCGCACGGCATCATTCTTGTGACCGGACCGACCGGGAGCGGGAAAACGACGACGCTCTATGCGGCATTGACTCAGATTAATGCGCCGGACAAGAATATTATTACCGTCGAGGATCCGGTGGAATATCAGCTGCTCGGCGTGGGCCAGATGCAAGTCAATCCCAAGATCAATCTGACGTTTGCCGCGGGACTCCGGTCGATTCTCAGGCAAGATCCCGATGTCATCATGATCGGCGAAATCCGCGATCGTGAAACCGCTGAAATCGCCATTCATGCCTCACTCACGGGACATTTAGTCTTCTCCACGCTCCATACCAACGATGCCGCAAGTGCGGCCACCAGATTGATCGACATGGGCATCGAACCGTTTCTCGTCGCGTCCTCGGTGGTCGCCGTCTTAGCGCAACGGTTGCTACGGCAGGTCTGTATAGACTGCAAGCAGCCCTATCACCCAGCCGATGAAGAACTCATTCGACTCGGCATCGTCCCACCCAAGGTACGCCCCACCTTCTTTCGTGGAGCCGGATGTCCGGCCTGTTCCCAAACCGGCTATCGAGGCCGAACAGGTATTTTTGAACTCCTTGTGCTGGACGATGAGATCCGCCGCCTCGTCGGCAACAAGGCAGACTCGGGATCGATTCGTCAAGCCGCGATGGCCAAGGGGATGGTGACGTTGAAGGATGAAGGGGCGGAAAAGGTGTTTCAGGGGATCACGACGACCGAAGAATTGATGCGGATTACCCAGCAGGAAGTCGAGATATAGCCCGCATTATCCATGAACGCTTCTACTACAATCACCGATCCGCTGCTACGACGAGCCTTCGGCCAGCGGGCTCGCCCCTCGAACCCTCAACGTACTGCACGAGTACGCATCGGGTTCTCACGGCTCCGCGCGCTGGTCTCGCGACGCGGCTCTGCGATTTCGCGACGAACCGTCATGAATAATGAGGGCTAGCAGGATGCCCGTCTATCAATATAAAGGCTATCGAAACGACGGCGGAGCCGCAACCGGCATCATCGATGCCGAGAGCCCCAAGGTTGCGCGCGTCAAGTTACGGAAGGTCGGCGTCTTTCCCACCGATATGGTGGAACAAGGCTTGGCCACGACCGGCGCGGCCACGAGTACGTCCGGCAAATCCGCTGCTGGGATCGGCCGTTCCCCTGCCCTCAGCACAACCGATGTGGCCATGATGACCCGGCAGCTGGCGACGCTCCTGGTGGCTGGGCTACCCCTGGTCGAGGCGCTCGGGGTGATGGTCGATCAAACCGAGAAGAAACCCGTGAAGAGCCTCATGGCCGATATCCGCGAAGAAATCCGTGGAGGCGCATCCTATAGCGCGGTGCTCGAGCGCTACCCTCGTGAGTTCTCCCAGACTTATGTGCACATGGTGCGAGCCGGTGAAGCCAGCGGAGCGTTGGATCAGATCTTATTCCGCCTTGCGGAGTTTCTGGAAAAACAATTGGCCCTCAAGCATAAAGTGACGAATGCCGTGCTCTATCCTGCCCTGATGTTGATCGTCGGTGTCTCGGTGCTGTTTTTTCTCATGACGTTTGTGGTACCGAAAATTACCGCCGTCTTTACCAATTTGAGACAGGCCCTCCCCTGGCCGACCATCGTGCTGATGAACATCAGCCATTTTCTTGCAGACTATTGGGCGGTGCTGCTTGGGGGAGTGGGTCTGATCGCGTGGGCCGCGCGCCGAGCGATGAAAACGGAAGCGGGCCAGCTCACGGTTGACCGATGGCTCCTCAAGGTTCCACTCCTCGGCCAGGTCGCCAGGATGGTCGCCATCTCGCGGCTCACGAGCACCTTGGCGACCATGTTGGCGAGCGGTGTGCAGTTGTTGGATGCCATGGACGTCGCGAAACGTGTGATGAACAATCGTGTGCTGGAGTATGCGGTCGAGGGGGCCAGACAGAATATCCGTGAAGGGGAAACGATTGCCGAGCCATTGAAGCGCAGCGGAGAGTTTCCCGCGCTGGTCACCCACATGATTGCCGTCGGTGAACGAAGCGGTGAAATGGAAGAGATGCTGCGTCGTATCGGACAAATTTACGATGGTGAAGTGGATCGGGTCATTACGCGGTTTACGTCGCTCCTGGAACCCATCATGATCCTGGTCATGGGTGTCTTGGTGTTCTGTATCGTGGTGGCGATCTTGCTGCCTATCTTTGAGATGGGACAAATGGTGCGCTAGAAGCAGTGATGAGTGACGGGTGATGAGTGATGAGCTTAACGGGAGGTGTTCGATGACTGGAAGAGAGCAGGTCGAGAGTATGAAGCCGTTTTTTAAAAAGAAGAGCTGGTGCCCAAATTCCCACCCATCGCCCATCACCCATCACCCCTCACATCATATTCTCCGCAGTGAACGTGGCTTTACGTTCATCGAGATCATGGTCGTGGTGGCCATTCTCGCGATCCTCGCGGCCTTGGTCGTCCCTCGCATCATGGGACGGACCGATGATGCGAAGCGTACAGCGGCAAAAGTTCAAATTCGAAATATCGAAGGAGCCTTGCAGCTCTACAAGCTCGACAACGGTGTCTATCCCACGACTGAACAGGGATTGAAGGCCTTGGTGCTCAAACCTTCTATTGGGGTGATCCCAAAGAAGTGGAAACTCGGCGGATATCTTCCAAAACTTCCTGAAGATCCCTGGGGAACCCCTTACAAGTATGTGAGTCCCAGCCAGGCTCCCAGTCAGAATACCGGGCAGAGTCCCGGCCTACGAGGTGAGTACGATATTATCTCCCTCGGTACCGATGGCGAAGTGGGGGGCGAGGGGATCAATGCCGATATCACCAACTGGAATCTGGACAAGGACTAAGACGTCAATGGTCAATGGTCAATGGTCAATCGGTGCTGAGTTCTCAGCTCCGGACGAATCTCGATCATCAGCCCTTGGTCCTGAGCCCTGCAATTCATCATTGAACATTCACAATTCCACATTCGCGGCAGGCGGAACCACCTTACGCTTTACGCCTCAGGCCCTACGCTCTTCACATGGGTTCACCATTCTGGAAATCCTCATTGTGCTATTTTTGCTCGCCGGGTTACTGGGCATCATCCTGCCTCGAATTTCGCTGGAAGAAAATCTCGGTTCTGTCGGTCGGCGGATGGTCGGAACCGTGCGATCCCTCCAGAGCCTCGCCATGGGGACCCAGCAGACGCTCCGCCTGTACATCGATATCGACCGAGGGGTCTATTGGCTGATGATTCTGGATGGGAACCAAGAAAAGGCGCCGATCGACAACCCCACCTGGGCCACGCCGTTACACCTCCCAGACGCCATTCGATTTTCAGACATCGTGATCGCTCGAATAAAAAAAAGCTCAGGTCGGGTCGATCTGTCCTTCTACCCCACGGGAAGAATCGATTCGGCAACGATGCATTTAGTGGACGCCCATCAGAACCTTCTGGCCATTGCCATTGAGCCGGTGACAGGCGCAATCCGCATGAGTGATGAGCGGATTGAGCCTCCCCTTCCCATCCCACTCATCCTTCTCGATCGAGTGAAACCATTGCTGAAGATGACAGAAACCGTCCAGGGTTCGCCTCAGCCATGAGTACGCTGGGTCATCGTAGCGGGGGCGTCTATGGGGAGTGAACGGGGCTTCACGTTATTGGAAGTATTGATCGCGCTTGGCATTCTCGCGCTGGCACTGCCGATCTTATTAGGACTTCGGAATTGGGATCTCGACCTTCATGCGAGAGCCAAGGATCTCACGACTGCCACGATCCTCGCGCAGGAAAAGTTGGTTGAAACGGAATTGGGCCCCCTCTTGCCCTTCGGCGAAACAAGCGGAGAATTTCTTCCGACCCCCCTGGGATCGCTCGCCACCCCCGAGAAAGCGAATCGTCCGTTGAATTATCGCTGGAAACGGATTGTCTTATCGACACCATTAGCAGCCGTACGGGAAATCAAGATTCAGGTTCTTTGGCCGCGAGGGGAAGCCGAAGAAACGCTTGAGGTCAGTACCTATGTTTTATCGACAAGCGCCACAGGGTTCTGAAGGCGGATTTACTCTGATCGAGGTCCTGCTGGCGGTCTCTCTGATCGCCATGATGGCGACATTAGTCTTTGGGTCTCTCTATGTCACGATCAGTGCGATCGAGTCGGCGCGAGCGAGCTCGGCCGAGGAGCAGATCGTCCGTAGTACCTTACGTCTCATGACCGATGAACTCTCAGTCAGCGAGAGTCGTGCAACCGGCCCATGGATGGGGATCAACGGCCAGCGGGACGGTCAGCCTGCCGATTCGGTCGCCTTTCTCACCATGGGCCAATTCCGAGGGGCGGATTCGGCGAACGATACTGAGCTGGTTCGTATTGTCTACATCAAAGAAGGCGATCGCCTCCTCCGATTTACGCGAAGGAACCTCTACGGTCTGACCGACGATTCCATCGAGCAAGTCGAGCTGGCCACCAAAGTGAAAGGGTTCAACGTGCGTTATTACGACGGAAAGAGCAAGCTCTGGTTGGATGAGTGGGATGGTCGTGGGCGACCCGGGGCTCCACACGCGATCTTACTCGAGCTGACGCTGCTTCAAGGGGAAGAGGAACTCCGGACGATTCGCCAATGGGTGACGGTGGGGGCTTCATGACGACTTGGTCGTTTGCCTGGCCTGACATACTGAAGTGGAAAGGCCCCCTTGGATGGGGGCTGGCGTCGGTGGGCTGTTTTATTGTATTTCTGTTCCTGACCTTTCCCTATGGTCCACTCCAGCATCGCCTGTTGATCGAACTCAATCGGGCGAGCGGATTGGAAGTTCGCGCAGCAGATTGGTCGGTGGGCCTTCCCGCAGCCATCGAGTGGCGGGACCTCGTCCTTGCGGGACCAACGGTCGGCACGATTTCCATTGCAGCCGCACGGGCGACCATTGGAGTCTTTCAGGCATTGTTCGGGCAACTAGTGGTAGAGTACGCCCTCCAGCTGCCGGGAGTCGCGCAGACAGGAGTGGGGCGAGCCACGGGATCTCTGACTGCGGCCTCATGGTCCTTGCAAGGTCCTATCGCCGTCACAGGCCATCTCCAGCAGATCGATCTGACAACAGTCCTGAAACCCTACGTCAGCCGTGGAACGGTCCAGGGAGACTTCATCCATCGCTGGGATACCGCACAAGGCGCACAGGCCACCCTCAAGGGAGAAGGGACCGTGAAGGCAGAAATCAAGGACCTCGTCATCGATTGGATCGCTGCCAACACCGCTACGAATGCCTCGCTCACGTTCAGCCATATCGAGGCGACGCTCGCCTGCCGCGACGGCCTATGCGACGTCACGGAATTGAAGGGAGACGGTATGGATGGATCGTTTTCGGCCCAGGGGCGCGTGACGTTGCAGCAGCCCCTGCAGCAGAGCCTTCTGGATCTTACGGTGACCGTGATTCCCGGAGCCGGGTTTGCCCAAAAAGCGGCGAGCCTCTCGTTGCCGCCGTTCCAGTCAGGAACCCCCTTGACCTTCAAGCTTGTCGGACCGATGATACATGCGCGGGTCGCACTGTAATAGGTCTATCTTGTTAGGATGTCTGTCTGGTCTATTTGGTTGGGGGAGTCGGATAACTAGACAGACCAGACAGACCTGATAGTCCAGATAGACCGGGAGTCGGAAGGTGTCCATGATTGCTGAATGTGTCGGGCTCGATATTGGACAAACGGCCTTGAAGGCCGTGCGGTTTCGTCGCCGTCTGTCAGGGCGTGAATCGGTGGAATATTTTCACCAGCCCATTCCCTATGGGCGGCAGGAACAGGGGGAACCGGCCTATCGCACGGCCATGCTCAGAAATTTTCTCTGGCAGCATGGTTTGTACGGCAGTGGGGAAATTGTCACGGCACTCCCCTGCCAGGATGTGTTTGTCCGAACCCTTTCCTTCCCCTTCCGTGATGCCTCCAAGCTGGCGCAGATCGTCCCGTTCGAAATGGAACATCTGATTCCCATGCCCTTGGAGGACGTCACCGTCGGCAGTCTGTTGCTGCCGATGCGAGAATCCCAGGAAGGGAATACGAAAACCAAAGGGTCCGACGTCCTCGTCACCGCAGCGCCCAAAGCAAAAATCGCTGAACATTTGCGTTTTATGGCCTCCGCCGATCTGAACCCCTCTGCAATCACGGTTGACGGCATGGCCTTGTTTTCCGTCAGCCAGTTTCTGAAAGAAGAAGGGGCGCAGGTCCCCGGTGACATGGCCATCATCGATGTCGGAGCCTCGAAGACGACCTTGTGCCTCGTCCATGAAGGCCGGCCCGTGTTGTTGCGAACCGTGCTATGGGGTGGAAACCATCTCACCCATGCGCTCGCGATGCGCTATGCCTGCAGCTTTGCCGAAGCGGAACGGCGAAAGCGGGCCATGGCTGTACAGGAAATCGAGACCTGGCTCGAACCGGTCCTCAAAGAGTTGCGTGTCTCCCTCCATACCTACGAAGGCGCCGTCCATCAACGGCTGACTCATTGTTGGGTATCGGGCGGTGGTTCTAAACTGAAAGAACTGAGTGGGCATATGGCACAGCAACTGGGCTTACTCCCCGTCGGCCCGCGGCAAGGATTTGGGGCGAGTTGTCCTCGCGCGTTTTCCATTGCATTCGGATTGGCGATCCACCCCAACATTGTCCGCCCACGCTGGAAGTCGCGGCTGGCTGGGTCGAATCTCGCGCTGGACTTCAAAGCCGGCAGCGATGCGGCATCGGCCACAACGGATGTCTCGAAACGAGATCGACGGCTTGCCCTGTGGGGAGGGCTCATCTTGGCTGTTCTGGCGCTAGGAGATCTCTCGATGCGCGTCGCCCTCAAGGATTCGACGGTCAAGGACTTCACGCGTGGCATCCAGGCGCAATACGAGCAATCATTTGGTCCTGGCGCGAGCCCAGGCGAAGAGCTGGACCAAGCGCGCGCGCGAGTCTCGCAATTGGATAAAGTGCTCTCGATCGTCGATGGTTCGCGCGATCACGTCCTTGTCGGCCTTGCAGAATTGGTCAAACATGTGCCGCCCGGTGTGCCGTTGAACATACGAGAACTCACGATCGACGGGAACAACATCCATCTGGAGGGAGAAACCACAACCTTCGATGCGGTCGAGAAGATCAAGCAGGCCTTCACGGCAGACGAGACCTTTCACGACGTGTCCATCAGCGATACCCGCGTCGGGGCTGTGCAGAACCAAGTCGTCTTTCGCCTCACCTATGCGGTGGAACGAGCATGATACCGATGCTGAAAGAACGATGGCAGCAGTGCTCGCAACGCGAGCGCCTCATCGTGGCTGGAGGCGGAGCCGTGGTGGCAGCCGCGCTCGTCTTTCTGCTGATCGTCGATCCGCTCATGGCATCGATCGACAAGCTCGATCGGCAAACGCAACGGAAAGCGAAAGACAGCCAGGAACTGGCACTCGTGGCGCAGGAATACGCGATCAAGCACGCGCGTATCGCCAAGCTTGAGCAGCGCATGCCGAGCCCACCGGCCACGTTTTCGCTGCTGGCCTTTATGGAAGAAGCGACGACGGCAGCGCAAATCCGCGATCGCATCGTCGGCATGCAGCCGCAGACTCCCCAGGTCGTCCAGGACTATCAGGAAACCGCGGTCGACCTTCGGCTTGACGGCGTGTCGCTTCCTCAGCTCCTCGCATTGCTGGTGGCCATTGAACAGGCACCCTATGACATTCAGGTGCATCATCTGCAAGTGAAACCCAAATACGACAATCCGGCCAATCTCGACGCGACGCTGAGAATCGTCACCTATGCAAAGGTCTGATGAACGTGGGATCGCGCTGCTCCTCACCCTGCTCGTGCTTGCCCTCCTGGTTGCACTGATTCTTGAATTCGATGCCGAGGCGAGGAGGGAATACCGCGACGCCGCGGCCTTTCGCGATAGCTTCAAAGCCACTGTGCTTGCACGCGCCGCAGTGCAGGCTGCTCGTGGCACCTTGCAACAAGACTTCGTCAAGGACAAGAAGGCAGGCCAATTCTTTGACGCCCCTACGGACCTGTGGGCCCTTCCCATCAAGAATTACGTCATCGGCGACGGCCTGCTGACCGCCCAGATCGAGGATGAACGGGGCAAGTTAAACTTGAACGACCTGGCGGCCGGTGGAGACCCCATCGCCCAAAAAACCAAGGTTCAGAGGGTCAAGCGGCTCTTCGAACTCCTACAGATCAATCCTGATCTGGTGGATGCCATTGTCGATTGGGTGGATCAGGACGAGAAATCTGCGCCCGCCGGCGCAGAGAGTCTCTACTATCAAACGCTGCGCCCCTCCTATCGGGCAGCCAATGCCCCCCTGCAGACACTCTTAGAGTTGCGACTGGTTAAAGGGATGACTCCCGACATTTTGGCGAAGCTCTCAAAAGTAGTGACCGTCTATCCCCATGAAGGACAAAGCAAGGTGAATCTGAATACCGCGAGCCCCCTGGTGATTCAAGCTCTCGATCAGAGTATTACGCAAGGCGTCGCAGCAGATATTGCCGTTGCGCGGCCCTTCAAGACCATTCAAGATTTGGATCGCGTGAGTAGTTTTGCCGATATTGGAAAAGAGCTTCGTGCTCAAAACCTGTACGACGTCAAGAGCGATCTCTTCTTGGCCCGCATGATGGTGCGCGTGAACGACGTGACCAGAACTGTCGCCGTCGTGCTCCAGCGCGACACAAACACCGGAGTAAGCACCGTGCTGTACTACCGAGTCCTCTAGCAGGATACTGAACAAGTCCGCCGGCATCGTTCCCTGCCTTTGCCGAAGCGCTTCGCGCAGGCAGGTCGCATCGCTCAGAGGCTCAACGAGAGTTTTCAGGAATTCGGAAGCATGGGAGAGGCGCTTCCGTTCGCCAAGACATATGGCAAGGGCGAAGGGTCCCAGGAAGTGCGATCCGTACCTCCTCGCCTCTTCGCTCGCTGTGGCCTTGTCTGAGACAAGGCGCATCCTTGGGCAACAAGCCTGTCTTGGCAGGCTCAGGGAGGGAGGGTGAACTAGCCGCCGGGGTTGGGCGGGTGAGACGTCCGGCCTTTGTGAGCATCCTGCGGAAATATTCTTCTATTGTGCCGCACATGCGGACCATCGACGTTCTGGCGTACCATATATTTTCACCGCAGTCTGTTATGGCTCGAAGGGCTCAGCCCTTGTGTCAGGACATCCACTGGGCTGGGAGCCTGTCCGACATTTCCGCTCGTGACGAGGCGAAGGCAGTGCGGCCAGATGCGAGGCCGCAGGCCCAGAAAAACCGGAAGGTGAGTTCGCTGGAATGCATTGAGGATTTTTCCGGACGGGAACGACGCAGATGGCCACGGATCGTTCGCCACGGTAGAACGGTCAACGTCGGAAGACTCCCAGGCACTCCTTCTCCACTCCGATTCAACAGGTGCTGGTAGAGCATGGTCTACCTCAGGTCGGTGTGAAAAGCACACAATAGGGACCTGTTGAATTTCCGCTAACAGCTGGTCAGATCGCGTATCAGGAACAGCAGAATCTCCCACCATCTCCAATGAAGTTCCCCGCAGCAGCCTATTCCGCCGAAGTAGTCACTTCAGCTATACAGGTTGGACGCTACGGGGTATTCGGCGAAAGAGAATCAAGGTGGCCTGTCGATCGCTTCCTCGAGCTTGATGACAATCGTGTTCTTTCCAGAAAGCGGCTCGAGGTCTGTGACCATCTCGTTGATCGTTCTGTCGAGTATTTCTTCAAGCTGTTTCTTCAAGATGTCTTGTCCTGCAGAGAACAGCGCCTGATGCATCTGTCTCAGTTGAGCTTGTCCTTCCTGCGATTGCGCGAGCTGCGCTTCCGCCGGAATCGAAGTGGTTCTAGTCAGATCCACCTCGATCAGATTCTCAAGAAGCTGAACCTGGACATGAGAGTAGTTGGATTGCATAAACTCCTTTTGGAAGTTCAGCACGGCCAACATGACGGCATACTCAACATCAGCCTTATTCCGAGTCGTGTGTGTCATAGGCACTCCCGGAGATCGTTCGTCGAATCCTGCGGACTATGCGAGGATCTTTGAGTTTCGCGCTGAAACGGTTTCGGATGAATTCATCGATCGATCCAAACAAGGAATCGTTCGCCTCGCCATGCTCAACATGCAGAATATCGCAGAAATTCGTTCACGCGGTTGCTTCGGAGTATTCGAGGGACTCAGTATGGACCGGTCAGAGTCGATGCGTGCTCGGCGACAGCCGAGCACGCATCACACAAGCCTCATCGAACCCGCGCTTGTCTCGTATGGCGACTACGCGACGAACCGTCGGAAATCATGCGGGTCAGTAGGCCTTGCTGAATCCGGCTTCACCGTCGTAGGTCCACAACTTCTGGGCGGCAGACCACCACCAGCCCTTTTTGGTTAACGAGTCCAGAAAGGTATTGACGTCCGCATCCTGCACGTCCTTCGTCGCCATAAACCTGACGCGGTACCAATTGACCATCAACAGATCGGGACTCACGAAGCCGGGCCAGACCTTCGTGCCACGGTTCGAAATGAATTCACATGTGAACGGCCCGATGTCATCGAACTTCGGGATCCCCTTCTCGGTGATGAGGTACATGTCAATCCCGACCAATTTGATTTCGCGCTTCTTCTTCGTCGCTTTCGCAATGTCAGTGAGTGTTGGCATTGGTGTTCTCCTTTTCCATTTCTGCCAGTAGGCTCGAGCTCAGGCCTTCGCCTGCATTTTGTCCACGATGGCTTGCGCATACTCGTCTGTTGTGGCCGTCCCGCCGACGTCGTACGTCACGTGCTTCCGCTCGTCGAGGACGGCAAACATCGCTTTTTGGATCCGATCGGCTGCCACGTCCTCCTTTAACCAACGGAGCATCATGATGCCGGAGACCAGTACGGCCGAGGGATTGACCTTCTTCATCCCGGCATACTTCGGCGCAGAGCCGTGCACGGCTTCAAAGATTGCGCAGTTGTCGCCAATATTGGCGCCCGGTGCGAACCCGAGACCTCCCACGAGGCCGGCGCAGAGATCTGTCAGAATGTCTCCGTACAGGTTCGGAAGCACCAAACAATCGAATTGCGCCGGATTTCTCACGAGCTGCATGCAGCAATTGTCCACGATGATGTCGCCGGATTCGATGTCCGGGTATTTTTTGGCGACCTCTCGGAAAGCATCGAGAAAGAGTCCGTCGGTCATCTTCATAATGTTGGCCTTGTGGACGCAGTAGATCTTCTTGCGCCCGGCGGCTTTTGCCCACTTGAAGGCAAAGTCAGCAATGCGATAGGAGCCGGGCCAGGTGATGACCTTCAAACATTGCGCCACTTCGTCGGACACCATGTGCTCGATGGCGGCGTAGCAATCTTCGGTGTTTTCCCGAAAGTTCAGGATATCGATCTTGTCCCATGGCCGCTTGAGCACCGGAATCAGCTTTGCGGGTCGCACGTTGGCGTAGAGGTCGAACACCTTCCGGAGTGTCACGTTCGCGCTCTTGTGACCGGTCCCGATCGGCGTGGTGGTGGGTCCTTTCAACGCGATCTTGTTCCTGGCAATGGCCTGGACCGTCTTGTCCGGTAGCAACGTACCGTGCTTCTCCAAGCAATCCAGCCCGATCTCTTCGTACTCCCATTTGATATTGACCCAGCTGGCATCGATCACCAGCCGGACCGCTTCGCAAATCTCAGGGCCAGTGCCCTCTCCCGGTAACATCGTCACGATATGCTGAGTACCCATAGAAAAACCTCCCTTAAGCAGCAAGGGTGAGCGGACCATCCGTTCCCTCAATCGGTCGTAAATGCAAAACAGAGTCCAGACTGATTGAAATCTGCGCGACGAATGGATCAGTGAAATTCCCCCAGCAAATTCGCGGAAAGTTACGACTCAGAGATCCCAGCGAAGAAGCATGCATCTCGACGTGGCGAATTGCTCGTGCATCGACACACGGGCTGCGCCGTGACCTGTGCGTCTACGCTCGGCTGCGCTATTAGCCCGCATTATTCACGAGAGTTCGTGACGAAACCGTCTAGCCCGCATTATTCATGATGGTTTGTTGCGAAAGCGTGCAGCCGCGAAGCGAGACGGGCACTCGGAGCCGTGAAACCCTGAGGCATACTCGTGCAGTATGTCGAAGGGGTGAGCGGCGAGACTGCCCGTCGCAGCCGCGTATCCACGCGTGTAGCAGAAGCGCTCGTGAATCATGCGGGCTAGACTCTGGTCTGCCAGAAAAGTTGTTCGAGGGTGTGGAGTGGAGGAGGTCTACTTCGTCGTCTGTCTCGCTGCCGACCTGGAGGGAGAAGATCCCAAGAACCATCGCCGATGAATGAAACGAGTCGCTCGCTCCAGATTCCAGTCATGGCACACGGGCGACATCCAGAGACAGACCAATCGACCTCAGTCATCGCGAAAAGAAACAGAATCTGTTTTCATAGCTGGAACCGAGGCAGTCCAGATCCTCGCCTGGTTACCGTAGGCGCACCAAGAGAATCGAGGCGTCTATTTTGGCGACCAACTGTTCCGCGACTGAGCCGATCACCAGACGCTCCAACCCACGCCGATTCGCGGTCCCTACCACCACGAGGTCGACGTCCCACTCATTCGCCGCACCGGCAAGGACTTCGGCAATGCCATTCAGGCCATAGTCGGCTTCCGCGTGCAGCAATCGGGTTTCTATGTCCAGACCATCACCGACAGCCGCCTTGGCCTGCGCTAACAGTGTGTGGCCGACCTGCTGATCGGCCTCGTCTGCATTGGGCAGGGCATAGACAATACGCAGCGTCGCATGATGGGAGACGGCCATGCGCTTCGCTTCCATCAATGCCTCCATGGACGTCTCACTGCCGTCGATCGCCGCCATAATTTTCGTGATTATCACGATACGCTTTCTTGAACGTGTGATTGTTAGTGAAGGACAGGGATATCTGCCTCCCTGTCCTCAAGAAACTCCCGCGTGATCAGCCTGTGCCAGGTCGGTTAGGTGACATCGCCCCCGGTCTTTTTGAGGTCATCGATGTAGCGTTTGACGATATCCCGGCCAGGCATTTTATCAAGATTGGCATAGACCATATAGTGCACAATGCCGTGCACGGCCATGGCGGCCAATAGGCCCTCAAAAATGCCCACCTTGAAGACCAGTAGGCCGCAGAGAATCGCCAGGATCATGGCATAGGGCCCGTGATGGGTCACATGGACCAGTCCCTCGATCATCTTCCACCCGGAGAAGATCATGATCACGGCCAACGCAAACTTCGGCAGATAGGTCAGGGAGTGCGTGTTGAAGGTAAAGAAGGTCACCACCAGACCAATGATCAGCACGGAAAACTTGGTATAGGCCCCAGCCAAGCGATTGGTGGTGCTTTTGGCCAGACCATCCAGGTTGGTCATGCCGCCGAAGAAGCTCGATCCCATATTGGCGATCCAGATGGCAAATAGACTATTGTTGCTGTTGCACTTGCGTTTGAGCGGGTCGATCTTTTCAATCGCGGCGTTGCTCATGACCTGTTCGATCACGTCGATCAGCGCCAGCATCACCGCAAATCCCACCATATAGACCACGGTCACCGCACTGTCGAAGTGCGGGATCGGCCATGCGAGCTTGAGCTCCGTGTCTTCCATGGACAACATGGGCACCGACATGAATTGGGCCAGGATCGTTCCTGCTGCGATGATCACGAAATAGGGCACGGCGGGCTGGGTGTTCTTGAACTTGAGAAAGAGATAGACGAAGAGGGCATAACCCCCCATGGAGATCAGGATCATCTGGATACGCGCGCCGTTCAAGAACGAATCGGCGGATTCCATGCCTGCGGGAAGCTCATAGGTGAAGGCCAGAAACTTCAGGGCGATCTTCAAGCCCACACCTGCCAGCAGCCCTTCAACCAAATAGACCGGCACGGCCACCAAAATATATCTCTGCCAGTTGAATTTCCAGATGACGGCTTGAATGATTGCGGTGAGGAGCACGGCAAAGGCCATATTTTCCAGGCCAAAACTGGATACCCCCACGGCCAACACCGGCGCCAGGCCTGCCGCAATGCCCGGGCAACCGATATAGTTGCCTGGCTTAAACCAGGCATTGATCCAGCCGATCAAGCAGGCAAAGGCGACGGTGGCCAGCCCCACCTTGATGGGATACTCGGACATCATGGCGATGCCCACCGACAAGGGAATCGCCATGGACCCAGCGATCAGCCCAGCCGCGACATCGCGCCCAGCGTATTTGGCCTGAAACGCGGCGGAGCCAGGGATGGTGACGGGCCCCGCTGTGACCGACTGCTCCCTCTCTGTGTCTTTCAACTCGTGTCCTTGTGACGATACCGTTTGTTCTGCTTCATAAGATGTCATCGGTAGTACCCCAATAGAGTCGAATAGACAACTCGATTTGCCGGCATAGCCGGTAGACCTTCGTGATCGTCACTGTTGATGTCCGTCGCTATAGGGTGTCGGCTTGTCGTTCGACCACATCATGTCGTTCACCGCTCTCCGCGTCATGTGACTCTGTCCACAGCTACAGCAAGAAGAAGGCCGTGATCTGGTATCTCTGTCATGGCGAAACGTAAGTACCTCGTGAATAAGAAGAAACCGAGCTGCGGCGCAATCGAACAGCCAGTGAGAATAGATCCACGTGTTGAAGAACCAGTGTGTCGACACACGCGACGTGCATGCCTGCACGTCGCGGCAGCCATCACAGCCTGTCGTGCAGCGAAAGCCACGGTTGGAAGACCGGGGGAGGTGGCGTATGCAGCGAGACAGGCGCGTGGTTACATATGTCCTAGCTTGCGAAGCGTTTCCATGCCGCGCCCTTCATCCTGCGCCCGCCCAGCGCGTTCAGCGCTTGTCGTGGTCCGCAACTCCGTGATGATTTGCGGAATGGTGGCGGCGCAGGAGGGCACAGTGCCTGTGCACG
>Ga0163151_10001999_pt1 | contig 32967 bp, 36 predicted proteins | sample OliLakLV19MP5IB2_FD_145596 | JGI IMG/M metagenome (GOLD analysis project Ga0163151, IMG submission 145596) | Freshwater microbial mat bacterial communities from Lake Vanda, McMurdo Dry Valleys, Antarctica - Oligotrophic Lake LV.19.MP5.IB-2 | ecosystem: Environmental > Aquatic > Freshwater >... | reverse complement strand
CTGGCGACCATCAGCACACAGGATCCGTCCTCGTCATCGACAACGGCCCGGCGCCGAAAGCCAGCGTTCTCGAGCGCCCGCCACGAGGCCAGATTGGCCTCGAAGGGCCCGGCCGCGGCGAACGCCAACTCCGGGTGCCGCGCGAAGACCACGTCCCGCACGAAGGCACGGATCATCGCCGATCCCGTGCCCCGGTTGCGCCGCGCCGGCTCACCCACCAGGTAGTCGATCCCTCCGGTCTTTCGAAGCTCGAGGTGGACGTGCCAGTGGTAGGCCTCTTCTTCGGCTACATCCGCGGCGCAGTAGCACTGCGCCCACCCGCACGGATCCCCTTCAAGGAGCGCGACCCAGTGCTCGATCGGACCCGAACGGCCGGACCCGTAGCGGCCCACGACGGCTGGCCACGAGACGTCGACCCCCTCCCACCACTGCACCACGTCCGGGTCGTTGAGCCAGCGGTGCATCAGGGAAAGATCGTCGTCCCGCAGCGGGCGGAATGTGATTCTTCGAGGGGTACCACGCCGGACTTCGTGCACTAAGAAATCAGGGGGCATTGACCCTCCAGCAGTCACCGTAGCGTGTAGTACCGGCCGCCTAGCCACCGGGCGATCAGCGACCGCTGCAACGCCGTGTTAGACGGCTCCTGTTTCAGCGGCGAGGCCGAGGGTCTCCTCGAAGGAGCGTCGCTTGATCAGGGGATCCGCGTGCCGATGGAGACGGAGCCACTGGCCACCGTCGCGTTGGAACACCTGCGTCGTCCTTAGAATCCACGGTTGCGGCTCCGAGCGTCCCTCGAATCTGACCTCGCATCGCTCGGCCATCACAAGTACCAGCATATCGCCGGATGCCATCGCCTTGAGCAGTTCGTACTTAGCTGTACCACTCTGAAATTTCGCTGATATTCGCGCCTGTCGTGCTTCGAACTCGGGACCATTTGTGGTTACGTTGCCGCCGAAAGGGCCGAAGATCGTCATGTCGGGTGCCTGGACCATATGGTCGGTACCGAAGTTCTCGGTGCGCCCGTTGACCCAACCGACACCACCGCGATTGAGCTCGAGGACCAACTTCTGGATTTCGTCATCGCCGGGCTGCGGCACGCGCTCCTCCTATCGGTCGTGGATTTTCCTTGAGCCGTCTAACGCTCAGCATCAACGGCGGCGCGAAGCGCCGTCCGCTGCATGCTGTTGTTAGCAGGCTCACTCCAACGTGAAGTAGTCCGAATCAAGGCGCTTGATGTCATAGGTGTTCACAAGGGTAACGCCGATACCATGGTCCATCATGAGTTCGGCGAGCTGGGCCCCGTTCACGAGGACAATCGTGCTCTGGATGGACGCCGCGTAGGCCTCTGCTTCCCGACTGAAGTCCGACGTGGTGATGAAGATGCCCTTCCGGGCGCGCTGGCCCTGGAGGGCGCCAGCAAAGCGCTGGATCTCAGGCCGACCGACCGTCGCCTGCCACCTCTTCGCCTGAAGATAGATCGTTTCAAGACCGAGCCGGTCTTCCTTGATGACGCCATCGATCCCTTCGTCGGCGCCTGGACCAACCGCCCGGCCAGCGTCACGCTGCGACCCGCCGTAGCCCATTGCGACGAGTAGATCGACGACCAAGTTTTCGAAGAATGCTGGGGGCATCTGGGCGATCCGGCTCAGAATCTCGTCGGCCAGCGCGGCGCGAAGGCGGCTGTAGCCGTAGTCGATGTACTCCTCTGGGGTTCTCTCGTCATCCTGATTGCTGTTGGATGCTCCGTCGCTCTCGGCCGATGCTCTCTCGGCCGATGCTTGGCTTCGAGCACGGAATTCAGCGTACTCTGGGAACCGGGCCAGATATGCGAGATTTATCCTGTCTGGCGGTGTGCGCAGAACCTCACGGCCACGATCCGTGATTCGGTAGACGCCCCGCCGCGGCGAATCGATCAGGGCTGCACGCTTCAGGTGCAGCTTCGCCCAAGCGATTCGGTTGGTAAAGAGTGGCGCCTTCCGGGTAGGCATGGGTTGCGTGACGTCGGCCTCAGTGAGGCCCAACGCCTTTGCCAGCGCGTCGAGGGTTTCCTGCGTCGAACACTCCGAGCCGTTCTCGAGTGAATGGAGGAGCGGCAGCATCAGCGATTGAAAGTCCGGAATAGCCATCTGTGGTTCCCGAGGTTTCGCCGCTGCTTCTTGTCCTGCTAACGCGATGGCGGTGAGCCGCCGGCGCACCGACGATCGCGACGAGTCGACAAGACCAAGCCGGTCGGCTCCATCGCCTTGTTAGCCAGCCACTTCCTTGACCCCGCCAGCGTCGAGCTTCGAGAGCGCCGCAAGAAGATCGTCGACCAAGGGAACGAGGTCTGCGAGGCGGTTCGACTTGGCACGCAGGACCACCACCCTGAACGGGCGGCCCTCGATGTGCTGCTGTTGCGGCAACCGCCTGTCGACGGTGACGAGCGCGTCAAAGTGCCCTTCCATGGCGTCGAGGAGGTCACCGTTGTCGAGGTCGCCCCAGCCCATCTCCGGCGCGGTGCGAACATCGTGGCCCAAGAGGCTTTTACGAAGGCCTTTCGGGACGCACGCATCGAGGAGCACGCGCATTAGCGTGACCGCTGAGTCAGGCGGCCACTGCTTTCTCCAGGAGCGCCGACTTCGCCAACTCGAGCACCGCGACGGCGCGCTGGCGCGAAACGCTCGGAAAGTCGTCGAGGAAGCCTTCCAGGGACTCCCCGCCCTCAAGGTATTCGATCAGCGTTTGTACCGGGACTCGCGTCCCGGCGAACACCGGAGTTCCACTCAGGCGATCGGGCGAGGTCGTGATCAGTGGCTCGAGGGCGCTCATCGTCAGCTCCGATGGATCGCGTGTAGCATGCGGCTGCAGGTCTGGCTAACGTTCGGCATCAGCGGCGGCGCGCAGCGCCGTCCGCTGCATGCCGTTGTTAGCTGGCTTCCAGAGTTGTGTAGGTTGCATAGGCGGTGCACCTTGCCAGGGACTGCCAGAAGTTCAGGTCGTTCTGTGATACTTGGAACTGTGCGGGAGCCTCATTTGGATCATCGCCTTTGCGCGCCCAGAACGCGAGACCATGGAAGCCCGCGGTGTAGCTCCAGTTCCCGTGCGCAACCGCGTTCCTGAAGGCACGCACCGGGTTGTCGTTCAAGAAGCGGCAGCAGCGGTTCAACGTGGACCCCGAGGGCGAGCCCTTGCGTAGGACCTTGAAGCAGGCATCCCCGAGGTAGACGAAGCACATGTAGTTCTGAACGATTACCTGCGCTCGACGCAGGTGCGGCTTGTCCGGGATGCCGCTGGCCATGTCCATGAACGCCTGGAACGCCCTGAGTTCATCCAGACGCTGTCCGAGAGAGATCGGCGTGGACGAAAGGACAGCAGCGCGGACGTCTTGGGGCAGTGCACACACATCCTCCGCGATGGAAGTGGCAAGCGCGTTGCTCGCGTCAATCGAAATCCCGAGGTCGTCTCGCAGTCGCGGTGCCCAGGGCTGCATCTGAGTGTCCAGGTGTTTCACGCCATGCTCCTCCTTCTGTCCAGCTAACTTGAATTGGACTGGTCGGTCGTATCACCCTGGTCCCAGTGACCCGACCGGCCTAATTCGTCGACTTCTGTGTTCGCGAGAGCTGGAAGGCCTGACCATGGCAGAGCCTGCGCCCGAACAGCGAGCAGTGCCGCCTGAGTTCGGCAGGTCTGCCTAACGCGGTCGGCGCGAGCCTGCATGCCCTCGATCGCGGGAGTCTTCATGGGTCGCTCCGGGGGTCTCGAAGAGGAGCGCCCAGCAGCCGGTCGGCCGGGCTGCGAACACCGCCCGGCCCGCGGTTGAGCACGTGGGTATAGATCATCGTCGTGGCGACATCCTTGTGGCCGAGCAGCTCCTGGACAGTTCTGATGTCGCTGCCGTCCTCGAGTAGGTGGGTCGCAAACGAGTGGCGGAACGTGTGACACGTCGCTCGCTTGGCGATCCCGGAGGTCAGGACGGCGCGGCGCACCGCCTGCTGGACGACCGTCTCGTGGAGGTGGTGACGCCTTCGCTGACCGGTCTCGCGGTCGACGTAGGCTCGCGTTGCAGGGAAGACCCATTGCCACGGCCAGTCGTGGCCGGCGCCGGGGAGCTTCCGCGCCAGGGCATCGGGAAGCTCGACCCAGCCGGCGCCATCGGCCAGGTCGCGCTGGTGCTGCGCACGAACGTGCGCAACGTGTGCGGTCAGCTCGGCCGCGACCATCGCCGGCAGCATTGTCACGCGGTCCTTGTCTCCCTTTCCGCGACGAACGACGATCTCGTGTCTTGTGAAATCGATGTCCTTGACACGCAGGCGGCAGCACTCGAGGAGCCGCAGGCCGGACCCGTACAAAAGCGTCGCCATCAGCCTGGGGACGCCATGCATGTGCGACATGACCGCCCGCACCTCGTCCCTTGCGAGAACGATGGGAAGGCGCTCGGGACCCTTGGCACGCACCAGATCGTCGAGCCAGGGAAACTCCTGTCCCAGGACCGCGCGATAGAGGAAGAGCAATGCGGCCAGCGCCTGGTTCTGGGTCGAGGCCGCGACGCGGCGCTGGGTGGCAAGAGAGCTCAGGAAAGCCGTCAAGTGGGCGGCGCCGAGAGTGGCCGGGTCCTTGCGCCGGTGAAACTCGTAGTAGCGGCGCATCCAGCCGAGGTAGGCCTCCTCGGTTCGGGGACTCAGGTGCTTGAGGCGCATCGCCGTGCGCGCCCGCTCGCCGAGGCGCGGAGTGCGCACGGGCGATCCAGGTGCCGCATGGGCGATCGTCCTTCGGTACTCGCGCTCCCCCGCCTCGCGCACGAGCCATCCGCGGTTGATCCGCGGCAGGTCAAGCCGGCACGCTCGTTGCGGAGAGCGCTCGTGTGGAATGATCGCGTCGTTGACGTCCGAGTGAGACATCGTGAGCCCGATCCGGTGAATGGCGTGGAATTGCGCGCCGTCAAGCTACGCGCCCGCACGGGCTTTTACAATGCGCGGCGAATCACTCGAGCAGGGCGAGCGTGAATCGCGAGCGGCCTTGGCCGACGAAACAGCTCGTTTCACGACCCGGATCGGCGTCGTCCGACTTGCGCCTTGTGATCGAAGCGGGTGGTGAGGATCGAAGTGACTACAACCGCTCGATGATCGTCCCCGTCCCGAGCCCACCCCCACAGCACATCGCGATCAACCCGTACCGCCCACCCGTGCGCTCCAGCTCGTGCAGCGCCGTCGTGATCAGCCGCGCCCGAGCTTTCCGTTACTGAACCCAACCGGCGCATAGCTGTAGGAGGCGGTGAACACCCGCCACCGCTTCGGAGCTGCGTCCTCCACCTGCTGGATGCCGGGCGCGCCAGAGCGCACCACGTAGCGCGAGTCTACGCGCCGTCCGTCGAAAGCTCGCGCAGCAGATGATGGCTCAGGTCGCCCACGAGATCGACGAACATCGTCCGCGTCGCGAACCACCAGCGGCCGTCGATGCGCTGGAAGGTGTCGTGGTAGCGCCCGCAGATGATCGGCTGCAGCGCCAGCGCGTCGGTCTGCTGGAGCACCGTGTAGGAGCTCCGTGCGCTCGCGGTTCCGAGCTGGTGGTCGACCTCGATGATTGCATTCGTCGTCACGTGACGCGTACGCGGTGTGCCGTCCGCGTAGAGACGGGTCACGGCGCGGTACATCCCGAGGACGCCGTCGCGCCCTGCGATCGCGGTCGTACGCGACCCGCTGGGTGTCGGCAGGATGCACCCGTGGGCGAAGAGATCGGCCAGGCCCTCGAGGTCGCCGCCGTCGATTCGCTCGGCGTAGGTGTAGAGGAGATTCTCGATCGCGCGCGCGCTGTCTGCCATGGTGCGAGCTTATCGCCGATGGCCGGAATCTCCAGCAACTTCGACGAAGCCGCCGTCCTCGCCGCCGCGAGCCCGGCCTCGCCGCCTATGCGCAAGCGCCGGTCCACCGCGGCGGCGCGAAGATCCTGCACGACTCGGTGGTGCGGAGCCTCGTGAACCGGCTGCGCAGGACACTGGCTCACGACGCATCCTGAGATCGCGCACGAGGTCATCGCGGCGCCGCTGGTCAGTCGGGATGATGCGCTCGGGGACGACGCTCATCCAGCGACTGCTCGCCGACGCGCAGGCGCGCGAGAAGACGACACGCGAATTCGCGCCGGAGTACTTCTCGATCCACCCGACGTACGCGACCGAGGCCGAGGAGGCCTGCGGCCGTGTGCGCGAGCACTGGCTCACGGAGATGGATCCGACGCCGGCGATGCGCGCGTGCTTCGACTGGGCGTTCGACGAGGTGATGTTCTCGGCCGCGATCTGGTCGTCGAACCAGGACCCGCTGCGCTCCCGCTGCGCCCCAAGGTCATCTGCATCAAGCGGCTCGCGCATGCGGTGCGGGGAAAGCAGGTCCGCGGGTCGCGCTGGGGGATCGACAATCCGGACTCGATCTACCGCGTCATTCCGATCTCGGGCGACGAGAAGTACCTGATCCACGGGCGCGTGGCAGAGCGTCGCATGACCGAGAACTACTTCACGCTCTGGGACGCGAAGATGAACACCGTCGACGTGCTGTCCGGCCACGACCTCGTCCTGAACGACGATCGCACCTTCGCCGTCACGGTCGACCGCAGCCCGGCCGACGGCCGGCCCAATCACGTGCGGTCCTCTCCCACAGCGCACGAGTTCTACATCCGCGACGTGATGCTCGATTGGGCGCGTGCCGAGCCGAACGAGCTCCGCATCGAGCGTGTCGGCGGACCACCGACCCACCCGCCGAGGACCCTCGACGACGACGATGGACATCGGCGAGCGTACGTGGCCAACCTGAAACCAGGAAGGCACGGCTGAAGACCGTCGACGGGAGGTCTCGAGAAGGGGCGACCGGCTAGCCGGTGAGAGCAGACAGGACAAGAGCTGCTCCACTAAGCGGGTCGGGAAATGCGACCCGTACCCCTCCTCGAGCCCTCCCGCTCGAAGTGCCAGGCTCCCTCCGCCTGGCTACGACGCCTCCCCCGCGTCGCTGCTGCCTCGAGGCGGTCAAGGATATTTTCCTTGACGGCCGGGGCGGTCCAGCGTGGCGGGGCGGTGTCGCGGAAGTCGGGCCTTGCCGCGTCATAGTTCGCCGCATCCGCGCCAGCAGCAGATCCGCACGAAGCACAAGATTCGTGCGTTTCATGTGCAAGGCGTCCTATGCTTCGTGCAGGGCCGGGGCAAACGAGGACGCGCGCCCGAGGACGCGCGCCCGTTGACAGGTCCGGTGGCCGAGCCGTAACCAGAGAGGCCGCCATGCCCACCAAGTATCTGCGCCGCGACGACGTCGCCCTGCACTACCTGCACACCGGGCCGACCACCTTGCCCGACCAGCCGCCCGGGCTCGGACGGGGTGTGCCGCTGCTCTTCCTGCATTGCGAGGGTGGCAACGCGGCCCTCTGGAGCCGCCAGATGGCACACTTCGCGGCGCTCCACAGCCCGATCGCCCTCGATCTGCCGGCGCACGGGCGCTCGTGCGGCCTCGACGGTCCGGAATCGATCGACCATGCCGCGGACCGAGTGTGCTCCTTTCTCGAGGGCATCGCGGCGCCGCCGGCGGTACTGGTCGGGCACGGCTTCGGCGGTCACGTGGCGCTCGCGGTCGCGGCCACCCGGCCCGGCTGCGTGCGTGCGGTGGTGACGATCGGCACGGCCGCGCAGGCGACGATCCCGGACGACGCGATCGCCAAGCTCCGCCAGGTCGTGCAGGGGCGCCTCGGGCAGCAGTTCGACACGCCGTACTTCGGCAGCGCGCCGGACATGGCGGTGATGCGCGAGTGGTGGGGCGAGATGGTGAAGACGGATCCGAAGGTGCGCCTGTCGGACCTGCTGGCCTACCGCGCCTCGACGGTCGCGACACGGCTCGGCACGGTCACGCAGCCGGTGCTCGTCCTGGTCGGCGAGGCGGACAAGCTCTGCCCGCGCGACGCGGCCGAGGCGCTCGCCAGCGGCCTGTCCAACGCCCGCGTGGTCACGATTCCCGACGGCGGGCACATCGTGCACCTCGAGAAGGCCGCCGAGGTCAACGCCGCGATCGAGCGCTTCCTCGCCGAGGCCGCGGCATGAGCCTCAAGAACGAGATCGCCGTCGTCGGCGCGTACGAGCACCCGCGCCGCTGGGCCCCGGACAAGACCGCGTATCAGATCGCTGCCGAGTCGGCGCGCGGCGCGCTCGAGGACGCGGGGCTGACGATCAAGGACGTGGACGGCTACGCGACCTCGGGCGTCGGTCCGATCGGCGTGCTGTCGATGTGCCACCACCTGAACCTGAAGCCGGACTGGATCGACTCGACCGCGATCGGCGGCTCGTCGTTCGTGGCGCAGGTGGCGTACGCGGGCGCCGCGATCCGCGCCGGCCTGTGCCGCACGGTGCTGATCACCTACGGCAGCACGGCCGCGTCCGAGCGCTTCGCGATCGGCACCGGCGGTGGCTTCTCGCAGGATCCGCCCGACACCTTCGACATCCCCTACGGCCCGACGATCGTCGGCGCGTACGGCATGGTCGCGCAGCGCCACATGCACGAGTACGGCACGACCAGCGCGCAGCTCGCCGAGATCGCCGTCACGATGCGGCGGCACGCCGGCTTGAACCCGAACGCGAAGTACCGCGACCCGATCACCGTCGAGGACGTGCTCGCCTCGCGCGTGATCTCGTCGCCGCTGCACCTGCTCGACTGCTGCATGATCTCGGACGGCGGCGGCGCGCTGGTGGTGACCTCCGCGGAGCGCGCGCGCGACCTGAAGAAGCGTCCCGCGCTGGTCCTCGGTGCGGGCGTCGCGAACCGGCACAACGGCATCGGCCAGCGCGACATCCTCGACATCGCCGCGCGCCAGTCGGGCGCGCGGGCATTCGAGCGCGCCGGCGTCAAGCACGCGGACGTCGACCTGTGCATGATCTACGACTCGTTCACCATCACCGTGCTCGCGACGCTCGAGAACCTCGGCTTCTGCAAGCTCGGCGAGGGCGGCGCGTTCGTGCAGAACGGGCGCATCGGTCTCGGCGGCGAGCTGCCGGTGAACCTCGACGGCGGTGGCCTGTCGTCGAACCATCCGGGCATGCGCGGCATCTTCCTGGTGATCGAGGCGGTGCAGCAGCTGCGCGGCGAGTCCGGCGAGCGCCAGGTCGAGGACGCGCGGATCGCGCTGTGCCACGGCACCGGCGGCTGGCTCGGCATCAAGCACAGCGGCGCGACCTTGATCCTCGGGGCGGGGTGAGGAGGGCGCCTTGGCTGAGACTGCCTACAAGAAACCAACCCCGCGCGTAGACGAGGAGACCCGGGGCTACTGGGAGGCCTGCCGCCGCCACGAGCTCGTGCTGCAGCGCTGTGGCAAGTGCGCCACGCTGCGCTACTACCCGCGGGCCGTGTGCCCCGAGTGCCTTTCGGGCGAGGCGCGCTGGGAGCGCATGAGCGGGCGCGGCACCGTCTACACCTTCTCCGTGACCTACCAGAACCAGTCGCCCGGCTTCCGCGACGAGTTGCCTTACGTGCTCGCCTACGTGACATTGGACGAAGGCGTGCAGATGCTGACCAACGTCGTCGGCTGCCCCGCCGACCAGGTGAAGATCGGCATGCCGGTCGAGGTGACCTTCGAGGACGTGAACGAGGAGATCGCGATCCCGCGCTTCAAGCCGGTCGCGAGCTGAACGTGACGCGGGTGACCGAGTCGGCACCCAGCGGAAGGAACGAGAACGATGCCAGCGAGGAGTGCGGGCTTCGCCCGCGCGACGAGGCCCATCGGAGCAGCGCAGGTGAGCACGCGCAGCGTGCACACCGAGCAGGGCACGGGGGCGAAGCCAGCGAGGAGTGCGGGCTTCGCCCGCGCGACGAGGCCCATCGGAGCAGCGCAGGTGAGCACGCGCAGCGTGCACACCGAGCAGGGCACGGGGGCGAAATGATACTGGATCTCCACTTACATTCGGAGGCCAGCGACGACAGCCGCGCGCCCGTCGAGGCCTACCTGAAGATCCTGGCGCGCAAGCGCGAGGAGCGGCCGCTCGACGGCTTCGTGCTCACCGAGCACCGCAAGTTCGACCCGCGCGCCGACTACCGCGACCTCGAGGACAAGTACGGGCTGCGCATCCTGCGCGGCGCCGAGGTCGAGACCGAGTACGGGCACATCCTGGTGTTCGGCGTGAACGCCGACATCCTGCGCCGCTTCGACTTCGGCGACATCCGCCTGCCCGCGCAGGAGGTCATCAGCGAGGTCGAGCGCATGGGCGGGCTTGCCACGCCGTGCCACCCGGGCCGCGTGAACGTCGGCCTGTGCGCGCACTACGAGAACAAGCCGGTCCTCGAGGGTGTGGTCGCGGTCGAGGCGCTCAACGGCGGCAGCAAGACCGCCGAGAACGAGCGCGTCAAGGACCTGATGGCGCAGCACGGCTACCACGGCTTCGGTGGCAGCGATTCGCACCTGGTGAGCTTCATCGGAATCTGCGCGACCGAGTTCGACGCCGAGATTGCCGACGAGGAGGATCTCGTCGTGGCGCTCAAGGCCGGTGCCTACCGCGCCGTCGACTTTCGCCAGCGCCCCGGTGCGCAGCCGGCAAGCCCCGCCGGCCCGAACGGCTAGGGCCGCTGGCTCAACCCCGGTCGAGGAGCGTCGGGTTGAGCACGGCCGGTGGGCCGGGATCCTCGCCCTTGGGTGCCTGCTTGCCCTTGCCTCCCGACGCCGCCAGCGGTGACACCGGACAGCCGTTGAGAACCAGGCTCGCAGCGAGGAGGAGGGCCGGCAGCAAGCGCTCGCACGCAGCAAGGCGCCTTGGCGGCGAAGTCCGCGAGTACACCTCTTGCTCATAGCCGGAGGTCCTGCGATCGGCAATTGATGGGTTATGGGTTGGGGATCAGTGAACAGCGGGCGCGTGCGTAGGTCACGCTCGTCGAGCAACGCGTTCGCGGCAGTCGTGGGTGCGGTGCTGCTGGTGTGGGTCGCGTATCCCGCGCTGCGCGATCTCGTGCTACGACCGCAAGCGAGCGCCGCAGTGCGCGGTCGCGAGCGCGCGCGCGAGCTCGGCTGCTTCGGCTGTCATGGCCCCGGTGGCCGGGGCGGGATCGGCAATCCGGGCAGCCGCCGCGAGACCATCCCCGGCTTCACGGGCAGCACTCTGATGATGTACGTCCACGACGAAGACGAGATCCGGCAGTACATCCTCGACGGACGCCCCGATCGCCTCGCGGACGATCCCGACTACGCCGCCGAGATGAAAGCCCAGGCGATCCACATGCCCGCCTACCGCGACCGGCTCGCGCCCGGCGACGTCGACCTGCTGCTCGCCTACGTGCGACACGTGTCCGGCATGATCGAGCCCGAGCAGGAGCCCGCGCGCGCCGGCGCCGAGATCGCGGCGCGCATGGGCTGCTTCGGCTGCCACGGCGCGCTCGGCATGGGCGGCGTCGGGAACCCTGGCTCGTTGAAGGGCTACGTTCCAGGCTTCGCCGGCGCGGACTTCGACCAGCTGGTGCACGACGACGGCGAGCTGCGCGAGTGGATCGCCAAGGGCCGCCTCGCACGGGTCGAGTCGCACTGGCTCGGTGGCCGCTTCTCGCGCGGGCAGCTCATCCAGATGCCCGCGTACGAGAGCTTCCTGTCCGCCGAGGAGATCGACGCGCTGGTCGCCTTCGTGCGCTGGATCGCGTCGGGCGCGATGGCAAAGGAGAAGATCTCGTGAGCGCGCCGGCGCCGCGCCGCCACCGCAAGCCGGTCTCGCCGGTGCGGGCCTGGATCGAGTACGCGGGCGTCAAGACGCTGCTCGCCGGCCTGCACACGCTGTCGCTCGATCGTGCGAGCGCGATGATGGCGGCGATCGTCGGTGGCGGCGTCCTGGTCTCGCCCCGCTTGCGGCAGATCGGCATGGACAATCTGCAGCGCGCCTTCCCCGAGCACGACGAGGCCTGGTGCCGCGCCACCCTGCGCGGCGCCTTCCGCAATCTCGGCCGGCTCGCCGCCGAGATCGCCTGGTTCGACGAGCTGCGCCCGGGCAACGTCCACGAGCGTGTCGGCTTCGTCAGCGCCGAATCCGAGCACAACTGGCGCGCCTGCGTCGGCGCCGGGGCGGGCATCATCGCGACCGGGCACTTCGGCAACTGGGAGCTGTTCGCGCAGTCGCAGGGCCTGATGGGCCATCCGATCCACATCGTGCACCGGGCGCTCAAGAACGCGCTGCTCGACGATCTGCTGAACGAGCTGCGCTCGCGCGCCGGAACCGACGTCATCTACAAGCACGCCGCCGCGCGCGAGATCCTGCGCCTGCTGCGCGGCAACGCGCTGGTCGCCATTCCCATCGACCAGCACGCACCGGGCGTACAGGGCATCCCGGTGCCGTTCTTCGGCCGCCCGGCGAGCACCACCCAGGGCCCCGCGCGCATCGCGCAGCTCACCCGCACGCAGGTGACGGTCGCCGTGCTGATCCGCCGCGGCGAGAGCAGCAAGCACGACATCCTGCTGCGCCCTCCGCTCGAGCCGCCGCCGCCCGTGAAGAGCGAATCCGTGCTGCGCGAGTTCATGACGCGGGTCAATCTGGAGTTCGAGGACATCGTGCGCGCGCACCCGGAGCAGTGGCTGTGGATGCACCGGCGGTGGCGGCTGGACTGACGTCGCGAGAGCCGCGATCTCTTTGTCTTGCAGCACGCCGCCCGCGGGGGCTATGAAGCCCCGTCATGTCGGGGGCTCGAAACCGGCGCCGGAGGAAACGGAGCGCGACCGCGAAACGCGACAGCAAGGCTGCCGCTTCGCGTCCGGCGTCGGAGACCGTCAGCCGGCGTGTGACGCCGGTCGCGACCGCGGCGACGGCGGCGGTCGCTGCCAGGCACGCGAAGGAGGCGAAGGACGCCGACCCGGCCGCGCAGCGGGCCGAGGTCCGGTCGCTGAAGCGGGCTCTGGCCGCGGCCGAAGAGAAGGCGAACGACGCCGACGCCAAGCGCACCCGCGCGGTCGCCCGGGCGACCGCGGGCTTGCGGCGCGACAACGAGTCCCTCGAGGCGCACCTGACCTTGCTGGTGCAGGAGATCGGCCAGATCAAGCACCTCATCGACCGCGTGCCGCGGCTGGAAGCCGACCTGCGGTCGCGGGACATCGAGCTCGCCGAGCGCGAGCGCAGGTGGCAGGCCGATCGCACTGCGCTGCAGGCGGAGATCGAGCGGCTGAGCAGCGCTCCGCACCGCGGTGCCGGCGGCGCCAGATCCGCGCTCGCAGCGGCCGCCGCTGCGAGCGCCAAACCCCAGTTCGAGCCTGCACGGTGAGTGCAGTCCCGACGCGAGCACCCGTTTCCGTGAAGACTGCACTCGACAAGGTTCGCGAGTCCCCCGGCTCGACCAAAGCGCGCATCCTCGCCGCGGCGCAGGACGTGTTCGCCGCCAAGGGGTTCGAGGGCGCCTCGACGCGCGAGATCGCGTCGCGCGCCGAGGTCAACATCTCGAGCCTGCACTACCACTGGGAGTCGAAGGAGACGCTCTACCTCGCGATCTTCGAGCGCATCTTCCAGCAGCTCGTCGATCTGCTGCGCGACGAGATCGTGATGCCGTCCTCCGCCGAGGACGCCCGCGCGGTGATCGAGCGCGCGATGGGCATCACCTTCGATTTCTACATCGACAATCCCACCATCCCGAAGCTGCTCATGCGCCGGATGATGGAGACGGCGGCGGTCGAGCAGACCGTGATGCGCGATGCGCTCGGCCCGGCGCTCGAGGTTTTCGACGACTGGGTGCGAAGCTTCGCGCCGGACCGGCTGCCCGAGAAGGACGTTGCCTTCTTCATGCTGGTCGTGCAGTCGGTGCTGCTGGTCTCGATGCTGGAGAGCCCGTTCGTTTCCAGCCTGATCGGCGGCAGCGTCCATGATCCGGTCGTGCGCTCGCGCGTGCGTGCCCAGGTCATCCAGCTGGTCCTGACCCTGCTCCGGGTCGACGCGCAGAAGGCTCCGGGGAGTGGCAAAGGGGGTGGTCGGGAGTGAAGGCGTTCGTTACTGCATCGTTCGACGAAGCGACCCGGTCGAGGATCGAGAAGCTGATGCCGATCCACGTCGAGGATTGGCGCGTCACCAAGAAGCTGTTCTTCGACGGCAACGAGTTCGCGGCCCGCATCCGCGACGAGGGCTGTGACGTGGTGATCGTGGAGGCCGACCTCGTGCACCGTGAGGTGCTCGACGCGGTCGACTTGAAGATGATCGGCGCCTGCCGCGGCGAGCCCGTGAACGTCGACGTGGCGCTCGCGACCGAGAAGAAGATCCCCGTCTTCCACACCCCGGCGCGCAACGCCGACGCGGTCGCGGATCTCGCGCTTTGCTTCATGCTCACGCTCGCGCGCCACGTCTACGACGCCGTGAGCTTCGTGAAGACCGGCCAGAGCCAGTTCAGCGGCGCCGGCGACTTCCTCAAGATGTACGAGGCGATGACCGGCGTGGAGCTCTACGGACGTACCGTCGGGCTGGTCGGCTTCGGCGCGATCGGGCAGCGCGTCGCGCGTCGCGTGCTCGCGTTCGGGGCGAAGGTGATCGCGTTCGACCCGTTCGTCCCCGACGCGGTGTTCGAGAAGCTGGGCGCTCAGCGCGGCGAGCTCGACGACGTGCTGCGCGCAGCCGACTTCCTGAGCCTGCACGTGCCGGACGCGCCGCAGACCAAGAGCATGCTCGGCGCGCGCGAGATCGGGCTCCTGAAGCAGGGCGTCTACTTCATCAACACCGCGCGCGCGGCGGCGGTCGACGAGGAGCCGCTCTACCAGGCGGTCGTGTCGAAGCACATCCGCGCCGCCGCGATGGACGTGTTCTGGAACGAGCCGGTGCAGCCGGACAATCGCTTCATCAAGCTGCCGAACGTGATCGCGACGCCGCACATCGGCGGCGCGACCACGGATGTGATCGCGCACCAAGGCGAGATGATGTGCGAGTCGATCGAGGCCTACCTGCGCGGCGACCGTCCACCCTACATCGCGAACCCCGAGGTGCTGGCCCCCGCCAAGCGCGCCTGACGGTATACGGCAAGCAATGAAGATCGCGCTGCTGGCCTCCGAGGCCGTGCCCTACGCGAAGACCGGCGGCCTCGGCGACGTCATCGGTGCGCTGCCGGCGGCGCTGGCCCGCGAGGGGCTCTAGGTCACGGTCTTCCTGCCGCTGTAGCGCGGCATGCGTGAGCGCGTCGCAGCCGAGCCCACGCTGGCACCGTTCGCGGTGCGCATGCACGACGGCATGGAGCAGGCGACGGTGCTGCGCGCGACCGACGCGCCGCCCGGCGACTATGCCGACAACGCGCGCCGCTTCGCGTTCTTCTGCCGCGCCGCGCTGGGCGCGATCGACGGCCTGCGCATCACACCCGACGTGCTGCACTGCCACGACTGGCAGACCGCGCTGGTGCCGATCTACCTGCGCGCCGGCATCGCCGAGGGCGACCCCGCGGCACGTGCGGCCGGGCGCCTGGCGCGCGCGGCGATCGTCCTCACCGTGCACAACCTGGGCTACCAAGGGCTCTTTCCTGAACGGGATCGACGACGTGCTCTGGAACCCGGCCGGCGACCCGCACCTGGTCGCCGGCTACGATGCCGTGATCTGAGTGGCAAGCGCCGCTGCAAGGCCGACCTGATCGCCGAGCTCGAGCTCGACGCGACGCTGGAGACGCCGATCGCCGCCGTGCAGGAGATGGTCGCGCGCTTCCCCGGACGCCTCGTCTTCCGGCCGAAGTTCGAGGAAGCGATCGCCCACAAGATCCACGCTGGCGCAGACATGCTGCTCATGCCGTCGCGCTACGAGCCGTGCGGTCTGAACCAGATGATGGCGTTGCGCTACGGCACGGTGCCGATCGTGCGCGCGACCGGCGGCCTGATCGACACCGTACTCGACATGGCGACGGCACCGCAGCAGGCGACCGGCTTCTGGTTCGAGGAGCACTCGAGCCGCGCCATCGAGGACGCCGTCGAGCGCGCGGTGGTCACCTACGGAGCGCAGCAGCCGTGGCGTGCGCTGATGGCGCGTGGCATGGCGAAGGACTTCTCGTGGGCGAACTCGGCCGCGCGCTACGCGCACCTCTACCGCCGCGTCGTGCAGCGCGCGTGCGACGCGGCCAGTACCGCGCCTGGCATCAAGTTCGGCACCGCGGGCTGGCGTGCCGAGTTCGCGGCGCAGGCGGCGGGTGTGCTGGCGGCGAACGACGTGCCCGTGTTGTGGAGCCGTGCGCGGTGGCCACGCGCTGGGCGTCGCGACCGACTGCGACGGCGACAGCTTCGGCGTGATCGATGCAGGCAGCACGTTCGTCGCTCCGAACCTGGTGAACGCCCTGCTGCTCGACTATCTGCGCGAGACCCGCCCGCACCTGCCGCGCAAGGTCGGCCGCAGCGTGGCGACCAGCCACCTCGTCGACGCGGTGGTCGAGACCCCGGTCGGCTTCGAGTTCCTCGGCGAGCTGCTGGCGCGCGGCGAGATCATGCTCGGCGGCGAGGAGTCGGGCGGGCTGTCGATACTCGGGCACATCCCCGACAAGGACGGCATCCTGGCCTCCCTGCTGGTGGTCGAGATGGTGGCGCGGCGGGGCAAGCCGCTGCGCGCCATGCTCGACTCGCTGCTCGCCGAGGTCGGACCGCGCGTCGCGTCGCGTCGCGACTTGAGCTTGACGGAAGCCGCGATGGAGCGCCTGATGGCTGCGCCTCTTCGCCGAGGGTTTCAGCGAGCTCGAGACCCAGCACCTGCTCGACGAGGCGCAGGCCTACTTCGTCACGCGGTGACCGTTGCCGTGCTTGCCCCTCGCGCGTGAACCGCATAACGCTGCCGAGCGCAGAACCGGTTGACGAGCATCCGCGCGCGGAGCGCGCGGCCGAGCAAAGCGAGCAGAGGAGTGGGGCCCCGTCGGGCTTCGCCCGATCGGGCGAGGGGACGGGTTCCCTCGTTATGATCGAAGTAGCGCATCTCACCAAAGAGTTTGGCGGCTTTACCGCCGTTCGCGACGTGAGCTTCACGGTCGCGGCCGGCGAGTGCGTCGGCTTCCTCGGCCCGAACGGCGCCGGCAAGACGACCACCATGCGCGTCATCGCCGGGATCTTCCCGCCGACGACCGGCACCGTCCGCGTCGCGGGCTGCGACGTGCAGCGCGATCCGCAGGGGGCGCGGCGCCTGGTCGGCTACTTCCCGGAGAACGCGCCGTTCTACCCAGAGATGAGCGTCGAGGAGTACCTGGCCTTCGTGTCGCGCGCGAAGCGCCTGCCGCGCGCCGTGCGCGGCGGCGAGATCGAGCGCGTGCTGCGTGCGTGCGCGCTCGGCGAGGTGCGCCGGCGCCTGGTCGGCAAGCTCAGCAAGGGATTCCGCCAGCGCGTCGGTCTCGCCCAGGCGCTGCTCGGCGATCCGCAGGTGCTGGTCCTGGACGAGCCGACGTCGGGCCTCGATCCCGAGCAGGTGACCGAGATTCGCGAGCTGGTGAAGAGCCTGCGTGGCCAGCGCACCATCGTCTTCTCGAGCCACATCCTGTCCGAGGTGGCCCAGGTCGCGCAGCGCGTGGTGATCATCAACCGTGGCCGCATCATCGCCGAGGACCACCCCGAGGGTCTCGCACGCCGCATCGAGGGAACGGTCACCGTGTGGCTGCGCGCCGAGGCGCCCGCGAGCGAGCTGCGCGCGCTGCTGGCGACGGTACCGGGCCTGTACGACCTCACCCTCCTCGACGGCCGCTTCCGCTTCCACGCGCGCGACGAGGGCACGGTGCGCGAGGTGTCGCGCGCGGTCACCGAGCGCGGCTGGATCCTGCTCGAGCTGGCGCGCGAGTCGCTCTCGCTCGAGGAGATCTTCCTGCGCCTGGTGCACATCGGCGACGCGGAGCACCCGCCGCGAGCGCGGGCCGCGCCGTGATCGCCGTCATCCGCAAGGAGCTGGTGTCCTACTTCAGCTCGCTGCTCGCCTACGTGGTGATCACGCTCTTCCTCGGCGTGTGTGGCTTCTATTTCTACTCGAATCTGTCGTTCTTCCTGCTCAGCGGCGGCTTCGACGTCGCGCGCGGCCTCTGGCAGTTCCAGCTGCACGACATGCGGCAGATCATGCTGACCCTGCTGCCGCTGCTCACCATGCGACTCTTCGCCGAGGAGCGTCGCCTGGGCACGCTCGAGCTGCTGTGGACGTATCCGCTGCGCGACGTCGAGATCGTGCTCGGCAAGTATCTGGCGGCGCTGTTCGTGCTGATCCTGATGCTGCTGCCGACGCTGGCCTTTCCGGCGCTGCTGCTGCCGGCGCACGCCCCGGTCGCGATCGGCCCGTTGCTCGCGGGCTATCTCGGCCTGCTGCTGCTGGGCGCCGCCTTCCTCGCGTGCGGCATCCTGATCTCGGCGCTCACCGACAGCCAGGTGCTCGCCGCCGCGATCACCTTCAGCCTGCTGCTGCTGTTCTGGATGATGACGTGGAACGAGGCGGCGGTCGGCGCGCCGGTGCTGTCGGTGCTGTCGCGCTTCTCGCTGTTCGACCGCTTCTACACCTTCTCGCGCGGCGGCATCGACACGCGCGACGTCACCTTCCTGATCCTGTTCAGCGCGGTTTTCCTCTCCTGGACGGTGCTCGCGCTGGGCTCGCGGCGCTGGCGAGGGGTACGTTGAGCCGTTTCGCGCACTGGGTCGCGTTCGCGCTGTCGCTCGTCGCCGTGCTCGCGGTCGCGGTCGCCGTGCAGTCGTTCTCCGACCTCGCCAGCCGGCGCTGGGATCTGACGGTCAGCAAGATGCTCTCGCTGTCGCCCTACACGCTCTCGGTGCTGGCGGAGGTGAAGGCGCCGCTACGGGTCGAGGTCTACTACGAGCGTGGTGAGCGCCAGCGCTCGCGCGATCTGCTCGAGCTGATCCGCGACCACTGCCCACAGTGCAGCTACGAGCTGGTCGACCTCGATCGCAACCCGGCGCGCGCGAAGGAGCATCGCGTCGATCACTACGATCGCGCGCTGCTGCGCTACGAAGGGCGCGAGGCCGTGGTCTCGGCGAGCAACGAGGAGTCGCTGACCGGCGGCATCGCACGCATCCTGCGCGAGAAGGCGCGCGTGCTGTACTTCGTCGGCGGACACCGCGAGCGCGACCTGGCCGCCGGCAAGGACGAGAACTATGGCCGCGCGGCACAGGTGCTGCGCAACGAGGGCTACGTCCTGCGGCCGCTGCCCCTGCTGCAGCTCGACGCGATCCCCGAGGACGCGAGCGCGGTCGTGCTGGCGGGCCCGGAGGTCGATCTCGCCGAAGGGGAGCTGACGGCGCTGTCCGGCTATCTCGAGCGCGGCGGCTCGGTGCTGCTGCTGGTCGATCCGCAGCAGCTGCCGCGGCTCGAGACGTGGATCGCGCGCTTCGGGCTGAAGCTCGGCGACGACGTGGTCATCGATCGCGCCAACCGCGTGTACGGCAGCGACGGCACGAACGTCGTCGTGCCCTACTACCGCGACCACCAGGCGACGCGCACGATGGACGTACCGTCGGTGCTCGGCCGCGCGCGCTCGGTGGAGCTCGCGAACGGTGGCGAGGGCGACGTCGCGCAGGGCGCGAGCGTGGTCGCGCGCACCGCCAACGAGAGCTTCGCCGCCGCCGACGCGGCGCGCACGCGCGCGGGCGAGGTCACCTTCGACGCCGCGCGTGACCGGCAGGGCCCGATCGGCGTCATCGGCGTGGTCCTGGTCGGTGCGGACGCGAACGCCGCCGGCCGCCTGGTGGTGATCGGCGACGCCGACTTCGCGAGCGACTCCTTCTTCACGCTGCTCGGCAACAAGAACCTGCTGGTGAACACCATCGGCTGGCTGGTGCAGGCGGAGGCCGAGGGCGCGCGCCCGCAGATGGCGAGCACGCAGCTCGGGCCGATGTCGCCGATGTACGTCTCCGACGAGCTCGCACAGACCATCTTCATCGTCGCCGTGGTCGCACAACCGGCCGTGGTGCTCCTCGCCGGCCTCGCGGTGGTGGTCAGCCGGCGGCGCCGCCGCTAGGAGTAGGCGATGTCGCCGCAACAGCGGAGCCTGGTCTCGCTCGTCGCGATCGTGCTCGCCCTCGGGGCCACGGCCGTCGCCTGGCAGCTGCAGCCGCCGCCCGCGCCGCCGCCGTCGGCCGGGCTCGAGCCGATCTTCGACTTCGCGGCGAATGCGGTGCGCGCGATCGATCTCACGACCTGGCAGGGACGCCTGCGCGCCACGCGGAGCGAAGGTGGCTGGCGCGTCGAGGAGATCCGTCTCGGCAAGGGCGCGAGCCAGCCCGAGCCAGGGCTTACCGCCCCGACCCCCGCCGAGCTGAACGAGACCCTCGATGCGCTCGTTGCGGCCGTCGTCGCCACGCCGCAGATCGACCGCTTCGCGGCGGAGGGGATGCCGCTGCGCGACTTCGGCCTCGACCCGCCGCAGGCGCAGATCGCGCTCGATCTCGAGTCGGGGGTGCGGCGCACGCTCGAGATCGGCTCGCTGACGGTCACGACGTCCGCCCTCTATGCCCGCGTGCTGCCGTCGCCGGAGGTCTTCCAGATCGGCAGCCTGATCTTCAACAACGTCGCGGCGGCGCTGTTCCGCCTGCGCGCGCTCGATCCGAAGCACCGTGCGGGGGAAGGCGGGTGAAGCTGCTCGGCGACTGGCTGCGTGCCATCGCGCATACGGACGGCGCGCGCGACGCCTTCGTCTACCACGACGCCGCCGATGCCGACGGCGTCATGCGACGGATGACCTACGCCGACTGGGACCGGCGCTCGAACGCGCTCGCGGCAGGCCTCGCCGAGCTCGGCTTCGCTGCGGGCGACGTGCTGGCGCTGCTGCTGCCGCCGCGCGTCGAGTACGCGCTGTGCTACCTCGCGGCGGCGAAGATCGGCGTCGTCACGACCGGCATCAATCCCCGCTTCGGCGACGGCGAGATCGACTTCATCCTGCGCGACAGCGGTGCGCGTGCCGTGGTCACGGTGTCGCGCCACGGTGAGCGCGATCTGGCAGCGCTCGCGCGGCGTCTCGGCGCGCGCATCGCGACGCTCGAGCACGTGATCGTCGTCGACGGGTCGCGCGCGGCCGAGGGCAAGGCGTGCAACCGCGACCCCGAGGTGGCGGCGCCCTCGCTGCTGACGTTGGCGGCGCTGGAGGGCATCGCTGGCGAAGGCGAGGCGTCGCGCCATCCGGACGCGCCCGCCGCCACCCTGTCGCCGGACGACGTCGCCGCGGTCGTCTACACCAGCGGCACCACCGGCAAGCCGAAGGGCGCCACCTTCACCTACGCCAACCTCGAGGCGATCCGCCCGACACGCGCCGAGCTGCTGCAGGAGTACGGCGAGCGCTCGCTCGCCACCGGGACGCCGTTCTCGCACGTCGGCTTCATGACCAAGATCGTCGCCAACATCGCGGGCGCGCAGACCACCGTCCTGCTCGAGACGTTCAAGGCGCGCACGGTGCTCGAGACCATCGCACGCGAGCGCATCACCTACGTCGGCGGCGTGCCGGCGCAGTTCAGCCTGATCCTGATGGATCCGGAGCTCGAGCGCTTCGACCTGTCCTCGCTGCGCACGGGCGCGATCGGCGGCGCACCGTTCACGCCCGAGCTGGTACGCCAGATCCGCGCGCGTCTCGGCATCGAGCTGGTGACGCGCTACTCGTGTACCGAGACCGCGCTCGGCACGGGCTCGCGGCGTGGCGACAGCGAGGAGCGCCTCGCGACCACGGTCGGCCGCGCGAGCGACGTCGTCGAGCTGCGCGTGGTCGACGACGCGCGCCAGCCGCTGCCGCCGGGCGAGGTCGGCGAGGTTGCGATGCGCTCGCCGGCGGTGATGCGCGGTTACTGGAAGCAGCCCGAGGCGACTGCCGAGGCGCTCGACGCGGACCGTTTCTACTACACCGGCGACCTCGGCGTACTCGACGCGGACGGCTATCTCAAGCTCGTCGGCCGCAAGAAGGAGATGTACATCCGCGGCGGCTACAACATCTATCCGGTCGAGGTCGAGGCGGTGCTGGTCGAGCACCCGCAGGTCGCGCACGCGGCCGTGGTCGGCATCCCCGACGAGGTGCTCGGCGAGCGCGGCGTCGCGTACATCGTGCCGCGCGACGCGAGCGCGCCACCCGACGCGCAGGAAGTGCGCGCGTTCGTCGCCCGGCAGATCGCGGACTACAAGGTTCCGGATCGCGTCGAGCTGTGTGCCGACCTGCCGCTCACGCCGGGGATGAAGGTCGACAAGGCGGCGCTGGTCGCGCGCGCGACGGCGCCAAGGTAGGCTCGCTCGGAAGATGGTGGGCGCGCTGTCCTCGTTCCGCCTCGACGAGCGCCGCGCCGTGCTGCTGGTCGCGACGCTGTCCGGGCTGCTGCACCTGCTCATGGCCGGCTCGCTGCCGCTGATCATCACGCCGGACGGCGGCGAGTACATCCGCAGCGCGCTCGCGCTCGACGAGCCCGGTGCGCCGTGGAGCCTGCCCAACCGCACGCCCGGCTATCCGGCTGTTCTGTACGCCACCTTCGCGCTGTTCGGCGTCGGCGCAGGCGGCATCCTGGTCGTGCAGAACGCACTCGCGGTCGCGAGCTGCGCGCTGCTCGCCCTGGCCGCGTGCCGGCTCGCCGGACCGGTGGTCGGCCTCGCGGTCGGTGTGCTGTACGCGCTCGAGCCGTGGTCGCTGGCGCTGTCGAACTATGTCTTGACAGAGACCGCGACGGTCTTCGCAGTGGTGCTCGCAGCGACGCTGGTGATCGTCCTGCGCCGGCCATCGGCGCTTGCCGCGGCCGCGATCGGGCTGGCGCTCGCGGCCGCGTGCCTGCTGCGCCCGACGATCCCGGCGCTGGCGGCGTTCGTCGCGCTCGCCTGGCTGCTCGGGCTCGCGGTGGCAGTCCGCCGGCGCCTCGCGCTCGGTGCCGTCGTGGCGCTGGCGTTCCTGATCGGCGTCGGTCCGTGGCTCGCCTACAACGCGAGCCGCGGCGTGCGCGGCTTCGCGTCGGGCTCGGAGTGGGCCCTCTGGTACGGCGTCACCATGTTCGGCCTGCTCGACCGCGCGCACCCTGTCGATCCCGAGATCAAGGCCGTTGTCGACCGCAACCTGGCCGGCGGCATCGCCGACTACCCGGTGATGCGCGTGATCCTCGACACTGACGCCCTCGAATCGGCCGAGCGGGGGCAGCAGCTCGGGGCCTGGGCGCGGGCGAGCATCCTCGAGCAGCCTGCCGCCTACCTCGGGAGCATCCCCTTCGCGCTGCTCTGGCAGCTCAACGCCGGCATCGCCGGCAAGCCGCCGATGTACGACGAGCTGCCGTTCTTCCTCGAGCGTCTGACGTGGGACACGCACCAGCCGCCGCGGCCGGTGCCCAACTTCCAGAATCCAGGTACGGTGCCGCGTCCGTGGGCGTTCACGGTGGCTTGGCACGGCGGTCTGATGCAGTCGTACATGCGCCGCGCGGCGGGCGGCGCGCTGCGCGGCATCCCGCAGCTGCCGCTGTTCGCGTGTGCGCTGGTGGCGTGCGCCGTCGCGGCGCTGCGGCGCGACTGGACGATCGCGGTCTTGCTCGCCGGCACGCTGCTGTTCGTGCTGGCGCATGCGGCGCTGCTGCTGCCGCTCGCGCGGCACGCGATGCCGGCGTGGACGGTCTGGTACCTGGCGCTCGCCTACCTGCTGCGGTCCTGCGCGGACCTGGTCGCACGCCGCACGGAGGGAGATGACCGGTGGTGACGCGACCGCTGGATAGCGGCGGTGCGGCGATCGTCGCCGGGATGGTCGCGTTCGTTCTGCCGCTGCTGCTGTACGTCGTCACGCTCGCCCCCAGCGTGACGCTCGAGGACTCGGGCGAGTTCATCACCGCCGCGTACCTGCTCGGCGTGCCGCACCCGTCGGGCTACCGACTCTGGTGCCTGATCACGCATGCCTTCACGTGGTTGCCGTGGGGGACCGTCGCGGAGCGTGTCCACCTCGGCAGCGCCACGTTCAGCGCCGCGACGGCGTGGCTGGTCTACCTCGTGGTGCTGCGCCTGTTCGCGGACTGGCGTGCCGCGCTGGTGGCCGCGATCGGGCTTGATGCTACGAGCCCTCGACGCGGAACGGGACGCGCTCGACGATCTTCCCGCACAACGTGACCATCCGCGAGTTCACCGTTTCGCCCTGACTCGGCCTTGCCCGGGGCGCAGAACGGCCGGGTCGTTCCTCGGATGCGACTCCATGTTGCCAGAGATCCTCGGCTACCGGCCGCTACCGCTCTTGCTCGCCATCGCGATCGTCGTCGGTTGGGTGCCGGCATTGCGAGCGGCGCATCGAGACGGTTTCTCCGGAGTTCGGGTCGTCCTGTACCTACTCGCGCTCGGCCTGATCGCGGTTGTCGGCGCGAAGGTCTACTCCGTCCTGGAACGAGGACCGTTCGTTCCCCTTTCGGACGAGTTTAGAACCGGCTTCCGCTATCCGGGAGGATTATTCGCGCTCGTCGTCGGTGCGCCGGTACTATGCTTCATGCTCCCTGTGGGGCTGCCGGTACGGAGGCCGCTGGACTACATGGCTCCCGGGATCGCGTTCTCTCTGGCGATCACGCGCGTCGACTGTCTGCTGGCGGGCTGTTGTGCTGGAGCAGTGTGCTCGTACCCTTGGTGTATCCGGTTTCCGCGCTTCAGCCCCGTCTGGAATCGGCACTTCGACGAGCGTTGGATCGAGGGTGGATTCGCGCAATCGCTCGCCGTACATCCTCTACAGATTTACTTCTTGATCGCGTCTCTCGCGGCCGGATGGATCCTGCTTCGCGTGGAGCGCCACAAGACCTTCGAGGGGCAGATCATTTTGCTCTTCCTCGCGCTGCACGAGGGCGCGAAGTACCTCTTGGAGTTCTTCCGGGATCCGCCCGAGGCGACGATCCAATCGTTCTCGTTGGGGCTCGCGTGTGCTGGCGTAATCGGTCTGCTCGTTGGCATGCGCGTGTCGCGCTCGCGGCCGTCGCCTGCCGCTGCCTAGGTTCCGATGCAAACGCCGTCAGGAGCTCGCCGAGCGCACCTCGAGTGCCACGTCCTGGCGGGCGTCGAGGCGGTCCACCGGTGGGCCCTGCGCGAGCCAGTCGGTCGCGGAGCGCTGGCCGGCGCGGTACATCGCGGCCATCGTGCTGCGCTGGAAGTTCAGGTACGAGCCGGCGCTGAACACCGCGCGGTCGTGTGCCGGGCGCAGCGCATCGTAGAGCTTGACCTCGCGATAGGGGCTGCCCTCGAGGTGCGACAGCCGGTTGCGCTCGAGCAGCAGCATGCGATCGACGTTGTAGGCGTTCTCGAGGAACGAGTCGGCGGTGCGCTCGATGGCGCGCCCGAAGCGGGTCAGGTTGCCGGTCCGGCACTGCTCGGTGACCAGCACGGTGACGATCTGGTCGGCGCCGAGCGCCACGGCGGGCGCGAGCGGCGTGTTGACCAGCAGGCCGCCGTCCCAGAGCAGCCGCGTGCCGATCGGCACCGGGCTGAACAGCAGGGGGATGCTCGCACTCGCGACCAGCATGTCGACGCTGAGCGCCGGCACCACGACGTACTCCGACGCCGGCACCGCCGGTACTGGACCGGTGACGTAGCGCACGACCTTGCCGGTGTGGATGTCGACCGCGTTGATCGCGACGCGGCGCTTGTTCGGGATGCGCGTGCCGCCGAAGAGCTTCACCAGGCGGTCGCGCAGGCGGCCGGTGTCGACCAGAAACGGCTCGGTGATGCCTTCGAGCAGCTCGCTGACCAGGTCGAAGCGGCTGGTCAGCAGGAAGTCCATCAGCAGCGCGCTCAGCGAGCCGATCTGCGGCGGCCAGTACCAGCGCGCGCGCTGGAAGAAGCGCACGGCGTCGCTGGGCAGGCGGCGCGGCAGGTCGAGCAGCTCGCGCGCCGAGATGCGCAGCAGCGTCTCGTACATCGAGCGGAAGAAGCGCGCGCTCGCGACCACGGGCGGGTCGTCGGCGAGCCCGTACCAGAAGTCCATCATCTCGCTCGGCGAGAAGCCGGCCGAGATCATGGCAGCGTTCAGCGCGCCCGCCGAGGTGCCACTCAGGACCTGGGGGCCGTCGGCGAAGCGGGAGTCGCGCAGCAGGCGCTCGTAGACGCCGACCTGGAGTGGGCCGCGCGCGCCGCCGCCGGAAAGGACCAGCCCCAGCTTGCCGCTGCCGTCGGAGTTTCGTGTTATCGTTGTCGCCACGCGACTGCCTTATGCCTGATCGATTCTGCGCGCGCCAACCATGAGCCTGCTCGGCGCCCTCATCGTATCGGCCATCCTGACGTTCGGCTTGACCGCGCGCGTCTCGTGGCCGCGCCTCATCGTGGAGGAGTTCCCGGGCGCCGCGCGCCGGGTGCTCGCGTACGCGCTGCTCAGCATCACGCTCGGCCTGACGGCGATCCTGCCGCTGTCGCACCTGGGTCAGGCATCGCCCCCGATCGACATCCAGCACATGGGCACGGCGGAGCTCTTCCTCGGCCACGCGATGCTGTTGGCCTGCCTCCTCCTCTGGTGGGCGCTGGCCGGCTTCCGGCCCCTGATGAGCTTCCTGCACGTTCGCTTCGACCAGCCCCTGCGCCAGCTGCGCACGGGGCTCCTCGTCGGCCTGGGCGGCTGGGCAGTCACCGTGCTCATCATGACCCTTGCCGGCACGCTGCTGGGTTTGGCGCAGCAGGCGCCGCCGGCCGGCGAGGCGCCGGGCCCCGATCTGATGCGGGCGATCGTCGGCCTGCCGCTGCTGACCCGGGTCGCTCTGGTTTGCTCGGCGGGCCTGTTCGAGGAGCTGTTCTTCCGCTCGTTCCTGCAGTCGCGGGGCGGACTCCTGCTGTCGACCGTGCTCTTCACGGCCAGCCACGCGAGCTACGGCATGCCGCTGATGCTGGTCGGCGTGTTCGCGGTCTCGGTGGTCCTGGGGCTGGTCTTCCGCAAGCACGACGACGTCGTGCCCTGCATCGTCGCGCATGCCGTGTTCGACGCGATCCAGCTCTTCGTCATCCTGCCCATGGTGGTGGCAGCAAATTGAGCATGCGAAGATCGGTCTGACGTGGCGGAGAACGAACCCATCCCCTTCCTGGTCGAGGTCGACGAGGCGCACATCCGGCGCGAGCGCGCCAAGGCGCGCGAGCTGCGCGACTCGCAATGGTGGAAGCGCCGCCGGGCGCCGGGGGTCTGCCACCACTGCGGCAAGGAGGTCGGAGCGCGTGCCCTGACCATGGACCACCTGGTGCCGATCATTCGCGGCGGACGCTCGACGCGCGGCAACCTGGTTCCCGCCTGCAAGCCCTGCAACGATGCGAAGAAGCACAGCCTCCCGTACGAGTGGAAGCCGGAGGAGGGCTGAATGTCCCGCGACGACCTGACCCGGATCGAGGAGTGCTGCCGGCGCAAGAAGCCGTTCACGGCCGACCTCGATCCCGTCATGCGGGCCGCGGTCGCGCTGGTGATCGCGCCGGACGGCGACGATCTCGCGGCGCTGCTGATCGAGCGCGCGCAGCACCCGCTCGACCCCTGGTCCGGGCACATGGCGTTCCCGGGCGGCCGCCACGACGCGACCGATCCGACCCTCGAGCGCACCGCGATCCGTGAGACGCTCGAGGAGGTGGGTATCGACCTGGTGCGCGACGGCCGCTTCGTCGCCCGGCTCGACGAGCTGCAGGCGCAGGCGCGCGGTCGCGATCTCGACATGGTGATCTCGCCGTTCCTGTTCTTCCTCGACCGCGCCCTGCCGACCACGCCCGACGCCAGCGAGGTCGCCGACACCCTGTGGGTGCCGCTCAGCGTGTTCGACGACGAACGCTACAAGGGCACGACGCACTTCTCGCGCGACGGCTTCGGCATGGACTTCCCGGCCTTCTGCTATCGCGGCAAGACGATCTGGGGGCTCACCTACCGGATCCTGTGCGGCTTCCTCGAGAGCATCGCCGACGCCGGCGACTCGCCGCGCGCCGCTGGGTCGAGCCTCGACTGACCTGCTGCCGCACGGCGACGCGAGACCAAGATGTACAGGCTGTTCGTGAGCGTCGAGCTGCCCGACGAGGCCAAGCACGCGCTGGCGCGCATCGCCTACGACGTTCCGGGCGCGCGCTGGCTCGAGCCCGACGAGATGCACCTGACGGTACGCTTCATCGGTGAGGTCGACGGCACCGTCTTCGACGACGTGCTGGCGACGCTCGACGAGGTGCGCCTGGCGCCGTTCACGCTCGCGCTGTGCGGCGTCGGGCACTTTCCGCCGCGCGGCGAGCCGCGCATCCTGTGGGCCGGTCTCGAGCACAGCGCCGAGTTGAAGTCGCTGCACGACAAGGTCGAGAGCGCCGTGGTCCGCGCCGGGGTCGAGCCCGAGCGGCGCAAGTTCGCGCCACACGTCACCCTGGCGCGCCTGCGCGGCGCGCCGGTGCGCGCGGTCGGCAGCTTCATCGCCCGCAACGGCCTGTTCCGCGCAGGGCCGCTCGCGGTGCACGCGTTCCACCTGTTCTCGAGCAATCTGTCCGCGAAGCGCGCCGTGCACCGCGAGGAAGCCGCCTATCAGCTCGACGCAGGAGGGGAGTCGTGAAGAGCTATCGCAAGGAGCTCTGGTTCAACGTGCCGGCGCGGCGCGGCTTCGTGAACATCACCAAGCAGATCGAGGCCTGCCTGCGCGAGAGCGGCATCCGCGAGGGACTCGCGCTGATCAACGCGATGCACATCACGGCCTCGGTGTTCATCAACGACGACGAGTCCGGCCTGCACCACGACTACGAGAAGTGGCTCGAGCAGATCGCTCCGCACGCACCGACCGGCCAGTACCGTCACAACGACACCGGTGAAGACAACGCCGACGCCCACATCAAGCGCCAGATCATGGGCCGCGAGGTGGTCGTCGCCATCAGCGCTGCCAGCCTCGACTTCGGCCCCTGGGAGCAGATCTTCTACGGCGAGTTCGACGGCCGCCGAAAGAAGCGCGTCCTCGTCAAGATCATAGGAGAGTAGGTCACGGCCCGATGTACGTCGTCCGCCGCGACACGAAGCGATCGAAGTAGATCGTCCCACTCGACGTCGCGCGGACGCCGACCGCGCCCAGCCGCACGAAGTCGAGGAAGGCCGCCGAGTTGTCGAGCCCCGTCAGGCTGGCGACGCTGGTGCCGTCGAGCCAGAGCTGGAAGTGCCCGTCGCCCGCGTCCGGCGACGACGCCCGCCGCCAGTCGATCTCGATTGCGTGCGGCTCGTCGCTGAACGGGATCCAGCCGGTGTTCAGCATGCCCAGGTCGTCGACCCTCACCGTGGCCATCAGCCGGTACTGCCCGTTCACGCGGCGCACCATGAGCAGCATCACCTTCTGCCGATCCGGCATGCGTGCGAACGCCTGCAGGATCATCACGCGCTGCGTGTCGTCGCCCGGTGTGAAGCCGTTCGGATCGAACGAGAAGCGGGCGCGGTAGCGCGACTCGTGGTCGGGCGACTCGTCCTGCACGAACAGCCGGCCGCTGTCGTTGATCACCGCCTGCAGCCCGCGTGCGCCTGCGATCGCGGCGACCGGTGACGTCGCCAGGTCGCCGCCACCGGTCGTGGCGGAGCTCCAGGCGTCGAGGCTCGGATCGTCGAAGCCGTCGCTGAAGATACCCTCGGCCGGCGGCGTCACCTCGCCGATCGTCAAGCTAAGCTGGTAGAGCTGTGCCGCGTTGTAGGTCGCGCCGCCGCCGACGCGGACGTAGTAGCTGCCCGCGCCGCTCGCCAGCGCGACGTTGGCGATGGTTTCCGGCTGTCCCAGGGGGCCGGCGTTCGCGCTGGAAAGGACGCCGGCGCCGTTGGCGTCGAGAACCTGGACCGTGAGGTCGTTCTGCACCAGCGAGTTGAAGCTCGTCCCCGCGCTGCACGAGCCGTTCGGGTTCTGCGTGCCCATCAGATAACTCGAGCCGACCGGTGTGACGGTGATGCTCGCCGTCTTGTTCGGCCCGACCATGAACGAGAAGTAGTCGGTGTCGGCGTTGTCATCGACGCTCAGGTCGCCCAGGGACAGCGTGCCGTTGCCGAGGCTGCCCAGATCGGATGCGTTGCCGGTGCTGTCGTTGTGCTCGAGATCGTCGCCGTAGGCGCGCGTTCCACCGAGGATCTCGTCGTGCTGCGGGCCGTCGAACGCGGTGCTCAGGTACGGCTCCATGAGCTTGGTCTGGTTGATCGGGCACGAATGCGCGAAGCCGAGGCCGTGCCCGTGCTCGTGCGCGAGCGTGTTGCGCAGCCGGAGCGAGCCGTTGCTGGTGTTGGTGTAGAACGAGTCGGAGGTGTCGAGCACCATGTCGCCGTTGTTCGGGTAGTAGTTGTAGGCGAGCACGTTCGAGTTGCCGTCGATCCTGTGCCCGCCGATGCGGACGTCGGCGCGCACGCCGAGCACACCCGACGCGTTGAACAGGGCAGCACCGTCGTCGGCCGCCTCGTAGACGTAGCTGACGCCGGTGATCTCGCTCCAGCGATCGAACACCTGCTGGAAGACCGCCAGCCACACCGCCGGCGAGCCGTAGATGCCGTTGAGGAATGCGCGCAGATTGCTCGGTGCGGCGGGCTCGCCGATCGCGCCGCTGATCGCCGTGCCGTCGGGAACGATGCTCCAGGTGAGCGTCGTCGGGTCGCCCTGGGCGAGGCCGTAGCCGTTGGTCGCGGTACCGCTCCAGCGGCTGCCGTCGGAGAGCTGCGCCATCGGCGCCGCCAGCGAGCTGGTGCGCGCGGCCTGCGACCTGGCGGCGCCCAGGGCGCGCGCGTAGGCGTCCACCACGGCACGGTCCGTATTCGGCGCGAAGCAGACCTCGGGCGGACGGCCCGGTCCGATGGTCGGTCCGGCCGCGAACGCATTGGCCGTGGCGAGCAGCATGCCGAGAGCCGTTGCGGCAGCGTACGATGTTCGGGATGAGGTCATGGCGCTCCTACGGACCGACCGCGAGGTGCGGCGGCACGTCGTCCGGAAGCACGGCCTGTGCCCGTTTCATGGCTGGCGGCGGCCTCGTTGCGACCGGGATCAACGGGGCCGCCGCGGCCGCGATGCGGCACTCGGTGTGTCGAGAACGTGACGGGGCGGCACGGCACCAGCGATCCGCGCGTCGTCGCGCAGCCCGACCAGCTACCCGCAGGGGCCGATGCCAGGGCGTTCGCTCAGATCCAGTCGCGGCGATGGAAGAGCCACAGCATCACGCCGGACACGGTCAGCATGATGCCCAAGACCCACCAGAACTGCGCCATCTCGCCGCCCGGAAAGGCGGGTAGCGGGACGTTCATGCCCCACATCCCGGTCAGCACCGTCAGCGGCATGAAGATGGTCGCGATGACCGTCAACACCTTCATCACCTGGTTCAAGCGGGTCGAGACGCTGGTGAGGTGTGCGTCGAGCAGGCTGCTCAGGCGGTCGTGGAACAGCATGGACTCGTCGGTCAGACGCACCAGGTGGTCGTAGACGTCGCGGAAGCGATACGAGATCTGCTCGTTGATCGACGCGAACTCGCGCCGCGCCAGCCGTCCGACCACGTCGCGCTGCGGCAGCACCACCCGCCGCATCGAGGCGACGTCGCGCTTGAGGCCGAGCAGCGGCTTCACGAGGTTGTCGTTGGGCCTGTCGAAGATCCGGTGCTCGAGCTCCTCCAGCCGATCGGCCAGCTTCTCGACCTCGGGCCCGTAGTTGTCGACCATGACGTCGACGATCCGGTGCAGCAGCGCCATCGGGCCGCCGGACAGCGCGTGCTCGTTGCGCTGGCAGATGTCGCGCAGCTCGGTGATCGAGCGCGACGTCCCGTCGTGCACCGTGACGAGATAGGTCGGCCCGACGAAGAAATCGGTGTCGTGCGTCGCGAAGCGGTGCTTGGCCGCCTCGAAGTCGATGCCGTGCATGATGACGTAGAGATAGTCGCCGTAGCTCTCGACCTTCGGGTGGTGCGACTCGCTGAGCGCGTCCTCCACCGCGAGGTCGTGGAAGTGGAAGACCGACTTCAGGATCGAGGCCTCTTCGATGGTCGGCGCGGCGAGGTCCACCCAGACGGTCGCCGTGCTCTCGGGCTTCAGCCAGGATGGGTCGATCATCGAGGCCTTGCGGACCGAGCCCTGCAGATTGACCAGCACGGTGAGCATCAGATCCTCGTGCGCCCCGCGATGATGTCGTCGTGCAGGGTGCGCTCGAGCGGGACGAACGACTGGCGCTCGTCGTCGCGGAACCAGAGCGCGTCCGGCACGCGTGCCGGGTCGAAGCCCTCGTCCTGGAGGCGGGTCTTGCGGTTCTTGAAGTTTCCGGTGACGTCCGTCTGTGCCGCGACGCGCACGAAGAGCGGCCGCGCATAGGCCGGCAGCACACGCGCCGCGTGCGCGAAGAAGCCCTGCGGATCGAAGCTCGCCCCGTCGGCCGGCACGACCAGCGCCATCCCGGCGCGGCCCTCGGTCGCGGGTACGGTGACGCCGTAGACGGCCGTCTCGTGGACGCCGGGCGCCTGGTTCAGCAGGTGCTCGACCTCGACCGTCGCGACGTTCTCGCCCTTCCAGCGGAAGGTGTCGCCGATGCGGTCCACGAAGTAGTAGTACGAGGTGTAGTCGCGCTTCAGCAGGTCGCCGGTGCGCAGGTAGGTGTCGCCCGCAGCAAAGCAGTCGCGCAGCAGCTTGCGCTCGTTGTCCTTCGCGTCGGCATAGCCGTCGAAGGACATCACGTTGTCCTTCGCGATCCTGCTCAAGAGCTCGCCTTGCTCGCCGACGCCGCATTCGATCAGGAAGCCGTCGCTGCCACGCTCGAGCTCGCCGCGCTCGAGGTCGTAGCGCGCGAGCTTGAGGTGCTCGTGCTGGAAGGGTGCTGCGCGCCCGCACGAGCCGACGCGCCCGCGCCTGTTCTGCAGGCTCACGTTGCCCTCGGTCTGGCCGTAGGAATCGATGATGGTCTCGATGCCGAAGCGGTCGCGGAAGGCGAGCCAGATGTCGGGCCTGAGCCCCGGCCCGGTCGCGATCCGGATCCTGTGCTTGCGATCGTCGGCCGAGGGGGGCGTGCGCATCAGGTAGCGGCAGAGCTCGCCGACGTAGCAGAACACGGTGACGCCGTGCCGGCGCACGTCGGGCAGGAACTCGCTGGCGCTGAACTTGCGCCGCGACGCGAAGCACGCGCCGATGTGGAAGGCCGGCGCGAAGCCGACGAAGTTCGCGTAGCCGTGGTAGA
>Ga0163151_10001997_pt1 | contig 32977 bp, 36 predicted proteins | sample OliLakLV19MP5IB2_FD_145596 | JGI IMG/M metagenome (GOLD analysis project Ga0163151, IMG submission 145596) | Freshwater microbial mat bacterial communities from Lake Vanda, McMurdo Dry Valleys, Antarctica - Oligotrophic Lake LV.19.MP5.IB-2 | ecosystem: Environmental > Aquatic > Freshwater >... | reverse complement strand
GCCCGTGACAAGAACCGCGGTGATGAATGTCGAATGCTTCATTTTTTCTCCCGGATCGAGCACGAAGTCTACCCTTCGAAAGCGCGGGCAGGAGTGAAGTAACCGAAGAGCGAAGTGACCGATAAGTGATGCCGGCCAGGTACGCTATGATCGACGTTTCGGAACCTGGCATTCGCAATTGCTCTTCCTGACCGATGCTCTTCCCGACCGATCTTGCCGCGTTCTTTGAATTGTTGCGCCAGCACGGGGATGCGGCCTACGGCCTGATCTTCGCGTCCGCTGCCTCGCACAGCCTGCTGCTTGCGCTTTTCGCCGGTTATGCCTCCAGTTCAGGCGTTCTCGACCTTGGCGTGCTGATTGCGATCGTCTGGGCGGGCAGCTTTGCGGGCGATGCAGTCCGCTTCTGGATCGGGCGGCGTTTCGGCAACCATTGGCTCGCGCGTTTTCCACGGCTTCACCGCACCAGCCAGATCGTGGTCAGGCTGGTGGATCGCTACTATGTCTGGCTGATCCTGTTCCATCGCTTTCCTCATGGCATTCGCGGCGTCGCCGGTTTCGCCTACGGCATGTCGCGATTGCCCTGGCCCATATTCCTCGCGTTCAATTTCGTCGCGGCCGGCCTTTGGTCGGGTGTCGTTCTTTCGGCTGGTCATGCTTTTGGCCACGTATCGCAGAAGCTGATGACCGATGCTTTCTCCGGCCTTGGCCTGGTCATGTTGATAGTGTTCCTCGTGCTGTCGTGGAGCCTGAGCAGGAAACTCGAGCGCATCGTCGAGCGTAGCTGAATCGTAGATTCCGCGCCGGCGCTCAGTTCGAACAGGCGCGCGACAATCTGATGACGCTGCGGGTGCGGGCCGTCGATATGGGGCAGCACGATGACCCCTTCGGTGGCCCAGAACGGGTGGTCGGCCGGCGGCGGCTCCTGACGAAACACGTCGAGCAACCAGGTGTTCCAGGATGCGCCGCACCACAGGCGGGTACACCCTCGCGGACGTTCTTCGCAGCGCTGAACGGCGCAATCAACAAGGCCCTGGAGAATTCCGAGGTACGCGCACAGATCGTCGCCAACACCGATTCGCAGCCCAACACGGGTAAAATCGCGAACCTTTTACGTACCTGTTGCCGGGCCCGACGGAATGAAACCGACCGCATGAGCATCAAGGCAGACAAGTGGATCCGGCGCATGGCCGAGAGCCATAAGATGATCGAGCCCTTCGAATCCGGCCAGGTCCGCGAGGTCGGCGGCAAGCGCATCGTTTCCTACGGCACCTCGAGCTACGGCTACGACATCCGCTGCTCTGACGAATTCAAGATCTTCACCAACATCAACTCGACCATCGTCGACCCGAAGGAATTCGACCCGAAATCGTTCGTCGACTTCAAGGGGTCGGTGTGCATCATCCCGCCGAACTCGTTCGTGCTCGCCCGCACGGTGGAATACTTCCGCATCCCGCGTAATGTGCTTACCATCTGCCTGGGCAAATCGACCTATGCGCGCTGCGGCATCATCGTCAACGTCACCCCGCTCGAGCCCGAGTGGGAGGGCCACGTGACGCTCGAATTCTCGAACACCACGCCGCTGCCGGCGAAGATCTACGCCAACGAGGGCGTGGCGCAGGTGCTCTTCATCGAGTCCGACGAGGTCTGCGAGACCTCGTACAAGGACCGCGGCGGGAAGTACCAGGGTCAGACCGGCGTGACCCTCCCCCGCATCTGAGGCCAACATGAAATTCCGCTTTCCGATCGTCATCATCGACGAGGATTTCCGCTCGGAGAACACCTCGGGCCTGGGCATCCGGGCACTCGCAAAGGCCATCGAGGAAGAGGGTATGGAGATCCTGGGGGTGACCGGCTATGGCGACCTGTCCCAGTTCGCCCAGCAGCAGAGCCGCGCCTCGGCGTTCATCCTCTCGATCGACGACGAAGAGTTCACGCCGGGCCCGGAGGTGGATCCCGCGGTGCTGAACCTGCGCAAGTTCATCAACGAGATCCGGCGCAAGAACTCGGACATCCCGATCTACCTTTACGGCGAGACGCGCACCTCGCGCCATATCCCGAACGACATCCTGAGGGAACTCCACGGCTTCATCCACATGTTCGAGGACACGCCGGAGTTCGTCGCGCGCCACATCATCCGCGAGGCCAAGTCCTACCTCGACGGCCTCGCGCCGCCGTTCTTCCGCGCGCTGACGCATTACGCGCAGGACGGTTCGTATTCATGGCACTGCCCGGGGCACTCGGGCGGCGTGGCGTTCCTCAAGAGCCCCGTGGGGCAGATGTTCCACCAGTTCTTCGGCGAGAACATGCTCAGGGCCGACGTCTGCAACGCGGTGGACGAGCTCGGCCAGCTGCTCGACCACACCGGCCCGGTCGCCGCTTCGGAGCGCAATGCCGCGCGCATCTTCGGCGCCGACCACTGCTTTTTCGTGACCAACGGCACCTCGACCTCGAACAAGATGGTCTGGCATGCCAACGTCGCCCCGGACGACATCGTGGTGGTCGACCGCAACTGCCACGTGTCGATCCTGCATGCGATCACGATGACCGGCGCGATTCCGGTCTTCCTTACGCCGACGCGCAACCACCTGGGCATCATCGGGCCGATCCCGCTGGAGGAGTTCAGCCCCGAGAACATCGCCAGGAAGATCGAGGCCAACCCGTTCGCGCGCGCGGCCAAGCGGAAAAAGCCGCGCATCCTCACCATCACGCAAAGCACGTACGACGGGGTGCTCTACAACGTCGAGATGCTGAAGGACACGCTGAACTCCTCGATCGAGACCCTGCACTTCGACGAGGCCTGGCTGCCGCACGCGACCTTCCACGACTTCTACAAGAACATGCACGCCATCGGCCGCGACCGGCCACGCGCGAAAGACGCGATGATTTTCGCGACGCACTCCACGCACAAGCTGCTGGCGGGCATCTCGCAGGCCTCCCAGATCCTCGTGCAGGAGTCGCAGACGAGAAAGCTCGACCGTCACTCGTTCAACGAGGCCTACCTGATGCACACCTCCACCTCGCCGCAGTACGCCATCATCGCCTCGTGCGACGTGGCGGCCGCGATGATGGAGCCCCCCGGCGGCACGGCGCTGGTCGAGGAGTCGATCATCGAGGCGCTCGACTTTCGCCGCGCGATGAAGAAAGTCGACCTGGAGTGGGGCAAGGACTGGTGGTTCAAGGTGTGGGGCCCGGACAAGGTCGCCACCGACGGCATCGGCCCGCGCGAGGAATGGGTGCTCAAGGCCAACGAGAAATGGCACGGCTTTGGCAACCTCGCGCCCGGCTTCAACATGCTCGACCCGATCAAGGCCACGGTCATCACGCCGGGCCTCGACGTGTCGGGGAAGTTCGCCAGGAGCGGGATTCCGGCGGCCATCGTCACGCGCTACCTCGCCGAGCACGGCGTCATCGTAGAGAAGACCGGGCTTTACTCGTTCTTCATCATGTTCACCATAGGCATCACCAAGGGCCGCTGGAACACGCTGGTCACGGCGCTGCAGCAGTTCAAGGACGACTACGACAAGAACCAGCCCCTGTGGCGCGTGCTGCCCGAGTTCTGCCAGGCCTTCCCGCGCTACGAGCGCCTGGGGATCCGCGACCTCTCCGACCAGATCCACGGCATGTACAAGGCCAACGACGTGGGGCGAGTGACGACCGAGATGTACCTCTCCGACATGCAGCCCGCGATGAAGCCCTCCGACGCGTTCGCGGCCATGGCGCACCGCGAGATCGACCGCGTGCCGATCGACGAGCTCGAGGGCCGCGTGACCAGCGTGCTGCTGACGCCGTACCCGCCGGGCATCCCGCTGCTGATTCCCGGGGAGCGCTTCAACAAGACCATCGTGAGCTACCTCAAGTTCGCGCGCGAGTTCAACCGCATGTTCCCCGGCTTCGAGACCGACATCCACGGCCTGGTCGAAGAGCCGAAGGCAGGCGTGATGGAGTACTTCATCGACTGCGTCCGGCAGCCGGGGTAGCCGCCGCCCGGGTGCCTACTTCCGCTCGTAGAGCACGAAGTCGAAGGGCACCCCCCCTGACGAAACCTGGGGCTTCCTCTGCGACTCGCGGAAGGCGGCGCGGTCGTAGTCCGGGAACTTCGTGTCGCCGGGATAGTCTTTCCTGATCTCGGTCATGACGATGCCGTCTGCCAGAGGCAGCGCGCACTTGTAGATCTCTCCTCCGCCGATCACGAACACCACCGGCTCGCCAATGCAGAAAGCCAGCGCCCCCTCGACAGAAGAAGCGATGCTCACGCCCTCGATCTCGAGGCCCGGCGTGCGCGTCACGACGATGTTCTCGCGCCCGGGCAGCGGCTTGCCCGTGCTTGCGACTATGGCCTCGTAGGTCTTGCGGCCCATGATCACCGGATGACCGAGCGTCAGCGCCTTGAAATGCTTCAGGTCCTCGGGCAGGTGCCATGGCATGCGGTTGCCGGCGCCGATGATGCCGTTGGCCGCAACGGCGGCAACAAGGTACACGCGGGGCCCGGCGTCGGGGGTCCCGGGGGATGTGACATTCGCCCTGTCGGCCGTTTCGGTCATCGTGCAATTATAGGCAGCATGTCCCCGCAGCTCGCACCGAAGCATTTCCCGCGCTCGTTCCTCAAGCTGCTGGTCGCCGGCTTCCTGCTGGTCGCCCTGCCGCTTGCAATGGCGCTGATGTTCTCGGCGCTGAACACCGAGCGCCTCGCCCAACAGGCGCAGAACGCGGTGTTCAACGCCGCGCAGGCCGCGCGCGCCAGCCGGTCGCTCGTGAACCGCATCAGCTCGATCGAGCGCATCGCGCACCAGTACATCGTGCTCGCCGACCCGGAGCTCATTGCCGACTACGCGCGCGTGCGCAAGAGCTTTCGCGTCGTGTCGATCGAGCTTTCGCGCCTGCCGCTGGACGCAGACCAGGTCGCGGCGCTAAACCGCACCATCGACCAGGAGCAAAAGCTCCACGACCTGCTGGTCGCGCCCGCGGGCGGCAAGCTCGACGCGAAGCTCGTGCGCAGCAGCGCGGGCGACCTCGCGGAGAGCGCTTACGAGGTGCTCGCCATCAGCTATGTGATCGCCGACCGCGAAGTCGAGCGCCTGCGCACCTCTGCCGAGCTCGTGCGCGAGCGCATGTCGCTGCTGCTCATCGTCACCCTGGCGCTCGCGATGGCGATCGCGCTGATCCTCACGAGGATCATCGCGCGCCCGATCCGCGAGCTGGATGCGGCGATCCGCCAGCTCGGCAGCGCCGATTTCACGCGCCCGATCCGCGTGACCGGCCCGGACGACCTGCAGTACCTCGGCGAGCGCCTCGACTGGCTCAGGCGCAGGCTCACCGAGCTCGAGGCGCAGAAGAACCGTTTCCTCAGGCACATCTCCCACGAGCTCAAGACGCCGCTGACCGCGCTCCGGGAAGGCGCCGAGCTGCTGCATGACGAGGTCGGCGGCCCGCTCGCGCCGCAGCAGAAGAAAGTCGTGGCCATCCTGCGCGAGAACAGCGTGAAGCTGCAGCGCATGATCGAGGACCTGCTCGACTACCAGCGCGCGCTGCACGCGGCCGCAACGCTCGAGCGCCAGCCCGTGCGGCTCGAGATCCTCCTGCGCGAAGTCGCCGACGCGCATGCGCTCGAGGCGCAGGCCAAGCGCCAGACCGTCGAACTGATAGTGCCGCCCGCAAGCATCGAGGCCGACGGCGAGAAGCTGCGCACCGTGTTCGACAACCTCGTGGGCAACGCGCTCAAGTTCACGCCAGAGGGCGGCCGCATTTCGATCGCGCTCACCGAGGATGCCGAGTCGGTGAGCGTTGCGGTCTGCGATACCGGCCCGGGCGTGCCGGCGGACGAGCGCCGCTCGATTTTCGACACCTTCTTCCGCGGCCGGGCGCAGGGGCAGGGCCGCGTCGAGGGCAGCGGCCTGGGCCTGGCGATCGCGCGTGAATTCGTCCAGGCGCATGGCGGGACGATCGGCGTTGCCTCTGACAGCTCCGGATCGCGCTTCAGCGTTGTGCTGCCGCGCCATGCCGGAGGCGCCGCATGACGCTTCTTCACCTTCGTCATTGCGCCGCGCTGCTGGGCGCACTGCTGCTGGTTGCCTGTGCAGGCACGCCCACGCCCCGGACGCTCGAGCCGCCGCGCGAGTTGCCGCGCGAGTTGCCGATCGAGGCGCGGCGCGAGCTTCCCCCGGATACGCGCGCGGTCGAACTCATCGGCTATTTCGCCACCGTGGCGCGCGCCGGTCCCGCTGAACACAAGCGCGAGCTCGCGCAGTCGACGGTGGCGTTCTCGCGAGCGCCCTCCGCGTACTTGCGCGTGCGTCTGGGCGGGTTGTATGCGCAGCCGGCGCCGGGCCTGCGAGATGATGCGCGGGCGCTCGCGCTGCTCGAGCCGCTGGTCACCGGCACGGTGGTTTCTCCCGCGGACCGCCCGGTAGCCGACCTCGCGTCACTCCTCCATGCGCAGGTCGCCGAAAGGCAGCGCATGGAGAAATCCGAAACGAAAAAGCAGGACGCCCTGCGCGAGCAGATCGAGGCCATGAAATCGATCGAGCGCTCCATCATGCAGCGCGAAGAGCGCCAGCGCGCCCGGAAAAACTGAGCACCGACATGACCGAACCCCGCCGCATCCTCCTCGTCGACGACGACGCCGACCTGCTCCAGCTGATCTCGATGCGGCTGACCGCCGCGGGCTACGCGGTCACCGCGGTCGAATCCGGGGAGGCGGCGCTTGCGAGCTTCGCCGCCAGCCGGCCGGCCGCCATCGTGACCGACCTGCGAATGCGCGGCATGGACGGCATGGCGCTCTTCGACGCGATCCACCGGCAGGCGCCTTCGCTGCCCGTCGTGATCCTCACCGCGCACGGCACGATCCCCGAGGCGGTCGCCGCCACGCGGCGCGGCGTGTTCAGCTTCCTCACCAAGCCGTTCGACAGCAAGGTGCTCACCGATACGGTGGCCGATGCGCTGCGTCTCGCGCCGGGCGAAGCGGGCGAGCCCGGCGACTGGCGGGCCGAGATCGTCACGCGCTCGGTGATGATGGAGCACCTGCTCTCGCAGGCGCGGCTCGTCGCGCGGTCCGACGCAAGCGTCTGCATCTTCGGACCCAGCGGCACCGGCAAGGAGCTGATAGCGCGCGCAGTGCATCGCGCGAGCCGCCGCCGCGAGCGGCCCTTCATCGCGGTCAACTGCGGCGCGATTCCCGAGGGGCTGCTGGAGACCGAGCTTTTCGGCCACAAGAAAGGCTCGTTTACCGGCGCCACGCAGGACCGCCGCGGCCTCTTCCAGGCGGCCGAGGGCGGCACGCTGTTCCTCGACGAAGTGGGCGACATGCCTCCCGCGCTGCAGGTCAAGCTGCTGCGTGCTCTCGAAGACCGCACGGTGCGCGCGGTGGGCGCGAACGAGTCGGTGCCGATCGACGTGCGCATCGTCTCGGCTACGCACCGCAAGCTCGAGGAGCGCATCGCATCAGGGGAGTTCCGCGAGGACCTCTACTACCGCCTGAACGTGGTCAAGCTCGTCGTGCCCACGCTGGCGGAGCGGCGCGAGGACATCCCGCTGCTCGCGGGCCATTTCCTCAAGCGGCTGGCCGCGCGTTATGAAAAGCGCGCGCAGGCCTTCTCGCCCGAAGCCCTCGAACTGTTGATCGCAGCGCCCTGGCCGGGCAACGTGCGCCAGTTGCTGAACGTGGTGGAGCAGTCGGTGGCGCTGGCAACGACCGACGTTGTGCCCGCGTCATTGGTGAGGCAGGCGATCGACCACGCCGAGAGCTCGCTCACGCCGCTGGACGAGGCGCGCCGCGCATTCGAGCGCGATTACCTCGTGCAGTTGCTCAAGCTCACTGCGGGCAACGTGTCGCAGGCTTCGAAGCTGGCCGGCCGCAACCGCACCGAGTTCTACCGCCTGCTCGAGCGCCACGCGCTCGAGCCGGCCCTTTTCAAGACCACAGGGTAGCTTCAGGGACGGTTGTCGCCACGAGAGCTTTGTCCTCCGTTTTCTGTCGTTCGTCGGCGACAGAAAAAAGCCCGTCGCTTCAACGGTCTCGCAATCTCACCCGCGGGGCTGTCGCCTCGGCCCGACAGTTAACACATTCTTACGCTCTTGGAACTAGTTCACACTCCGCGATCAAGTGCCTGACGCGATTGCCGAATCCCGCGCTGGCACACGCCTTGCACTAGCAAGGTCATGGATAGCCCCAAGTTTCCCACGCAACGTGAAATCTTCCTCGCGGAGATGGAGCGCGCGGTGCCGTGGCACAAGCTGCGCGCCCTCGTCGAGCCGATCTATGCCAATCCGTTCAGGCGCCGCCCGCACCAGATCGAGCTCAACCGACTGCTGAGGATCTTCTTCCTGCAGCGCTGGTACAGGCTGACCGATGCGGCCGTGCGCGAGTCGATCTGCGATTCGAGCGCGATGCGCGCCTTCGTTTGCCTCAAGCCCGACGCGGTCCCGAACGAGGAAGAGATCGGCAGGTTCGGCCACCTGCTCGACGAATGCGGCCTGACCGAAGTGGTGATCCACGCGGCCGAGCGGCACCTGCGCTCGCTCGGCGTCGCGGTCGCAGCGGGCGCAGTCATGGATGCCGCACTCATTAGTACGTCGAATGCCCATGCGCAGGCGCCGTACGCACGATTTATCGACACTGCCGGCGTGGCCGGCTAAAGGGAGCGAAAGATGCAGACGTACCGGCAACACCCGTTGAGGCAGCAAAAGCAGTCCGCGGTTTTCTTGCAGACCCTCTGGGGCTTCATGCTTACGGTCCTGGTGGTGGTCGGCATCTGCGGGACGATCTACAAGCTGCTGGCCCCCGCGGGCTGGATCGCCTCCCTCATGGGCCGCGGCTTCTCAGGCGGCGTGGCCGCGATCGGCCTCATGGTGGTGTTCGGCGTGGTGGGCTGGGTGGCCCGCACGTGGACGACCACTCGCGAGCAGGCGGCCACTGCAAACCTCGTGGTGTACCTCTGCGCGGCCGCGGGTCTCGTTTATTTGTTCCAGCTCTGGTCCAAAGGAGCGTTCTGAACAGGAATTCAGGCAGCAACCGGGGAAAGCCCCGTTAAGAGGTTCCCCGCGAAGTAGTGCGTCACGTTGGTTCTCGCAAGGGCTCGCCACTCCCCCCCGACGGCGGGCCCTTTTTTTTCTAGCGGCGCACCGTGGCGGCACCCGCGCCGCCACCACCGGCTGCACCCGCGCCCGGCGTCGTGTCGGGTGCGTACATGCTGGCGCGCGGTGCGACATACGTGTCGCTGGTCGAAAAACGATCGAAAGTGGACGCGCATGCCGAAAGGCTAAGCACGCCGACGATGGCTGCGGCGAGTTTCAGGTTCATCTCAAATTCCTCTGTAAAAAGTGGTATTCCCCGTCTTCTGGAGAATAGAGGAACCCGCGCTGGGCGCCTGTCGGCAACGGGCGCAGGTTGTGTCGCCCGATGGACTACACCCCGATTACGAGGGGCGCGAGATCTCCTGCAGCGCTTCCGCAGCCGGTGCGATATCGGTGCTTTCCACGGCGAAATCCCCAAGCGCGACGATGCCGACCAGGCGCTTGTCCTGGTTGAGCACGGGCAGCCTGCGGATCTGGTGCTCGGCCATGAGCTTCGCGGCCTCCTCGACCGAATCGTTCTCGTAGGCCCACACTACCCCGTCGGACATCACGTCGCGAACGAGCGTGCCGCACTCCTTGCCCTCGGCGATCGCGCGGATCGCGATGTCGCGGTCCGAGATGGCGCCGATCATGCGGTCGTTCTCGCCGACGGGAAGCATGCCGAAATCGCCCCCGCGCATCTGCTGGGCGGCTTCCTTGATCGTCGAATCGGGGCTGATGACGTGGACGTTGCGCGTCATTACATCGCAGAGCCTTTGCATTTTCGTACTCCTGGCAGGTGGTTTGTCGAGGGTGTTCAGGCCCGGTCGCGCAGTTCTTTCACTCCGGCCTGCTCGGCGCAGTGGTCGCAGCAGAAAAGGCGCGTGCCCTTCTGCAGCCCGTGCCCGATGATGCGCACCTTGCAGTGCTCGCATGCGGGCGCGAGCTTCGAGATGGCGCACTCGAAGCTGTCGAAGGTATGGGTCTGGCCCCCGGCGGTGGTGACCTTGAAGGACTGGTCGTAGTCGTTGCCGCACGTGTCGCACTTGGCCATCGCCGTTCTCCGCGCAAAAGGCCAGTCTGGTCGAGGGGCGCCCTGCTGTATGTGCGGCGACTCACAGAGCCGCACCCGCGCGCGGGATGCGGCTAGACGGATAATCGGCTAGACGGCGATCGGCGCCTTGATCGCGGGGTGCGGATCGTACCCCTCGAGCACGAAGTCTTCGTAATTGAAGCCGAAGACGTCCCTCACCTCTGGATTCAGGCGCATGCGCGGGAAAGGCCGCTCGCTGCGCTTGAGCTGCTCGCCGGCCTGCTCGAGGTGGTTGAGGTAAAGGTGCGCATCGCCCAGCGTGAGCACGAACTCGCCGGGCGTGTGCCCAGTCACCTGCGCGATCATCAATGTGAGCAGCGCGTAGGAGGCGATGTTGAAAGGCACGCCGAGGAAGAGGTCCGCGCTGCGCTGGTACATCTGGCAGGAGAGCCTGCCCTCGGCCACGTAGAACTGGAAGAGCGCATGGCAGGGCGGCAGCGCCATGCGCTCGACGTCCGCCGGATTCCATGCAGTGACGATGTGGCGGCGCGAATCGGGTTTTTTCCGGATCGAGTCCACCACCTGCGCGATCTGGTCGATCTCGCGCCCGTCGGGCGTGCGCCAATGCCGCCACTGGTACCCGTACACCGGCCCGAGGTCGCCGTTCCCGTCGGCCCACTCGTCCCAGATCGAAACGCCGCGTTCCTGCAGCCAGCGCACATTGGTGTCCCCGGTCAGGAACCAGAGGAGCTCGTAGATGATCGACTTGAGGTGCAGCTTCTTCGTGGTGAGCAGCGGGAAGCTCATCGCCAGGTCGAATCGCATCTGCGCGCCGAACACCGAGCGCGTGCCGGTCCCGGTGCGGTCCGTCTTGGTCGCGCCGCGCGCGAGCACGGTGGCAAGCAGGTCGAGGTACTGGCGCTCGCCTGGAACGCGAAGGGGGCCTGAAGCGGTGATGGGAGGGGCACTCATATGGTCCCGGCATCCGGCCATCGCTCGCGGAGCATGAGCGCAAGCTCTGCGCGAAAAGTGCCGGATTCGTCGACGATCAGGAAACGCATGGGCGGTGAGAGTGAGGGGGGCGATTGAAACGGCGTGAAATGTGATCGATTGTAGCCAAGGTTGCGCGGGCTTACCCGCCCGGGCATCATTCAGCCCTTCGCAAGGGAAAACATTCATGCTCAAGCTGTTCGGCGGCGGCAAGCCGGACCATCCGATGGCCGATCCGAGGGAGGCGCGGCGCCTGCTCGACGACCTGCCGGCGCACGACCCGGTCAAGGCGCTCGAAGAGCTCTCGCACTGGTTCGAATCCGTTTCGATGGCCGAAGGTTTCAAGCTCGAGCAGCGCGTCCAGCTGCTCCTGCAGATCGACGAGGCGGGCCAGCCGCGCGCCCGCAAGCTCGCGCGCGAGTATTTCGCAACCGTGCGGCCCTCCAAGGTGCAGGAGAACCGGCTCTGGAAAGGCATCCACGACTACTGGAGCCACGCCGGGAACGCTTTTGGCCGCGCGGTCGACCAGTTCGTGACCGGCGCCAAGGGCGCGGACGCGGTCAAGGCGCAGCTGCCGCTCCTGCTGGTGCGCGCGTTGCGCAGCATCTCGCAGCAGATCAAGTGGATGCACATGCGCTACGGCCCGGTGGACCTGAGCGCGTGGGGCATCTTCAACCGCGTCTACGGGTTCGCGGAGTTCCGCGGGCTCGCCGGCACCAAGGTCACCGTGTACCCCGGCTTGCCGGGCGAATCGACGCCGCAGCAGGAATTCCTGAAGGGCGTGGTGTTCAGCGCCAGCTCGCCGGATGCGCTGCTGCCGATCGAGGCGGACCTCGCCGAGCGCCTGATCGGCGATTTCACGCCCAAGTTCGCACTCTCTTCGACTCCCGGCCCGGAGATGAGCTACTGGACCGACCTCAACCAGAACATGGCGCCGCAGCGCCTCGTGCGCCCGCCCCAGCAAACACCGACCCTGCGCTGCTTCGGCGCGTCCGCGGCGCTGGCCGAGGTGAATGCGCACCTGCAGAAGATCGGGTCCAGCCGGCAGGTGCCCTCCGCGCTCAACCTTGGCGACGCGTACGAGCCCGAGATCGTGATGGACGTGCTCTCGCACCTCGCGCTCTACTGGGCGCTCGAGCCGCCGGAGCGCAAGCATCCGCGCCACATGGTCAAGTCGCGGCTTTCGGTCGCGCACGGCTACGACGGGTTGCTCGGGGTGCTGGGCGAATCCGAGTCGCTGGATTTCGAGTCGACCGCGGTCGAAAGCTGGATCGTCGAGAACGTGAGCGCCGGCGGCTTTGGCGCCATCGTCCAGCAGGTGAAGGGCGACTGGCTCAAGGTCGGCGCGCTGATCGCCATGCGGCCCGAGGGCGGCAATAACTGGGTCACCGGCATCGTGCGCCGCGTCAACAAGGTCGGCAGCGGGCAGGCCCGCGTCGGGATCCAGTCGATCTCTAAAGCCCCGGTCGCGGGCAGCTTCTGGACCGGCGTCACTACCGAGAAGGGCGTCGTGCTCAAGACCGGCGAGCCCGACAGCGGCGAAGTGCGCATCGTGCTCAAGCCCGGCGTGTTCGTGCCGGGCCAGAACCTGGAATCGGAACGCGGCGGGCGCTTCCACGTCTACATGCCGCAATCCGTGGAAGACAAGGGCGACGACTTCGAGATCGCCCGTTTCCGCGAAATGATCCGCGAAAACTGATCAGGCCTGGCCGAGCACCTTTACCAGCCACGCCGAAATATCGACGATCTCCCGCGGGCACACCGAGTGCGGCATGGGGTATTCGTGCCACTCGATTTCGTATCCCAGCGCTTCGAGCATCTTGCGCGACTGCTGCGCGCGGCCGATGGCGATCATCGGATCCGAGCTGCCATGCGCCATGAAAATCGGCACGTCCAGGTTGGCCGCGTGCCGCTCGGCTTCGACGGTGCCCGCCAGCGGCAGGTAGGTCGATAGCGCCATCAGGCCGGCGAGCCGTTGCGGATGGCGCAGCCCGGCCTGGAAAGTGATGGCTCCGCCCTGCGAGAACCCGGCGAGCACAATGCGTTCGGCCGGGATGCCTCGCGAGACCTCCTTCGCGATCAGCGCCTCGATCGAGGATTGGGAATCGCGCAAGCCTTCGCCGTCTTCGCGCACGCCGCCCAGCTCGAGGATGTCGTACCAGGCGCGCATCGCCATGCCGTTGTTGAGCGTGACCCGGCGCACCGGCGCGTGCGGGAAGATGAAGCGCACCGGCAGGCTCGAAGGCAGCCGCAGCTCGGGCACGACGGGCTCGAAATCATGGCCGTCCGCGCCCAGTCCGTGCATCCAGATGACGCTCGCCGACGGATTCGCGCCGGTCTGGGCCTCGATTGTTTCAAGCAGTGGGGTATCCATGCACCGATTTTAGCCCATCGACACTCTGGAAAAATCGCTCGCCTCGCCGCGCGTGGACATCCGGATGGTGGCGCTCGATGACCCCGCCCGAGCCTGCAGCCTTACAGCCGACCTGACGCCACCGGGTTGCTGTTGACGCTGTCTTGGGCGGTCTGCTGGCGCTGCACTTCCTTGCGCTTCATCGCCATGTAGGTCGAGCGATCGATCTCGCGCAGCTGACGGGCGTACTGCTCGGTGCCGTCGAACCAGGCCTGCAGGCGCTTGTCGAGGCCGTCGGCTCCGGGCGAACCGAGGTACGACTCGATGGCGAGGTAGTAGCGCATGGTGTTGCGCTCGACCACGCCGCGCATGCCGCCGACCAGTTCGCCGTCGGCCGTCGAGAAGCCGACCTTGCTCGCACCGACGGTGGACAAGTAGGCCTGCATCGCCAGACGGCCGGCCATGCCGAACCCATACGAATAGCGCAGGTGCAGGAAAGTCTTCCCGCCCTCGACCGGCGTCGCCTCGACCATCACGCGATAATCCTTCGTGCTCAGGGGGCCGGTTTCGGCATCCAGACGCACGGCGAAGTATTCGGGTGTGTCGTCCGCGACCCGGAACGTGAAGTCGATCGGGTAGGCATCCTTGATCGGCTGGTCGAACTTGCGCCCGATCCGCATCGTCACGCCGGTGGTGCCGCCCGAGCGCTGGCTGACGCGGCAATCCTTGGTGTTGACCGGCATGATCATGATTTCGCACCAGGCGCCCGGCTTGGTGAGCGCGGCGGCGACTTCAGCGAACGGATGCGGCAGGAGCGCATACACGTCGCCCTTCAGCGCCGTGGACGATTCCGCCGACTCGATATGCATCGGCCGCTTGTACGGGTTGGTCTTGAGCGAATCGGCAACCGACGCATGCTTGGCACGAAGCTGCCCTGCCTGCCCTGCCTGCCCGCCGCTGCTTTGACTGCCCATCGCGTTGCCGCTTTGCGCGCCGCCTTGTCCGACTTGCGCTGGCACGGTGTGCATGAATGACGCCATGAGCGCGCCCAATAGAAGTGAGGTGAGATTTTTCATCACGGTATGACGGTGGCCGCGGGCCGAAGTTCGCCGAAGCCCGAAAAATTCAGCACCGCCACGCGGTGCCACTCCTGCCATCCCGCGATGCGCTCGCCCTCATCGTGCCCCTGAAGTTTTACGTGTCCTGCCAGGACGTCGGAGCCCGCCTTCACGGGGCCTGGACCTAGGGTGGGTGGCAGCATTTCGCCCGGTTCGCCGCGCCAGTTCTGGACTTCCAGTTGATTTTGGCAGTATTGACCAGGCGGCGGACGCCTTTGCCTTAGTGCGAAATCCCACGCGGGCTGGAGATTCGGAGCGGGTAATCCTTTCAAATGGACCAGCGTGTATTTGCAATCCAGCGAAGACTTTACGCAGTGATCAATTGCGTCACTCTGCTGCGCACCTGATGCCCTGTAGGACGAAGCCCTAGCGAGCGTCCGCTTTGGGTCCTTCACGAAGATTTCAACTGTGTAATCGGGATTACCTGATGTAGGACTCTGTGACGAGTTCGCAGTAGGTGTCCTCCTACGCAGGCACATCGCCATGGGGCGCGGATTCGCGCCAGCGCTCATTGGTCTGCTCCTTGCTGTTACCAGAGGGCGGCGAGGCCGCAGCGGCTCGAAAGAACCGTCAATGGAGAGCACATTGGGAGTCCGGCCATGAACCTTTTCGATCTGTACCGCGAGCAGTACGCCAAAGCGAGCGACGAGGAAATGTCGCTGATGGAGTACCTCGACCTGTGCAAGCGCGACTCTCTGGCCTACGCGACCGCAGCCGAACGCATGCTTGCGGCGATCGGCGAGCCGGAAGTCATCGACACGCGCAACGACACTCGCCTCTCGCGGCTCTACTCCAACCGGATCATCCGCCGCTACCCGGCCTTCCGGGAGTTCTACGGCATGGACGAGGCGATCGCGCAGATCGTCGCCTACTTCAAGCACGCCGCGCAGGGTTTGGAGGAGCGCAAGCAGGTCCTCTACCTGCTGGGCCCGGTGGGCGGGGGCAAGTCGTCGATCGCCGAGCGCCTCAAGGTGCTCATGGAAAAATCCCCGATCTACGCGCTCAAGGGCTCGCCGGTCAACGAATCGCCGCTGGGCCTGTTCAACATCGAGCGCGACGGCCCGATGCTCGAGGCCGAGTTCGGCATCCCGCGCCGCTACCTCAACGGCATCATGAGCCCCTGGGCGCTCAAGCGCCTCAAGGAGTTCGACGGCGACATCACCAGGTTCAGCGTGGTACGCGTGCAGCCTTCCGTCCTGCGCCAGGTGGCGATCACCAAGACCGAGCCGGGCGACGAGAACAACCAGGACATCTCGTCGCTGGTCGGCAAGGTCGACATCCGCAAGCTCGAGTCGCTTTCCCAGGACGACCCGGATGCGTACAGCTACTCGGGCGGCCTGTGCCTCGCGAACCAGGGCCTGCTGGAGTTCGTCGAGATGTTCAAGGCCCCGATCAAGATGCTGCATCCGCTCTTGACCGCCACGCAGGAAGGCAACTTCAAGGGCACCGAGGGTTTCTCGGCGATCCCGTTCACCGGCGTGATCCTCGCCCACTCGAACGAGTCGGAGTGGAAGGCTTTCCGCAACAACAAGAACAACGAGGCGTTCCTCGACCGGGTCTACATCGTGAAGGTGCCGTACTGCCTGCAGGTGTCCGAGGAAGTGAACATCTACAGGAAGCTCCTGCGCAACAGCTCGCTGGCCGAGTCGCCCTGCGCGCCGGGCACGCTGGAGATGATGGCGCAGGTGGCCGTGCTCTCGCGTCTCAAGGAGCCCGAGAACTCGAGCATCTACTCCAAGCTGCGCGTGTATGACGGCGAGAACCTCAAGGACGTGGAGCCGAACGCCAAGTCCTACCAGGAGTACCGCGACTACGCCGGCATGGACGAGGGCATGGAGGGCCTGTCGACGCGCTTCTCGTACAAGGTGCTCTCGGCGGTGTTCAACCACGACCAGACCGAGATTGCCGCAAATCCTGTCCACCTCATGTACGTGCTGGAGCAGCGCCTGCTGCGCGAGCAGCTGCCCGAGGACACGCAGCGCCGGTACCTCGACTTCATCAAGAGCTACCTCGGCAGCCGCTACGCCGAGTTCATCGGCAAGGAGATCCAGACCGCGTACCTCGAGTCGTACTCGGAGTACGGCCAGAACATCTTCGACCGCTACGTGACGTTCGCCGACTACTGGATCCAGGACGAGGACTACCGCGACCCGGAGACCGGCGAGAGCTTCGAGCGCTCGCAGCTCAACTCCGAGCTCGAGAAGATCGAGAAGCCCGCGGGCATCGCGAACCCGAAGGATTTCCGCAACGAGATCGTCAACTTCGTGCTGCGCGCCCGCGCCCAGAACGGCGGCAAGAACCCGACGTGGACGAGCTACGAGAAGCTGCGCGAGGTGATCGAGCGCAAGATGTTCTCGAACACCGAGGAGCTGCTGCCGGTGATCTCGTTCAACGCCAAGGCCTCCAGCGAGGACCGCAAGAAGCACGAAAGCTTCGTCGCCCGCATGGTGGAGAAGGGCTACACGGAAAAGCAGGTGCGCCTGTTGTGCGAGTGGTACCTGCGCGTGCGCAAGTCACAGTAGTTCGCGATACCTACAGGAGAACGGCCATGTCCATGATCATCGACAGAAGGCTCAACGACAAGGGCAAGAGCGCGACCAACCGGGAGCGCTTCATCCGCCGCTACAGCGAGCAGGTCAAGCGCGCGATCGACGCGATGGTCTCCGACCGCTCCATCAAGGACATGGAGCAGGGCGGGGACGTGCGCATCCCGGTCAAGGACGTGTCCGAGCCGGCCTTCCGGCACGGGCACGGCGGCGACCGCGAAATGGTCCACCCGGGCAACCGCACCTTCAACCAGGGTGACCGCATCCAGCGCCCCGGGGGCGGCGCGGGCAAGGGCGGCGAAGGCGGTTCGGGCCAGGGCCAGGGCAGCGACAGCTTCGAGTTCTCGCTGTCGCGCGAAGAGTTCATGAAGCTCTTCTTCGACGACCTCGAGCTCCCGAACCTCGCGCGCAACGTGACCGGCACCGTCGCCGACCGCAAGCTCAAGCGCGCGGGCTACACGCGCTACGGCGGGGCCACCAACCTCTCGGTGGTGCGGTCGCTTCGCAACGCGCTCGGTCGCCGCATCGCGCTGCGCGCCGGGGTCAGGCGCCAGCACGAGGACGCGCGCGCGCAGCTAAACGCGCTGCCGCTGGAGGGCGACTCCGAGCAGCTCGAAGAGCTCATGCAGATGGAGATCACCGAGTACAAGCGGCGCCTGTCGCGCGTGCCCTTCCTCGACGAGATCGACCTGCGCTACCGGCACCGCATCACGGTGCCGCAGCCGATCACGCAGGCGGTGATGTTCTGCCTCATGGACGTCTCGGCCTCCATGGACGAGCAGAAGAAGGACCTCGCCAAGCGTTTCTACACGCTGCTGTACCTGTTCCTCGCGCGCAAGTACGAGAAGGTCGACGTGGTCTTCATCCGCCACACCGAGAACGCGGAGGAGGTGGACGAGGAGCATTTCTTCCACGACCCGCAGACCGGTGGCACGGTGGTGTACTCGGCGCTCGAGCTGATGCACCAGATCGTGCAGGCGCGCTACCCGTCATCGAGCTGGAACATCTACGGCGCGCAGGTTTCCGACGGCGACGCCTTCGGGGCGGACCCGGAGAAGAGCCGCGGCTTCCTCGAGAAGGAGCTGCTGCCCCTCGCGCGCTACTACGCGTACATCGAGGTGCCGGACATGCTGACGCCGCTCTCGACGCTGGCCTCCTCGTACAAGCGCATTACCGCCGAACACTTCGCGATGCGCGAAGTGCGCGAGCGCCGCGAGATCTACCCGGTGCTGCGCGACCTGTTCAAGCGGGAAGTGCAATGAGCACCAAGACAATGTCCGCGACAATGTCCGCGACAATGTCCGCGACGATGTCCGCGACGATGCCCGCGGCGATGTCTGCCCTGGTCGACGAACGGCGGCCGATCTCGCGCGGCGGCGAGTGGACCTTCGAGCTGATCGAGGAATACGACCGGGAGATCCGCAAGGTCGCCGTCGACGAGTTCGGCCTGGACTGCTACAGCAACCAGATCGAGATCATTTCCTCCGAGCAGATGCTGGACGGCTATGCGTCCAACGGCCTGCCGATCGGCTACCCGCACTGGAGGTTCGGCAAGGAGTTCATCAGGAACGAGCAGAGCTACCGCAGCGGGGCGCGGGGCCTCGCCTACGAGATCGTGATCAACTCCGATCCCTGCATCGCCTACCTGATGGAAGAGAACAGCATGCCGATGCAGGCGCTGGTGATCGCGCATGCCTCGTACGGCCACAACTCCTTCTTCAAGGGCAACTACCTCTTCCGCCAGTGGACGAGCGCCGACGCGATCATCGATTACATGGTGTTCGCGCGCAAATTCGTCATGGAGTGCGAGGAGAAGTACGGCATCGGCGCGGTGGAGGAGACGCTCGATTCCTGCCACGCCCTGCAGGATTTCGGCGTCAACCGCTACCAGCATCCCGCGCCGCTCTCGGCCGCGGAGGAGCGCGCACGCGCGGTCGAGCGCGAGGCGTACGCCTGGAAGATGCACGACGAGATCTGGCGCACACTGCCGGCTCGCGAGAAGGCTCAAGCCAAGGAGGCGACCCAGGACTTTCCCGCGGAGCCGCAGGAGAACCTGCTCTATTTCATCGAGAAGTACTCGCCCAGGCTCGCCCCTTGGCAGCGCGAGCTCGTGCGCATCGTGCGCAGGGTCTCGCAGTATTTCTACCCGCAGGGCCAGACCAAGCTCATGAACGAGGGCTGGGCGACCTTCTGGCACTACACGATCCTCAACCGGCTCTACGAGAAGGGGTTGGTGGATGACGGGTTCATGCTCGAGTTCCTGCAGTCGCACACCAACGTGGTGTCGCAGCGCGGGTTCGACGAGCAGGGCTACGGCGGCCTCAACCCGTATGCGCTGGGATTCGCGATGTTCCAGGACATCAAGCGCATCTGCGAGAACCCCACCGAGGAGGACCGCGCCTGGTTCCCCGACATCGCGGGCTCGGACTGGCGCAAGACGCTCGACTCGGCCATGCGCAACTACAAGGACGAGTCGTTCATCGGCCAGTTCCTGTCGCCCAAGCTGATCCGCGAGTTCCACCTCTTCGCGGTGGCCGATCACGAGGTCGAGCCGACGCTCGAGATCGCGGCGATCCACAACGAATCCGGCTACCGGCGGGTGCGCAAGCTCCTCGCGCAGCAGTACAACCGCGATTCGATGCTGCCGGACATCCAGGTCACCAAGTACGCCAGGGATTCCGACCGCAGTCTGACCGTGCGGCACCTGATCCATCGCAAGCGCCCCTTGAGCGACGAGGCCAGCGAGGTCGCCAAGCATCTCGCGCGGCTGTGGGGTTTCTGCGTGCGGTTCGAGTCGGTGGAGCAGAGCGGGGAACTGCGCCAGGTGCAGGAGTTTTATCCATCGTGAGGCTAGGGGGTTTCGGCTTCTTTCCTGAGTGCGGCGAGGCGCTCGATGACGGACTTGGCCTCGACGTAGTTGGCGGTGCCGTCGGTCGATGGGCGAAGGCCCTGGCGCGCATCGGCGATGACCGCCTTCATCCTGTCCGCCACGTCCTTGCGGCTCGCGGTCGCCTTGATCGAATCCACGAAGCGCTCGTACTCGTCCAGGAGCGCGCGCAGGTTGTTGAGGTCGGGCTGGCTCATCGCAAGCCCTAACGCCGCGCGGTCAGGATGGGATACGGATTGATGGCCTTGCCCTGCCACCAGCGCTTGTCCGAGTCGAGCACGAAGATCTGGAAGTGCAGGTGGGGCGCGTCCGGGTTGGCATTGCCCGTGCTGCCCACGTAACCGATCACCTCGCCTTTCTTCACCTTGCGCTTCTCCGCAATACCCTGCGCGTAGCGGTCGAGGTGCGCGTAGTAGTACGAGTACTTCTCCGTCGGGTCGAACTGGTAGATCGTGAGGCCGCCGGGCTTGCTCGTGAACAGCCTGACGATCGTGCCGTCCTCGACCGCCACGACCGGCGTGCCGCGCGGCGCCATGATGTCGATGGCTTCGTGCAACTCCTTGCCGCGGCGCTGGTTGTAGTTGTCGCTGAGCTGGTGCGGCATGATGCCCGCGACCGGTACCACCAGCGAACCCGGGTTTGACGGTCCGCCCGCCTCGACCGGGGGTGCGGTGACGACAATCCGCGGCGGGGCAGCGCTGGCCACGTTTTCGGGAGCAGGTGCCGGAGGCGGGACGGTTGCGACCGGCGGCAGAGTCGGCTCGAGCACCGGCGCCCGCACGGGTGCCGGCACGACCGGAGCAGGTTGTGCCACCGGCGCCTCCACCTTCGCCGCGGGCGCCGGCACCATCACCTGCGGCTCGGTGTAGGTCGTCCTCGTGACCACGTAAAACCCGGTCGCGACGACGCCGAACACCGCGCCGAGCGCGAACAGGGTGAGCGCTTTCAACGGTTACTCCTGCAGGATGGCCGGCGTCCCGGGCCCCACCGCCCGTGCAAGAGCGGCCGCGTCCCAATTGGTCAGGCGGATGCAGCCGTGCGACTGCGTCTTGCCGATCAGGCCGGGCTCAGGCGTGCCATGGATGCCGTAGTTCTTCTTCGAGAGGTCGATCCAGGCGACCCCGACCGGGTTGTTCGGTCCCGCGGGGACCTTCGCGCCCTTCGTATGCGCCGGGTCCGCGTCCCAGAAGAGCTTGGGGTTGTAGTGGTAGACCGGATTCCTCGCGACGCCGAGGATCTTCCAGTCGCCGATCGGCAGGGGGTCACGCTCGCTGCCTATCGTTGCCGGGAACTGCGCGATCGTCTTGCCTTCCGCGTCCAGCAGCACGACGGTCGAGGTGGACTTGAACACCACCACCTTGCCGCCCTTGGGCAGCGGGGCCGCCTCGGCGACGTTCGGCACCAGGATCTCGGTGCCCGCAACCGCCAGGTCCTTGCCGGGATTGAGCTTCTTCAGCAGCGCCTGGCTCGAATGGAATTTCTCGCCGAGCGCCTCGATCGCGGAGGTGAAGCCCAGCGCGGTCAGCTTGGCCTTCTCCAGCATATCTTTCGGGATCGGTACGAAGGGCCCGGCCACGTCCGCTGCGGAGATCGTGTAGGTCGCGAGCGCCGGCGCGGTGTCGCGGTTGAGGGCCGTCCAGGTGTCGGCATCCATACGCCCGGTCGAGGGCAAAGAGTTCACGGTCTGGTAGGCCGAAATCGCCTTTTCGACGTTGGAGCCGAAGGCGCCGTCGATCTCGCCGGGTGAAAACCGCGCCCGGTCGAGGAGGATCTGCGCGCGCAGCACCGCCGGGCCGGACGCCTTGGGTCCGAACGTCGTGCTTGTGGTGGCGTCATTGACCGTTTCAGCCGACATCGGCGGCTGGGCGGCCGCCTTCTTCTTTGCGGGGGCTGCGAGAGCACCGGCCGGCAGGAACGACAGGGCGAGCAGGATGGTAACGAGGGTAACGAGGGTCTTGTTCAATTTTTCGGCTCCGTGGAGGACTTCACCCGCATTGAACGTGCCCGGCCGCCGCTCGTCAGTGCGCCTGCGCTCCTTGGAAGGTCTTGCGTCCTAAAACCACCGCACCCATGACGATGCCCCCGGCAATGAGGCCCACCGCGCCGCCGACGAGCACGGTGACCAGCGTGCCGGTCAATCCCGGGTAGCCGGCGGCCATGGCCTCGACCCAGTGATTAAGCACGGGGATCCCGTGCACGAGGATGCTGCCGCCGACGAGGAACATCGCGATCATGCCGGCGGCCGAGAGGCTTTTCATCAGCCACGGCGCCGCCTTGAGGATTGCGTTGCCGAGGGCGCGCTGGAACCCTTCGGCCCGCTTGCTGAGCCACAGGCCCGCGTCGTCGAGCTTCACGATGCCGGCCACCAGCCCGTAGACGCCGACGGTCATGAGAAGCGCGATGCCGGCCAGCACGGCGATGCGGGTCGTGAGCGGCTCGGTCGCGACCGTGCCCAGCGCGATGACGATGATCTCGGCCGACAGGATGAAGTCGGTGCGGACCGCGCCCTTGATCTTGTCCTTCTCGAACGCGGCGATGTCCACCGAGGGATCGGCGAGCGCTTGCGTGAGCTCGGCACGGTGCGCCTCGTCTTCCTTTTTGCGGTGCATGAGCTTGTGGGCGATCTTCTCGAAGCCCTCGTAGCACAGGTACGCCCCGCCGATCATGAGGACCGGCGTCACCGCCCACGGCGCGAACACGCTGAGGAGGAGCGCCGCCGGCACGAGGATCGCCTTGTTGATCATCGATCCCTTGGCCACGGCCCAGACCACCGGCAATTCGCGCTCGGCCTTGACGCCCGAAACCTGCTGCGCGTTCAGCGCGAGGTCGTCGCCGAGCACGCCCGCGGTTTTCTTGGCGGCGATCTTGGTGAGGATCGCGACGTCGTCGAGGACGGTCGCGATATCGTCCAGGAGGGCGAGGAGACTTCCGGTGGCCATTGAGCGATAGTGACAAGCGCGCGCGGATCGTGCAATGGGACTCTCGCCTACACTCCCGTCATGAAGATGCAAACGCCACTCAGGCACCTGCTGTCTTTGGCCCTTGGCGCGTCACTGTGCGTGGCCACGCTGCCCGAAGCGCGCGCCCAGGCCGCGCCGGCAAGGGCGCCAGATATCCATTACGAGCCCACGCCGCCGAACGTGGTCGAGCAGATGATCAGGCTGGCCGGCGTGCGTCCGGGCGACGTCGTCTACGACCTCGGGTGCGGGGACGGGCGCGTCGTGATCGCGGCAGTGAAGGCCGGCGCGCGCGGCGTTTGCGTGGACATCGATCCGGTGCGCATCCGCGAGAGCCGCGCAAATGCGGCGATTGCAGGGGTCGAGTCGCGCATCCGGTTCGTCGAGGACGATCTGTTCACCGTGCCGATCGCCGATGCGAACGTGATCATGCTTTTCCTCTGGCCGGAGCTGAATCTGAAGCTGCGGCCCCGGCTGTGGCGGGAGCTGCGTCCAGGCACGCGCGTCGTCTCGTACGTGCACGACATGGGGGATTGGGCGCCGCGCGAAACGCTGCGCGTGCAGGGGCGCTTCGGCGAGCGCGACCTTTACCTGTGGACGATCGGGAAATAAACTATCTGCGGATCGCGCTCTTCGGCCGGAAAACCTTGAGCACCGCTTCGTTGGTCTCGATGTAAGGCCCGCCGATCAGGTCGATGCAGTAGGGCACCGCGGCGAAGACGCCATCGAGCGTCTCCTTGATCGCCTTTGGCTGGCCCGGCAGGTTGATGATCAGCGCGCCTTTGCGGATCACCGCCACCTGGCGCGAGAGGATTGCGGTGGGCACGTACTTGAGGCTGACCGCGCGCATCTGCTCGCCGAACCCGGGCATGACCTTGTCGGCAACTGCCAGCGTCGCCTCGGGCGTGACGTCGCGCGGCGCGGGGCCGGTGCCGCCGGTGGTGAGCACGAGATGGCATCCAGCCTCGTCTACAAGATCGATCAGCGTGGATTCGATCAGCGCCAGTTCGTCCGGAATCAGGCGCGGCTCCATGCGCCAAGGCGACGCGAGCACCGCGCCGAACCACTCCTTGAGCGCGGGGATGCCCGCGTCCTCATAAACGCCCGAGGAGGCGCGGTCGCTGATCGACACGAGGCCGATGAGGAGTTCGTCTTTCGGTTTCATTTCTACTCCGCGTCGCGGATCACCTTGAAGATTTCGCGATAGGCCTTGGGTGGGCGACCCTCGGCGGCTTCCTTGCGCGCGTTGCGGATCAGCACGCGCAAAGCCTGCAGGTCCACGCCCGGGTGCTTCGCCGCGAATTCGGTCAGCGCCGTGTCGTCCGCGATGAGGCGCTCGCGCATGCGCTCCATGCCGTGCTGGCGCGCAACCTCGGCTTTCGACTGGCCGCGCCAGGCATCGAGCCGCTCCTGGATCGGCGCCGGGTCGATGTCGCGCATGAGCTTGCCGATGTACTGCATCTGCCGGCGGCGGCCTTCGTGCGCGGTGATGCGGCGCGCCTCGCGCACGGCCTGCGCAAGGGCCTCGGGCAATGCCATCGAGTCAAGCCTTTCCTTCGACAATTCCACGAGTTCCACGCCGAGCTTCTGCAGTGCGTGCGACTGCGCCTTTTTCCTTGTCTTGCTGAGGATTTCGTCGTCCATTGCCGCTATGATAACGCGCCATGAAAATCGACAACCGCTTCACCTACAGCGATTCGCAGCTGCGCGAGTTCGCCCAGACCGTGCTCGACCACGCAAAGGCGCTTGGCGCCGCGGCCTGCGAGTGCGATGTCTCCGAGGGCTTCGGCCTCTCCGTCACCGTGCGCAAGGGCAATATCGACACGCTCGAGCACAACCGCGACAAGGGCATCGGCGTCTCGGTGCACCTGGGCTCGCGCCCGCGCGTCAAGCGCGGGCATGCGAGCACGTCGGACTTCTCGGCCGCGGCGCTGCGGCAGACGGTCGAAGCGGCGATCGCGATCGCGCGCCACACCGCCGAGGACGATGCCGCGGGGCTGCCGGAACCGGAGCAGATGGCGAAGGACCTGCCGGACCTCGACCTCTATCACGCGTGGCAGGTGACGCCCGAAGACGCGATCGACATCGCCAAGCGCTGCGAAGCGGCGGCCTTCGCGCTCTCGCCCAGGATCAAGAACACCGAAGGCACCTCGGTCTCCGCGCAGCACTCGCAGTTCATCTTCGCCAACAGCCTGGGCTTCATGGCCGGGTTCCCGACCTCCCGGCATTCGCTCGGCTCCTCGATGATCGCCGAGGAAAAAGGCCAGATGCAGCGCGACGACTGGTACAGCTCGGCCCGCCGGCCCGCCGGCATCGCCGATCCCGAGCAGCTTGGCCGGTATGCGGGCGAGCGCGCGCTGGCACGCTTGCGCGCGCGCAAGATCGACACGCGCCAGTCGCCGGTGCTCTTCGAAGCGCCGCTCGCAAGCGGCCTCATCGGCCATTTCGTCTCGGCGGTGAGCGGCGGGAGCCTCTACCGCAAGTCGACTTTCCTGCTCGAGAGCATGGGCAAGCAGGTTTTTTCGCCGCTGGTGTCGATCGAGGAGCGCCCCCACGAGCGCCAGGGACTCGCGAGCTCGCCCTTCGACGAGGAGGGTGTCGCCACCCGCCGGCGCAGCATCGTGAAGGACGGCGTGGTCGAAGGCTATTTCCTCGGCACGTACTCGGCGCGCAAGCTCGGGCTGCAGAGCACGGGCAGCGCGGGCGGCAACCACAACCTCGTGGTGAAGCCCGGCACGCGCGATTTCCGCGCCATGCTGAAGAAGATGCATCGCGGCCTGCTGGTGACCGAGCTGCTCGGCCAGGGCATCAACCTCATTACCGGCGATTACTCGCGCGGCGCGGCCGGCTACTGGGTGGAGGACGGCGAGATCCAGTACCCCGTGGAAGAAATCACGATCGCAGGCAATCTCGGCACGATGTTCAAATCGATACTCGAGATCGGAAGCGACACGCTCGTGCGCGGCTCACGCGAGTCCGGCTCGATCCTCATCGAAAACATGACGATAGCGGGCAACTGACACGCCGCATCCAGGACGACTTAGGTACAGGGGAACCCTGGTTCCCCTGTACCTTAGGAAGGGGCACGGGGGAACCTGGGTTCCCCTGTACCTTAGGAAGGGGCACGGGGGAACCTGGGTTCCCCTGTACCTTAGAAGGGGGCACGGGGGAACCTGGGTTCCCCTGTACCTAGCGGGCGCGTGCCTGCTGCGCAGGCGCGAGCGTGCCAAGAAAGCGCGCGATGTGCGTCCAGTACTCCTTGCGCCACTCGACCCCGCGGTGGCCGGTTTCCGGCAGCGTAAAGAGGGTTTTCGGACCGCCCCAGGCCTTGGCCAGCGCCTCGCCATGTTGCGGTGGGGTGACCTCGTCGGTGCCCGCCAGCAGGAAAAGCGCGGGCGTGCGGATGCTCGGCGCGATCGAAGCCGAGTCATAGCGGCCCCCGACCAGCAACCCCATCGGCAGGAAGGGATAGCGGCCCACGGCCACTGCGGCGATGCTGTCGAAAGGCGTCGCGAGGATGGTGCCCGCGAGCGGGCGCGATGCCGCGAGCCTGACCGCGACGTACGATCCAAGGCTGCGCCCCAGCACCACGATCTTTTCCGGATCGACGTCCGGCCGCGCGGCCGCGTAGTCGAAAATGCGCTTGGCGTCCTCGACCACCGTCGATTCGCTGGGCACGCCGCCCGAAAGCCCGTAGCCGCGGTAATTCACCACGAGCCAGCCCCAGGCCGGCGGCTTCTCGCCCCAGTTGAGCATCCACGAGGTTTCGCGCGCCACGCCGCCGAACACGATCACCAGCGGATAGCGCTCGCCTTTGGCGGCCGCGGGCGCGCGCTTGATCCAGCCATGAATCGTGACCCCGTCGGGCGCGGTGATGCGGACCTCCTCCACGCCATCGAGTTGCGCCACGCGAGCCAGGCGTTCCGGGTCCGCCGGGCGCGCCCGGAACAGGAAGCTCGAGTCGAGCGACTCGGTCAGCGAGACGCAGCCGGCCACCAAGCCTGACAACAGCAGCGCTGCAAGAATCCCGAGGCGCATTGGTTTGAGGAACACCCTTAGACCAGCGTCATCAGTGAAACTGCGAAGACGACGAGGCTGCCGGCCGCCAGGAAGCGCAGCGTGGCGTCATCGACCCTGGGCTTGTCCGGATCGTCGGCCACCGGTTCCGGATGGTGGTCCTCGCCATGGTCGCCGCCATGAGGATCGTCGTCATGGCCGCCGCCGGTGCCATGCGCCGGGTAGAGCGTCGCGACCTTGGCGTTGAACGCGTTGAAGAACTCCATGGACAGCTTCTTGGCCGCCGCATCCACCAGCCGCGAGCCGATCTGCGCGAGCTTGCCGCCGACGTTGGCCTTCACCTGGTAGACCAGCTTGGTGTCGTGGCCCTCGGGGGCGAGCTGCACTTTCGCCCCGCCCTTGCCGAAGCCCGCCACGCCGCCCTGGCCCTCGAAGGCGATCGAGTACGAGTTCGGCGGGTCGAGGTCGGACAACGCGAGCTTGCCCTTGAACTTGGCTGAAACCGGGCCGATGCGCGCTGTCATGCGCACTTCATACTCGTTCTCGCCGGTCTTCTCGATCGACTCGCAGCCGGGGACGCAGGCCTTGAGGATCTCGGGATCGTTGAGCGCGTCCCAGGTTTGCTTCTGCGTAGCCGGGATCAGCTGCTCGCCGGACATTTCCATGCGGAATTCCTTTTAATGAGTGCGTTTCGCCCGGGATAGCGTTGTGCGCCGGGCGGGTTCGCCCATCATGCGTCCCAGGTCGATCAGGCTCTTCAGATTATGCACCGGCAGGAACCGGTCGACGTAAGGCAGCATCGCGCGCACGCCGGCCGGCTTGGCCTCGAACTTGTCGTATCGCAGCAGCGGGTTCATCCAGATGATGTAGCGGCAGGCCATGCGCAGGCGCTCCATCTCCTCCGCAAGGCCTTCGCCGGCCTCGCGGTCCAGGCCGTCGGTGACCAGCAGCAGGCACGCGTTCTGGCCAAGGACACGGCGGCCCCACTTGAAGTTGAAGTCGTGCAGGCACGTGCCGATGCGCGTGCCGCCGGACCAGTCCTTGATCGCGTCGGCCACGCGCGTCATCGCCACGTCGACGTCGCGGTGCTTGAGCTGGCGGGTGACGTTGGTCAGGCGCGTGCCGAAGACGAACACGCTCACGCGGTCGCGGTCGTTGGTGATCGCGTGCAGGAAGTGCAGGAACATGCGCGCGTAGGGATTCATCGAGCCCGAGATGTCGCACAGCACGACCAGCGGCGGATGCAGCGTCTTGGGCGCGGTGCGCACCAGCGGGATCATCGCGCTGCCGCCGCGCAGGCTTGCGCGCAGGGTCGCGCGCAGGTCGACTCGCGCGCCGCGCGCATCCGGCGCCTGGCGGCGCGTGCGCACCTCGGGCAGCGGCAGGCGCAACTGGGCGAGCATCTTCTTGGCCTCGGCCAGCTCCGCGGCGGTCATGGTGTCGAAGTCCATGCGCTGCAGGACTTCGCGCGAGGAGAACGTGAGCTTGGCATCGAGGTCGATTTTCTGCTCGGGCTGTTGCTCGGGCTCATCACGCTTCTTGTTGAAGAGGGCATCGGTCAGGCGCTGGCTCTGCTCCTGCTCCTCGCGGCCGGTCTTGCCGTAGGTGGCCGGCAGCAGCGCCTGCATCATCTTCTCGAGCAGCTTGGGGTCGCGCCAGAAGATCTGGAACGCCTGGTCGAAGATCGGGCGCTGCTCCTCCCGCGAGAGGAAGATCGCCGACATGGTCCAGTAGAAGTCGTCGCGGCGGGCAGTGCCGGCGAGCTCGATGGCCTTCATGCAGTCGATCACGCGGTCCGGCCCCACGCGCAGCCCCGCGCCGCGCAGGATGCGCGCGAAGTGCATGACGTTCTCGGCGAGCTTGCCGTGGCCGGGCGTCGATTCGGGGACGAGCAGCATTGCCCTTGTGGATCCGGTCAGGCCGCGGCGGCAGCCTTGGCTTCGGCGGTCAGGCGCTCGGCTTCCTGGCCCGCGATGCGCTCGATGTCGTCCTGGTACTTGAGCAGCACGCCGAGCGTGTCGTTGACCGTCTGCGGGTCGAGGGCGATCTTGTCCAGGGCCACCAGCGCGTTGGCCCAGTCGATGGTCTCGGCCACCCCGGGCAGCTTGAAGAGGTCGACGGTGCGCAGGCGCTGCACGAAAGTGACGATCTCCCTGGAGAGGTTCTCGGCGGCCTTGGGCGCCTTGCGGCGCAGGATGTCGAGCTCGCGCGCCGCATCGGGGTAATCCACCCAGTGATACAGACACCGGCGCTTGACCGCGTCGTGGATCTCGCGCGTGCGGTTCGAGGTGATCACCACGATCGGCGGCTCGGCGGCCTTGAGCGTGCCGGTCTCGGGGATCGTGATCTGGAAGTCGGACAGGACTTCGAGCAGGTACGCCTCGAAAGGCTCATCGGTGCGGTCCAGCTCGTCGATGAGCAGCACGGGCGCCTTGCCCGGCGCGCCTTCGAGCGCGCGCGCGAGCGGCCGCTTGATGAGGAAGCGCTCGGAGAAAATGTCGGCGGCGAGCTTGTCCTTGGACTTTTCTCCCGCGGCCTCGGCGAGGCGGATCTCGATCATCTGGCGCGAGTAATTCCACTCGTAAGCGGCCTGCGCGATGTCGAGGCCCTCGTAGCACTGCAGGCGGATGAGCTCGCGGCCAAGCGACGCAGCCATCACCTTGGCGATCTCGGTCTTGCCCACACCGGCCTCGCCCTCGAGGAACAGCGGCCGCTTCATCGCCAGCGCAAGGAACACCGAGGTCGCCAGGCTCCGGTCGGCAACGTAGTCGGCGGAGGTCAGCAGTTTGAGGGTTTCGTCGATCGTGGTGGGGAGCTTGGCGGCCATGGGGTGGAGTTCGGGAACAGTTCGAAAGAGGTCGATATTTTCGGGCATTTCGGCGGGCGAGGCCAGAAGCTTGCGGCCATTTTTGCTCCGCGGTATCCCGGCGGCAGCCGGTCGCTATACTAGGTTCAGTCAGGCATTAGTATAGCCAGGCAATCGCGCTACAGATCCTTCCACGCCTCAAAAAGAGGAATGCCGGGAGCAAGTGAAACTTGTCCGGCCAAGGTTGGTCATATAAGATGACCAGGCCGATTGCCGGAGGAATCCAGCCATGTCCAAATTCAACATCGCCGAAGCCAAGACCCGCTTTTCCGAACTGGTGCAGAAAGCCATGCTCGGTGAAGAGGTCATCATCTCCAAGGACAACAAGCCGGTACTCAAGCTGGTGCCTTTGGACAAGCCTGCGAAGCCTCGGAAGGCAGGGTCCGGCAAGGGGCAGGTTCTCCACATTGCGCCGGATTTCGACGATACGCCGGAGGGTTTCAAGGACTACGTTTGATGCGAGTCCTCCTCGACACGCATGTCTTTCTCTGGTGGGTGGAAGGCGAGCGCCCCCTGCCCGCAAGGGCCCGGGCGGCGATTGCGAATCGGGACAACGAATGCCTGCTCAGCGTGGCCAGCGCCTGGGAGATGGCGATCAAGGCGGGCCTGGGAAAGCTGAGGCTTTCCCTCCCGGTGACGCGCTTCGTGGTCGAGAATGTGGCGGCCAACGGCTTTCGGATGCTCGACATCGGCGTGGCGCATGTCGGGCGTGTCGAAACGCTCGCCGCGCATCACGGTGACCCGTTCGACCGTTTGCTCGTTGCGCAGGCGCTCGAGGAAAAATTGCCAATCGTCAGCGCCGACCCGGTCTTCGGAAAGTATGCGGTGAAGCGGATCTGGTAGGGCGGCGAATCTTTACAGTACTAACGACACTGCCGATGCGCCTGGACTATGCGCGGGAATTGGCGGCCTTTGAAGTCGACGTCTGATGAGTTTGAGGTTTTTCGCCGATCACTGCGTTCCTGCTTTGGAAGTTCATCGAATCAGAATTCGGCAATGACGACCTGATTCCGATACTCCAAAGCCAGGAAAGTTACCTTGGCAGTACATCACCCGCTCGACGGCCCCGGCGCTGGATGCTTTTGAAAAAGTGGCAGTATTAACAGGCCGGATTGTCGCACCGAAGGTGAAAAGAAGCCGGCATATAGTCCCGCTCGCTATCGCTTAGTAAAACAATCGGGCGGCCCCGACAGGCCCGGTGCAGTGCATCATCCGGATCATGAAATCAGCCCCCTTCGAATACATCCGGCCCGAAACGCTCGCTGAAGCGTGCGCAGTGCTGGAGGAGCACGGCGGCGACGCGAAACTCATCGCAGGCGGGCAGAGCCTCATTCCCATGATGGCGATGCGCCTTGCGCGGCCGGCCTGGCTGGTGGATATCAACCGGCTGGGGGCACTGAAATCCATCTCGGTTTCCGACGACGCTCTCGCTATTGGCGCGGCGGTCCGTCAATGCGTCGTCGAACGCGATCCCGGTGCGCGGGCGAATCTGCCCTTGCTCGGCAAGGCGCTCAAATGGGTTGGCCACGTGCAGACGCGTAACCGCGGAACGGTCGGCGGTTCCATTGTGCACGCCGACCCCTCCGCCGAGATTGCGTTGGTGGCTTGCGTGCTGGACGCGACGTTGGTGCTCGAGGATTCGTCGGAAACGAGCGAAATGCAGGCACGCGAATTCTTCTTCGCGCCCATGGTGACCGCGATCGCGCCAGAGCAGTGCCTGACCGAAATCCGTTTCCCGGTCTGGAAGGAGGCGCGCGTGGGCTCGGCGTTCGAGGAGGTGAGCATCCGGCACGGTGATTTCGCGCTGGTCTCGGCCTGTGCCCAGGTCGCGCTCGACGCGGATGGACTATGCATCCGCGCCGCGCTTGGCATCGGTGGTGCTTCTCCTTTTCCGCATGCGCTGCCTGAAGTCGGCCAGATGCTGGTCGGCAAGCGGCTCGACGAGAAGGTCATCGTCGAGGCCGCCGATCTTGCGGCCGGACTCATCGACCCGGACGGGGATCTTCACGCAACCGCGGACTACCGAAGGCACCTGGCGCGAGTGATGGCCGCGCGGACCCTCGCGGCGGCCGTGGAGGACGCCATATGAGCGAGCGCCTCTACCCCGTCACCCTCCAGGTCAACGGCGAACGCGTCGAGGCGCAGGTGTCCTCGCGCCAGACGCTGGTCGATTTCCTGCGCGACTCGCTGCGCCTCACCGGCACGCACGTGGGCTGCGAGCACGGCATCTGCGGCGCGTGCTCTATCCTGCTCGATGGCGAGCCGGTGCGCGCCTGCCTCATGTACGCAGTGCAGGCGGAGGGCTGCTCGGTCACCACGATCGAAGGCCTCGCGCTGCCCGACGGCACGCCGGGCCCGCTGCAGGATGCGTTCTGCGAAACGCATGCGCTGCAATGCGGCTACTGCACGCCGGCAATGATCATCGCCTCGCATGCTTTGCTCGAAGCGAACCCGGATCCGACTGAAGCAGAGATCCGCGACGCGATCGGCGGCAACTTGTGCCGCTGCACCGGCTACCAGCAGATCGTGGAGGCCGTCCAGCTTGCGGCGTCCAAGCTGGCGAAAGGGCCGAAATGAAGCCTGTGGCCGCACCCGCTTCATTCCGCTATATCGGCAAGCAGCGCCGCACCAAGGAAGACCCGCGCTTCGTCACCGGCCGCGGCCGCTTTGTGGCCGACATCGCGTTGCCGGGAATGAAGCACGTCGCGCTCGTCACGAGTCCCCACGCATCGGCGCGCATCAAGGCGATCCGCACCGAAACGGCACTGACGATGGAGGGTGTGCGCTACGTGCTCACCGGCGAAGAGCTGTGCGCCAACGTCGATCCGCTCTACGTGGGCGTCGATGCGCCCAAGGTGCACCGCTATCCGCTGGCGCGAGACGTGGTGCGCTACGCCGGCGAATGGGTGGTCGCCGTAGTGGCCGACTCGCGCGCGCTGGCCGAGGACGCCGCGGAAAAGATCGAGATCGACTACGAGCCGACGCCGTACATCCTCGACCCGGAGAAAGCCATCCTGCCGGGCGCGCTGCTCGTGCATCCCGACCACGGCAGCAACGTGCTCTTCCGGCGCAAGTTCGTCTGGGGCCCGGTCGAGGAAGATTTTGCGCGCTCCGAGCACACGCTGTCCTTCCGCGCGCGGTGGGGACGCAGCGCGACGGTTC
>Ga0163151_10001996_pt1 | contig 32985 bp, 22 predicted proteins | sample OliLakLV19MP5IB2_FD_145596 | JGI IMG/M metagenome (GOLD analysis project Ga0163151, IMG submission 145596) | Freshwater microbial mat bacterial communities from Lake Vanda, McMurdo Dry Valleys, Antarctica - Oligotrophic Lake LV.19.MP5.IB-2 | ecosystem: Environmental > Aquatic > Freshwater >... | reverse complement strand
GCCCTGGAAAAATTCTTTCTTTGGAAAATTTATTGTTTTTATTATTGTTTAGTAAAGCTAACACTCCTTACTAAGAATTCCCCCCAAAACAATACGTATAAGAGCGCGGGCCACCCAAATTCAAATTCCAGTTTTTCAAAACGAAATGCAATGATTTTTGATACCGGTTTTTATAGAAGACTTTCCTTGGAATAGAGGATTGTCCCCAACTTTTAATATTGACCCCATATATCCTAAAGCCCATTGTGAAAATAATTCCTTACCTAAACGGGTGGATCACTTTGCTCCGGAATGGGTGGTGTTAAAATCTGTAGCAACTGCCCTTTGGAACTGTAAAGTTGAATAATAACATCGGCATAGTCCACTTTTTTATCGTTTGTGCGGTTTATGGTTGTTGTGAGGTAATAATTGCCCGAGGGGCAAAGAATTTTGGAGCTGGAGTTAGACGCTGAAAAAGCTGCAGCTGGTTAGAAGGGTCAAAAGAATGATATTTAAGGTGTGTTTTTGCGTTTATAGTTTATTTTCCAAATATGGCGATCAAAGAATATTGTCGATGCAAATCAACCACTATATATTTAATTTATCGAAAATTCAAAATAGATTGGAATATGATCCGAAATTAACCTAGCTTCTTCAAATGTTTTTATATCCTGATAAAATAAAATAACCCCTGATTTAATAAATTTAACTTTGGCAGCATTATAAAATATATTGTCAAACTCAGAAGCTAGACAATCATCCTCAATACAGGTTATTTTTAAAGAAGTCTTTTGGCCCTTTAATGCCGGTTTATAACCACTCGATTTCAAGGGATTGAAGACGGTATGCGACTCGGGCAAGTTGAAATCGCCGCAAAAAATTAGATTTAGTTTTGGGTATTCCTCAGGTAAGTACTTAAAATATTTTACCTCCGTTTCCGGTTGGCTTGCTTTAGTTATAGCATGAAAATTAACAAGGGTAAATTCCTTGCCTTCAGCTTTAAAGGTAGTAAAATAAGGTTCGCGGTCAATTTCTAAGTGATACTTTTTCTCTAACCAGGAATTGCCAACTCGTGACACCTTACTGGTTTTCCAGAAAAAGGCGTAACGCTCAGATTTATAGGCAGTGCTGGAGGTTGGATCACTAATGGAGTAATCCCATTTGCTTCCGGTTTGATTTAACTTATAATGCAATTTTGCAACAGTTTGAGCACCGCCAATACCAGCCACAACTTCTTGCACTACAGCAATATCATAATCTTTAAATGTTTTTGCGATGAATTCTAGCTCAGCATCATTTTTAGCTGTTCCCAAATCCTTCAGATTCCAACTAATAATGGAGATTGAGGAGTTTCCAGCAACAGTCCAAATCAACAACAGGAAACAAAAAACAAATCTTTTCATAAAAATATTATTCATTTGAATTGTATTGTATAATCTAATCGTCAAATTTATGAATATTAACTTAATAAATGTAAATGTAAATGTGAATTGTATTGTGGATACTATCTACTTTTTGATTGTTCAAATCTTTCGAATAGCAATGTAAATTAAACTGTTTGTTATTGAAAGTAAAGGTGTTAAAGTTGATTTAATTGAATGTGAAGCTTAAATTACCGCACAAAAAAATATTTTAATGTTGGAACAGCAATTGTAGTTTCTTCTGCATCATTTCTTTTAGTTTGAGTTTTTATGCAATGCGTCTGTATTACGTATAACGCATTTTGGATAAATGAAGTATTTTTAAAAGGGGATAGAAACCATGACTGTTTACTCATAAATTTAATTGATTTTAATTGAATTCGTGAACGCTGCACTTTTGTTGTTTACGCCGGAATGACATGCAAAAATAACCCTTAAAAAAACTCATCCGGACCTAAAAAATAAAGTCGTTTAACTTTACAAAACAAGGGGGGTCACGTTCACCGGAATGCCGGGGTCAACATGAAACGGAATAGGGGGGTCAATATGCTCCGGAATGTACAATTAGAAAGCACCACTTTTTGATTACCCCCCCCTGAATTAAGAAGTCGGGTAGGGATAAAACCCCCTTTTTTAAAATTTGCATTTATCTTCTATCATAGGCTCCCTTGTTGTCCCATTTATGGAAACGGTTTATAGCTTCACGATACAGTCAGCGTAGCGATTTACATTCTTGCGCTGCCGGTGAAAGTTTGAATTGCCCCCGTACGGTGTGCTTGCAAATTCCGTGGCAAAATGCTTCTGCCCGCTATTCAAATCGCTATTTATTTGCTATTGGCTTCATTACTGTCAAAAGTTGTTCTGTATTTGCAATGTCAAAATATTTTTCCTTAACAAGTTTTACTTGAAATGTCGGGGGTAAAAAATGGCCCCATTTTGAAAAGTCTAATATAGTTGGCCTAGTTTGTAAAAAGTTTGAAATGTGATTGTCAATATCCGCAAATGGTTGGGTTAATGAATTCCACTTTGATAATAATTCATGCTTAGAAACTTCAATTTCAAAATTACTGCTGCTGTCGTCCATATTATTTTTTATCCCTGCAATGTTTAGGAGCAATTGAATGGTTCGGTTAACTCTTGTCCCTGTGAATGAGAAAAGTTGGAGTTGTTTTTCTGTTGTCAGCAATGGTCTGTCAACATTTAGGTTTTGAATATTAAAAACAGAAAAGTCTTTTCGCATTTTTTCAATTTCATCGCAACTCGGTTGATCTAAAACATCATAGTCAGTTTTGGTGAAAAGTATCTCAAACATTTTCTCTCTGATTCTTGGATGAATTGTCGCTCCGCCACCAAAGAACATTGGCTTCTTTCCGTCGTTGGCCGGTATCACTTCAATTTTCTTTGACTTAAAATCAATGAACTTTATTTTCCAAATTTTAGCAGCCAACAAAATATTTTCATCTTCTATTATCTGCGGTGAAAATGGTAATTCACCAATTGTATTTCCGGCATTTACAACTTTAAAATTTTCTTCTGTCTTAAATACGCTGTAAAAATCTCTGCTGTTAACAATCTTTTCTCCTTCAATTCCGATGATAACTTCGTGTTGCAACTTTTCTAAAAAGTCAACTGAAATTAAGTGATTTAGTATTGATTCAATTTCTGAAACTTCAATCTGATTAAAAGTAAAATTTTCCTTGAGTTGTTTTACTAAATCTGTCAATCTGATTCCTGAATGTCCTTTGGTTATTGACAATGCTTGATGTAGCAAAATGTCATACGGTCTTTCGTTTCTTAGGGGTGGTTCAATAAAACCCTCCTTATATAACAACCAACAAGCCAAAGATTGAAGCAAACTCCATTGATTAGTTGCATACAAAAACAAGTTGCTGCTTTCTCCTTCTTTGCGTCCGCTTCTTCCTACTCTTTGAATCAAGGATGCAATGCTGTGAGTTGCATCAATCTGGACAACTTCATCAACTGTTCCGATATCAATACCCAACTCTAAAGTTGACGTACAGGAGATGCAAAAATTTTGTCTGTTGTTGTTCTTAGCGAAATACTCAACATACTCTCTTACTCCTTTATCAACTGACGAATGATGTGAAAAATAATTTGAGTGCCCATTTACTCTGTCTGAAATCTTTTTGAGTTTAACTGCAACTTCTTCTGCTCTGCCTCTGCTATTAGGGAAGATTAAAACCTTGTTATCTTTTGTTTCAATGTATAAGTTTTTCAAAAGTTCTAAGGGCAATTCCTCACTCTTTTTTTTGAAATAGCGGAACAACGCAGTTATTTCTTTGGCGGTTCTGTCTAACAAGACTTTTGTTTTCAATTCGTTTCCGGTAAACCTCTTTGCTTCGTTGTAATCACCAATTGTAGCTGACAAACCAACTATGCTAAATGGTTTTGCATTTACACTTTGCATTCTTGATAGAATGGATTTAAGTTGTGTTCCCCTGTCTGTTCCAATGAAAGAATGTATTTCATCAATCACAACATATTTCAAATTTGAAAAGAGTTGCTTCACATTAAATGGTTTGTTTACAAACATTGCCTCTAATGATTCAGGTGTGATTAAAACAATTCCGTTGGGTTGTTTAATTAACCGTTCTTTCAGCGTTTTGTTTGCTTCTCCGTGCCACTTTGTAACTGTCACATCAAGGTATTTGCAAAGTTCTTCTATACGGTAAAACTGGTCATTAATTAAAGCAATAAGAGGTGAAATATAAAGCACCTGTACCCCCTGATCATTAAAATTCACCTTCGATAATATTGGTAGGAAGGCTGCTTCTGTCTTACCTGATGCAGTTCGAGATGCTAGAATATAATTGTCATCAGTAGAAAGAATTTTCTCTATAGCTGCTGCTTGTATCGGGCGCAATTGCTCCCAACCTTTATCACGAATATATTTTCGTATTGGTTCTGAAAGTAAATTAACTGACATTATAATTCTTCAATGCTGTCTAATGAAACATCGTTTGGTCTTTCATCCGAAATTTCAAGTTCACCAAAAAGTTTGTTTTTATCAACTGTGGGATTCTGCCGAATGATATTCAGAATGTTTAGGAAATCTCTGATTACTTCTCTCGGTGTTAAAAATTCTGATGCACCTGGCTTGTTGAATAATTCCTCCATAAACTGTTGAACTTCGTTATCCGAAATATCAATTTCAGTTTTGTAATTGAAATCAAAAATTGCTTTTATTTTTTTGAGCAACACATATATTTCATTGTGGTCTAGAGGCATTAAACGAATTACTGGTTGTGCAAAATCTCTAATCTCAGCTGTTTCAAATTTGTTTGTTTCAAGCCTTGACTTTAAAGCTTTGTAACTGAAAAGACCCCTTCGTTCATTTTCTAAAACTTCGTTTGTCCCTGCAAAGTTGAAAAACAAATTTGTTACTTTTCCCTGAAAGCAATCGTTATAAATCGTAAGAATTTTTTCATAATTCTTTTCTCTCATTACCGATGTTGAAATTTTATAAAGGTTAATTGCTTCATCTAAGTTCACCATAAAGCCGCTGTAACCCATACTAACAAACAATTTGCAAAAGTTTTTGAGCATATCGTAGTAATTTAAATCATTGATTACTTCCCGAACTCCTAAATCTTGTTTCGCTTCCGTCTTGGTTTTGTACTCTCCTTTCAGCCACTTTAAAGCGTTTCGTCTTAATTGCTCATCATCTTTTATGTAACCTTCATAGTATTTCATAACCACTGTCCCAAAATCAAAACCACCAACATCAGTTATTTCATTTATAGTTTTCATTATGTTGGTTTGAATGAGATTCAAATATTGTTCGTTACGAATTTCAGTCAATGAAATTTTATTTTCTTCTGCTGTTTTCATAACTACTTGTTCAATCCACTTTTCCAATAAAGTTGGCAAAGCGCCACCTTCCGGTTTTGTTTGAATTGCTACATTATCAATTAAGGCTGTATAGAGAGCAACACCTTTTCCATCATTTGAATATAAACGGTTGTCAGGAGTGAAGTCTGCATTTGCAACAACAAATTTCTGTTTCAATGCTACAGTGTTTAACAAATGAAGCATGAAGGATTTTCCGGATCCAAAATCTCCAATCCAAAATTTCACCATACTGTGGCCATTCTTTACATCTTCTAATGCTAATACAAAAGCATTGATTTCCTCTGAACGTCCAACAGTAATATGTTGAACGCCAATTTTCGGTACTACACCACCAATTAATGAATTAATGATGGATGTGGCTTCTTTAGGTTTAATGTCTATCATTTTGCTAAAAGTATTTGATAATAATTTGGATTTATAGTGTAATATTCTTCATCTTCTTCAATCAAAATATCGTCCAAAACTTCATAACAAGTTTCATTGATGTTTTCTATAAGCTGATTTTTAAAGACTCCTCTTGATTTAGCAAAAACTTCTAAATCACTTTGTAGAGCTGAGAAATTGTTCTTTATGAAAATATCCAACGCGATTTTTTGTATATGGGTAAATGAAACTATTTCGGAATATATAGATTTTTCACCCGCAATAGTTTTTTGTGTTATTTGTATAGTTACTTCTTCATTGTTGATCTCCTGTGTTTTAATAAAACTGCTTTCATCTTCATATTCATCTTTCAAATACTCGTTCAATAATTCAACAGTTCCTGAATCTTGCTTTTGCACTTCATTAATTGAAGCTATGTTCAACTGAATTTTCTTTCGTTTGATGGCATAAATTTGAGAAACGCCCAGCAATGCTTTTTCTAAATTTTTATCTTTTATAAGTTCACCAATAATAATTTCAAAATCATGTATCTGTTCATTCGTTTTAAAAAGGTTTTTTTGGATTGTTTTAGTTAGTTGTTTATTATCAAAGTTTGCTGATTTTAAATCGTGATACAAATAATGAACATAAAGTTTAAGAGCGGATTCCTTATCAATTTTAGAGATAAATTTTGACGCTTCAAAAAATATATTTTCTAATGAAGGATTTTTTTTATTCAAATTCCCTAAGGTAACAACAGAATTAATAAATTCGTTTACGTTAGTAATATTCTGCGAAGTGAGTTCTTCGAATTTTACCTTCCAACGATTAGTATTCTGAGCGTTGAGTTCAAGTTCTGTAGCTACATTAGGAGCAGTTATTATTAAAGTTAAATTGGGCAATATCTCTGATATTTTTGAAATAATTTTGGATTCAAATTCTGATTTCGCATCTGAAGTATAATAAATATCCGTGTTAATTCTCCTTTTTTGACCGTATAATTCACGCACTGCATTTTCACAATGCTTAAAAATGTTTAGGTAAAAATCATTTATTATTGTTGAAATAGAGTATTTGAAGTTATTAGTACCTTCTTTATATTTAAAATGTTTTTTTGCAACTACTTTTGCAACTTCTAAAAATTGGAGGTCTAAAGTTGTTCCTTCTTGGTTGTATTTTTCTTTCATACCTTTCATGGTATTTAGGTATAGTTTTAAAATTTCAAGGGCACAAAACTCAATGTTAAAAAAATTGTTATTATAGTTCCAAAGTTTATTCAGGAGGGTTACTTCTTCGGAATTTAAACTGAGTTTAGTTTGGTATTTACTTCCTAATTTCCAATAGTCATAATGGGAATAATCGTTATGTAAATTGTTGGTATACGCAATACTTAATCTTAAAACTCCTTCATTATCGCCTTTGGCTTCCATTTTTTTAATCAGAAATGACATTGCATAGGATTTTGTTTTAGGATACAATTGACCTAATTTTTGAAGTTGCATTTCTAATTTAGGTATTTGTTTATGAATTTCATATTCGTTGAGAAGATCAAACAATAATATGAAAGCATAATTTGTGTTGCCCTCTAAATCTAGGTATTCTCCAATCAAAAAGCTATTTTTAAAAGTGCTGTAAAAGCTTTTTTGTTCTGTGTTGGCAGTGTTAATTTCCGAATATGAATAAACATAATTATGTGTCCAATAGGGCACGCCACCTGCATAACTTTTCAAATTACTGTTTGAAATTATTTGATACGCATTATTTGTAATATCAATAATTGAATCATCTGTATGGTTGTTGTTTAAAATAGAATTTGATACAGAAATTGGTGTGTCTTTTAATGTTCCAACTGTTAATATAGCTTTCGATTCGGTAGCATTTATTTGTACAGGTAAATCTTCGAACGATGTCTTAACTTTTTTCTTTTTGCTTACTAAGGCAAAAAGGCAAAAGATAATTATTCCAATTATTATTACAGTCATGGGGTTCATAAAAATTCTTTACAAAGGTATTTAAAATTTTATTTAAATGTTTCTGTTTAAACAAATAGTAAAAATGTTAATACAAAAAACATCCCCGAAGTAGTGGGGATGCTAATTGCATTAGGTTTAATGCGTCGAAGATGGTTTGTTAGAAGTGCGAAAGTGTGGGTTGCACTGAAATTCCCCTTTTTAATCCTTTCCTGTATTTTCTGTTATGTGTTCTTTCTTCTCTTCCACCGATGTTGTGTTAAGCTAGGACTATGGTTTGTTTTCTGTGTATTCTCCTCCAAAGAATTTTTCTTTTTTCTCTGAAGTTCCTTTTTCATTTCCTTCGTCATCATAATGTTGAGTGTATTTTCCTCCTAAAATTTTTTCTTTCCCCTCTGAGGTTCCAATTTCATTTCCATCATCGTCATAATGCTGAGCATAGTCGCCTCCAAAAATCTTTTCTTTCATTTCACTTGTCCCAATTTCGTTACCATTTTTGTCATAGTACTGAACAAACGTACCTCCGAAAATTTTTTCTTTTATTTCAGCCGTTCCTACTTCGTTTCCATTTTCATCATAGTATTGAGTATATTCCCCACCAAAGATTTTTTCTTTTCTCTCGGAAGTTCCTCTTCGCATATTTCGTCTCGTTATTTCTTTTTCAGGTTGTTCATTTTTATTTTTATTGGTGCTGCTGTCAGAAGAACCCGCAAGAATGTTGAATACAATATAAAGAACAACAACTGCAATTACGATCATTACTGCAAGCATAAAAGCCGCATAAAGAATAGAGCACCACGCTGCAATTAAATAAAGTGTCGTTGCTACTCTAACACCATTTTTTAGTCCACGATGGGCGAATGAGTCAGTCCAGTCGCTAAATTTTACAACTGTCCAAAAGATTGGGTTAAGTATGTAATTGTAAAACCATCCATCCTTAGTTGAAATGTTGGTCTTGGTTCGTCTTGTCCACGCTTCTGCTTTTTCTGTTGTGTCGTTGACGCTTGTTGCGTTGACTGCGGCAATGATTCCACCAATAAGCAGTGGTGTAAGCAATAGCAAAATGTTGATTGTCTCTTGGTTCATTTTTTTAGATTTTGGATTAAAAGGTTATCATTATTTTAAAGGTAAGGTCTTTCTTGGTTTAATTTTTTTCAGTATAAATTAAATTGCCTCCTTTAATAAAAGCAATATCTTTTTTTACTCCATTTTCGTTTACTTTCTAAGCGAAGTTTTCATATTACTTTGAGATAGGGTTTTACGGCTTGCAAATTTGTAGGTTTTGTGGGGTTACTTATTGTATAAATTATCTTTCAAATTTGGCATTCTTTAATCCTTCCAAATTTCCGCTGTCATTTTTACAAAAGAGTGTGCCGCCCAGAGCTTTGTCAAATCTACATATCCATTTTCGGTATTCGTTTTTCCAAACGAATTTGAATTCAATGTTTTGAATTACATAAATAATAAATCATTTTTTCTCTATTGTTCAAAATTAGAACATATAAGAAACTGAAACATTTAATTTTTGATTTGACTGTGTATAGGTAACAAAATTTTGTTCATTTTTCAAATTGCCTAAATACAAACTTTTGCCAATATTAAACTGCACGTGGCTTATTCGAAAGCCGCCACCATACTCAAAAGTTAGCGGCAAAGAATAATCGTCAAAATTAGGGTTGGTTATAGCATTGAAGCCTATACCTCCGTAAGGGAAAATATTAAACCATTTTGAAAAATTCAAACGATATTCTAAATGCAATGGAACATTTACAGCATAATAATTAAAACCATCTTGAAACAACTGCGCAATAGCCTTATTTTGAGAATAACCCTCCAAAATAATTCCGGTATTTAACCCAAATCCATAATTGAACAACGGCTCCACTTTTAATCCAAATTGCGCACAATCCATTAATGAATTGTTTATTGATTTTGGCGCATACCCTAAAGTCAATCCCCAAGTATCGTGCGTTTTTGGACAGCTAAAGCATTTCGTTGTGTGTTCTCGTGCTTTAGTATTTGTTGTTGTTGTTTTTGATTGTTGAGAATCTGGATTTGGTCTTCCAAATTGTTCAATATTTATGTTTACTTCTTTACCTCCTGACGTTACTTTTAGATAATCCTTACGACTTGTATAATTCGGGTTAGGGCTTGCAGTAACGATAAAATAGCCTGTATATATATCCACAGTGCACCACGTGGGGACATAGGCAAAAGGAACAGAATAAATGTCTGCGTTAGAGTAAATTTCTATTTGTTCGCTTTTTTCTCCTTTATAAGAAAAATACAAAGTGCTTTTTGATACGCTTAAATATGTTGCCTGTTTTTCTTGTTCTTGCGGTTTGCCTTCACCTGCATTTATTCGTGTTTGAGCATCATCGGGGTCAATGCCTGCATTTATCAGGTTTTGGCGGCGTTGTGATTGAACTCCGTATTTATTGTTCCAAATATCGGTAAGTTCAGCAGTTGTGGCTTTGCGCAATTTCGGTGGATTTATTGCATTATCACACTTCACAATTTGCGTTTGAGCGTGACTGTCATTTGGGTTGCTGTCTAAAACTTTTTGATATTCGTCTTTGGCGGTTGTGTAGTTTTTGAAGGAAAATGCCTGATTCGCAGTTTTGATATGCTCGGCACACCACTTTGCCCGGGTGAGTTTTATTTCTGCAATCTGTTTGTCTTTACCGCTTGCATTTTTGAAGGCATTATCATAATTGGTTACAGCACAAGTGTAATCAGCACTGTCGAAACAACGGTCGCCATCTTGAATGTAGGTTTGTGTATAAATCGAAAATGAGGCAATAACAGCAAAAAACAATATGATAATTTGTTTCATATTCTACAACTTTTTCAATAAATCTGTTATATCAGCATCGGCATTGGGCTGTTTGCGTTTTACGATTTCAAGCATTATATCAGACAAATAAGGATACTTGGGGTAATCGTAGTAATTGTACATATAATCTGTCAGTATAGTTAAGATTTCGTTGAATTTCAGTTTTTGAATTTCAGCACTCCCGGCTGCCGATTTACTTTTGTCCAAATCGTCAAGTTTGCCGATTGTTCTTATGAGATCAGTGTTGAAATCTTCGTAATATTCCACATTTTCTTTGAGAACATCAAGTAGTTTCGATTGGCGTTTGATTTGACTCAACAGCGTTTGAGCATTTTCGATTTGGATTGTATTAAATTTTTCTGAGAGTAATTGATGTGCGTTGAAGTAAATCTGTAAATCATTTAAAACAGGCTTTACTTCCGGATTATCGCCCACAAGTTGCAAATCACGAATTACTGACTCTTTGGAGGAAGATTTTATTATGTAATCAAACAGTGGGTTTTTATAAAAATTCACAATGGTTGCCAATGCTTCTTCTTTCCCTTCTTTTTTTGCATTGTCAGCTGTTATTTTTGAATTGGCCTTTTCGTCTTCAATTTGCTTATTTTTATTTTCAACAATTTGATTTTGTCCTGAAATTACGGTAATCAAACTATCAACCTTCGTTTGCAAATTATCTCTCTCCACTTTGATTTTTTTTTCGTTCAAATTCGCATTTTGTTCTTTTTCAGAAGAGACTTCATTGCGCAAAGCTTTTATTTGTTTTTGCAAAATGAGTGTGTCATTTTTATAAGCAGCGCTCAAATCAGAAAAATTCTGTTTCTCTGTTTGCAAATCAGTTTTCAATTTGCTGTTTTCGATAATTTTATTTTCATACTCTTTTAACAACAAAGAATCTGTTTGCGAGAATGCCGCGAAAGCACCGCAAAATAATATAGTTAAAACTATTACCTTTTTCATAAGCGGTATTACTAATATTTAAAATAAAATGCTTTGGTATTATCGGCGCTCCATTTATTCAACAATCTGTCGTATTCACTCTCAAAGTTGGGTACATTGTATATTGATTTGTCCAATACGTCTATTTCGGCTTTAATAGGTTTGTAAAGATTGTAAGAATAGTCACTTTGCGACGTGTAGTTGGAATAAAGCCCTGACCAATAACTGATTTTGTTGTCCAAATACCATACATGTTTATTGAATAACACATGCGGAATATCATTTAATCCATCGTGCAAGCGAGTGCAATTATTAACAAAGTCGTTTTCCAAACGGCTGCTAAGCAAACTTTTGGCACGAGAGATTTCGCTTTGCACATCGGCAACTGGAAAACGATCAGACAAATCTGTTTCTGAAAAACTGTAACTTTCACAAGACGAAATAAAAGATACAATTTCATTGTATTTGTTTAAAGCTGTTTGAATAGTCGCAAATTCCTTGTCGACAGGACTCCCTACAACTAGAAATTTATACTTTTTCAGTTCATTCTTTTCTGACTGAATGAATTTCAGGTCATCGGGTTTCCATTGCGAGCCGCGAAAGACAGTTTTTGCCTGGTTGATAAACTTTTCGACATAAGCTGAATAGAGGTTTTTTTCCAAATTTTCCTTCCACTGGTCGTTTTCCGACTGATTGCTGCCAAAACGATTTTGCTTGTAGAAATCATTAATGTGGTATGCAACTAAATTGTAAAAGTCTTTGCAGAACTCGCTGTCGGGCTTTACTTTGAGTTCATCAATTTCACGCTCAATTTTGAGGGTAAATTGATTGTTGGGTGCTTTTAATTTTTCGGGTGGTTTGGTACTTTGTATCCAAAATAAAGTTCCTGCACCGATTGCCGCTACTACGATTACCGCTAAACTGATTTTTAATGCTTTCATATTGATTTTAATCCTTGCTTTTTATCTTGTGTACTATATGAAGGACTTTCCATTGCGCACATTTTATCTAAAAATGTTTTTAATTTGCTATTTTTAAAATTAACATCTTTAGCTACAGTTTCTAGCAAAGTACAATAAGTTTTCGACGTTTTGCTATTGTTCGAAGGTTTTAGGTCCCAAAAATCTAAACATAATTGAATACTGTTTTTGAGGTTTTGATTAATAGCTTTTGTGTCCTGGTATTCTTTCAGTTTTTTCTCGTCCAACTCACTGCCGTTTATATAGTCGATAATTTCTGTTTTAATGGTTGAAACTACATTTTTTTGCGCCGCACTAGAATCAACTTTCTTCGCTACATTTTTATTATCGATTGCTGTTTTCTTATCGTCTTCAATTTCTTCCTCTTTCGATTCTTGCGTTGTTTTATCTTTTGCAGATTCCTTTGGTTTCAGAATTTCATCGATTTTATTCAAAGTATCGAGGCTAATCGTAGCGCCTTCGACATTAACAGTACTTTGTTGAGCGGTAGTAGCGGTTTCTTGGGCCGAATGAAACCATGCCCAAAGGCCAAACCCGAGAACTAATGTACCAACTACTGAACCTGCAATGAATGTAGGATTTTTATAAAAATATAATCTTTTTTCATATTGGGCAAAGAGAATATTATTATCTAACTGCCAATTTTTGAAAACATAACCTTCTTGCACAATAATACAATTTCTGTCTAAATCATCTCCGCTTATACTGTTTGAGTAAACCGGGCAATTTTCTGCTTTTTTGCCATGTTCGCCTGCATCGATCTTGTATGTTTTACCACTTGAAGGTCCATTTTGCGTTTTTTGTTTTTGCAAAGTCAATTCAACTAATCCACTTTGATTAAAAGGTGTTACTGAAATTGGATAGGAAAATAAATTTTCGCTTTCTATTTTAGCAGCAATTTTCCATTGTGAGATAATTTCTTCGCCTTGAAAATTAATAGTTGTAATAGATTTAGTTACTTTTTCCCAAGCCCGATTGCCTATTTTAATTTCAGCGCCTTCTATAAATTTTCCAATTGGGTTTTTAATTTCAAATGAAACCAGTGCTTCCTTTTTTTTAGGGTCACTAAATGCAGCGTGTTTGAGCATTACCAGATTGTCCTTGATTTCTAAATATTGAACATTACCGGAAGATAAATCATAAATTGTTCCGTCTGCAATTATTTGCTCATAACATCTATTATCTTTTGAATATTTGATTACAACTCTCCATTTTGCCCGAATTCGATTTTCACCATTTTTACCTGAGCGTGGTTTACCGTTAGCAATTATTGACAAACCTGGAAGGTTATAATTATTGAGAAAGTAGGTTTCATTTTTCAAATCAGGATTTAATTCAACACCGGAATGCTTCAAAACTTTAAGTGGATCCTTTTCACCTTTTAAATTGCTGTCAACAAATAAAATCTGCTTGTAATCATTGTATTCTTCCTGATACGGCTTGTCAAAAAGTTCTATAAGTTCATTGTTAGATTGATAGTAATGGAAAGCGGGATTGATTGTACCTGATATGATTTCTTCGACTTTTACATTTTTAACACCCTCTGTAAATTCTTTTAAAATTTCATCTACAAAACTCCAATCTTCTTGTATCAAAGTTCTTTCGCCTCGATTGATATTGTTATCCCTTACAAATTCATCAGTATAGCTTCGAGAAAGTTTATCAAGCAAAGATTTTACGTCTGCCCCCTTTAGCAATAATTCTTTATTAGAAGGCAAAAAGAGAGAAAAAGCTATGTAACCTATCGAATAATAACGCAATGTATCACGTATAATAATGTATTTTGTAAAAACACAGCCACCGTTAACAAATGCAAGAGAATAAACTGAGTTGCCTAACGGATTTTCATCATTAACACCATTTAGAATATCAATATCGCCGAGTGCAAAAGATGGTTTTGCATTAGGTCTAAAATTACTCTTATAACCTTGTTTTGTCCCGTGAATGAGTAATTCCATATTTGCTTATTTGTTAAATACGTCTAAAATACTTTGTTTTTTCGGTGCAATCCTACGCATTAGAATGTCTATGATATTGCGAGATGTTTCAGGGTCGAACTCACACATTTGTTGGAAATAAACTTTTCCCAATGCAAAGGGAGTTCCCAAAATTCTTTTTCCATTGATACTGTTTTCGTTACACCTTGAACGCAACGAATTTACAAATGATGTAAAATTGTTGTTCTGCAAGTGTCCATGCAATTGATTTACTCTTTCGCTTTTTTCGCACTCCATTAAGTCGCTCTTTGTAAGTACAATATAAATTGCATCGGTAGTTTGGCTGAAGAGATTATTTTGCTTATCGTTAAAAAAAATTGATGCAGATTCCAGATAATCTGCTTGGGTATAACCATTAGCATCAGGCTTATTATCTACGTCATAATCAACAAAAAAGAAATGAATTTTGCGATTGCCACCATTTAAAAAACGAATCAAGGAGCTGAATGTTTCTTCATGTTGTGGCGACGGTAAAGGTATGTGTGCATTTTTATAATGGAAACATTGAAATATTTCGCCACTCAATTCGATTAACGAAACAGAACGAGAGTATTTTTCATTGGACTTTTTCAAAGCAAAAGGCAGATATTGGGTTGTATCTACGGGGCTGCGACCAGGCAAAACCGAAATTGGATTTGAAAAAATGTTTTTAAGTCGCACCATATAATCAAACCCTGGACCCTGAGCGATTTCTAAATAGCCCATTCTATTGGCAGTACTTAAAACGGCTGCTAAAGCGCAGGTTTTTCCAGAGCCGGGGATTCCCCAGAAATACACCTCGGTGTAACCGTCTGGAATAAAATCAGGGGTTTGTCCAAGTTGTAATTGAGGTGAAATTATATTGTCTAAACAATTGATAATTTCGTTTGGGATTCCAGCATTTAACAAATCATTTGTGGTAATTATATCGTCATTCAAGTATTGTCGCAGCATACCGGGAGTGAAAGAATTTGGATCGCGGTGCACTCTTTCAACAATTCGATTTCGCTCTGCATTTTTCTGATTTCGCTTTTGTTCAAAATTATCAATTTGTTGCTGTGCTTCCATAACGTGTCTTCCTGAAGGATAAGTTGTTAGATAATCCCGACAACCTTGCTCTGTATCACGAGCATTATTCCACACATTATCATCATCCGCGTCGCGGGCTCTTTGTAAAGCAATTATTGCTTTGCGCTTTGTGGCATCTAAATTACCTGAGCTTCTTAATTCTTCAAGTGTGATAATTCCTTGATTGATAGCATCAAAAAGTTGTTGAGCTGTTAAATCATCTATATGATTTAAAATATAATTTCTATCCATTTTTTAGTTAATTGATTTTTTTATAAAACTACTTCATAAGTGGCGGTTTTTGACGAACCTGTTGAGCGGGAATCGCGTTTGGTTACAAACCACGAAAGTAACATCAGCAAATACGCTAGCACAGCTAGCCCTATTGAAAGTGGAGTAGGGTTTCCAAGTGTAATAAGTTGCGTTTTTACATCGTCGAATGAGAGAGGATATTCAAAGTCGGCGGTTTTCTCACCCTGTTCGCGAATTTGCGAAAGTGTCACCAAAGTATTAAGCCAATCGTTTGAGTTTTTTTCCACATCATTTACCACGCCTACAATGCCAATTGGTTTCCAGCTGCTTGTAGTATTTTTGGCATCTTGCAACCATTTGCTAGCAACTTCTTTTATTCCGCTACCAGCAATGGTATCACTGTAATTGGTAGGGAACAAATCTGCGTGAACAGTAAACATTTTGGTTTTAATCTGCAACGCATCTGGAATGCCGCTGTTTACCACAAACCCAAAGTCGGTATATGCTTTAGGATCTCCTTTTTGTGAGCCCGCTACTCTTTTCAATGTATTTTCGTAAAGATTTTCGCGGCTGCCCGCATAAGCTTCATACTCAACAAACATATTTCCTGCCTGCGTAATGCTTGTTTTGAGTTTGCTGTTAATCTCCGACTTCTGCGCCGTTACCGTGAAATAGTGTGGAAACGGCGAAGCCTTCGTTGCAAAAAATACGGCAAATAGCATAAACAATATGAGCAGTACTACTTCCCATAAAAAGCAGGTTTTGAAATTACGGCTTGTGCGTTTCAGAATCTTTGCCCCAAAGGCGGTGCCGAACAATAATAGGGCAATAATTAATGCCATTACTATGCAGCCGATTGTATGAGGCATACCCCACACTTTATCATTATTGATATTCAGAAAATTTGCACCCATAAAGCACACAAAGCCAAATGCAAGGGCTGCTAACATTGCAAGCACATCGGCTAAAGAAAATTTGCTTTGATTCATTTATAATAATTTATTTTATTAATATTCAATTTTTATCTGCTGTTTCCTATTCTGCTTAACTCTTTATTCACTCTTTCTAACTCCTTCTGCAATCGGTCGCGTTCCTGCTCTAATTGTGAGCGGCTGATGTTTGCAGAGGGTGTGTTTGGATTATTTGTATTTCCCAATGTGAAAGAGCAAATATGGATTGCTTCTTTTTCTTTATTGATAGTCCCTGTGTATTCATCCGTTTTATTGCCCTGCTTTACGGTAATTCTATACGGATTAGCCGCAATGTTTTCGTGCTGCTTAAAATATAAAAGATATACATTGTAAGTTCCGTTAGGTGCACTGCCCTGTTGCCAATAGACATTTTCAATAGGCGTTTTGCTGTCGGGAAATTCCACGTTCATATCAATTTCTAGTTGTCCGCTGCTTGATACACGGCGGTTTTTGAACCAAACCGATTCGCTGTTAGGGTCGGTAACTATCAAATCCAAATCGTTGTAGTTGTTCCAATTCAAAAGCACTTGTACATCGCCGGTACTCGGTTCCGGCGTGCAATCTACAACTTCTCCCGATTTTACTTTCTGCAATGCTTTGTCTAATTGAATAAACTTGCCGATATTGCCTTGTGTCTCTATACCTGTGTTTTGCAAAATGCAAAGAATTTGTTTGTTTGTAAGCTTGTCATTCAAACTTTTCATCAGAGCAATAGCGCCTGTAATTATTGGTGCAGCCATACTAGTTCCGTCCATGGTTTGATAGCCATCTTTGCCAACGGAAGAGTAAATATCCACTCCCGGAGCCGAAATATCGGAAAATTTTCCGTAGTTGCTGAAATCGGCTTTGTAGTAAGCAAGGTTGTTTTTATCAACTGCCGAAACGGTAATAAAAAGTTCGGGGCGTTGAATTGCATCAATTCCGGCCAAAACATTGTTGTTTCCGGCTGCAATCACTATTGTAGAATTATGACTTGCAGCAATTCGCATAACGTGTCGCCATAAACGTTCTTCTTCTTTAAAGTGATTGTTAATCAAATCCATTTGAACCGTTTCGGAATATTGGTCAAGTCCCATAAACATACTACCAAGAGAAACATTGATTACATCAGCACCTTGATAAAGAGCGTAAAGAACACCGTCCAAAACTGAGGTGGTAGTCATTTGCCCCCGCTCGTTTGCCACTTGAACCGGCATGAATTTACAATTAGGAGCAACACCGCAAATTCCTTTTCCATTGTCGGCAACGGCAAGTGCTGTTCCTGCAACGTGCGTGCCGTGGTCAATTTGCTGCGGGAATATTTCTTGCGAGTGTAACCATACATTATAAGGTTGTACAACTTTGCTTTTCAGTTCGGGGTGTGATAGGTTGAAGCCGTTATCAACAATTGCCACCGTAATCTTTTCAGAGCCACGAGTAATGTCCCATGCCTGCGGTGCATTAATTGCTTTCAAATACCATGATTTATTTTCGTCGGAAATGGCAGGGTCGTTGGGTGTGTAAGTTCCTTCGAATAATGCTTCATCGAAAACAAAAAGTTCGTATTTCGGTGCAAATGCAGGTGGAATTTCTTGTTTCAGTTTTTCGCGTTCCTCTTTCGGAATTTCAATTTGCATTCGCTTTACAACATCATCGTAATAAACTACTTTGTATTTTTCGTCGGGATATTTCGCTTTAAAATCTCTTGCCAAATCCATTATGGATTTATCTTCGTTATCCATCAAAATATTCAAGCGATTAGCAATTATTGAAGGATTTCCAGGAATGATTTCGGGATTGTCTTCAATTGGAGGTAAAACGCCCTGTTGCGGGGGTAGCACGTCTTCATAACCCGGCGGTGTTGGAACCGGAGTATAGGGATTGTGTGGGTCATAAATACCGCCCCCATTACCAATATTCGGGTCTTCTCGGAGCCAAGCGCTGTCGTTGTCGTTCAGAGCCCCACCGCCTCCAGTATAGTGGTTGCAACCATGCCAGTTGCGTAGCAACCATAAAAGTAAAAATAACAACACAAGGAACAGCAGTGCTCGCAACAACCATTTCAGGCAACCGTTTCCTGCAAACAATGCTGTGAGCCACAGCCAAAAGCGTTTCCACCAAGGGAGCTTTTTGGGAGGTACAACAATAGGTGGGGATTGTCGATATTGTGCCGTAAATTCCTTATCTTCTGTAACTTGATAGCCGTTAGGTGTTTCGTTCCAACCGACAAATTCGTATCCGTCCTTCGGTTCAATCTGAGGTATTTCGTCATCGCCAAGATAAGAATTTGCATCTTTGGGAATAAAGGAATTACCATTGAGCGTACCGTTTTCGCCTGGGTTGAATGAAACATTAAATGGCGTTGGTGGAGGTTCGATTACGTCCGGGAGCACTTTTTTGAGTTTTCGCGGAGAACTTTTGCGGATTATCGTAATATCATCTCGCACATTTTCCCGCATCTGCATACCCCAAGCACCGAGTACAACCCTATCATCATAACAATACACAAAGCGGTCATCTACCAATTTTATAGCATCTGCTAAAAATTCTCCTTTGTCCTTGTCTGTAGATTGAAGTTCATTAATTTTATTCTTGTAATAAGCAATTGTTTCATCTTTAATACTTTGATATTTATTTGCCTCGTCGCCTTGCAATTCCGACAAAACATGCGGTGTATCCTTCTTTGATTTTATTCCGTGAAATTCAATCTGATTGCTGTCTTTCACAGGATAAGCCAAAAAGTCCCGATACCTTTCATCAAGATTTTTGAGCATTGAACTTGCTAATGTATAGCGGTCGAAAATTGTTTTTTGACCAATAATTTGCACCTCTTTGAAGTACTTTAGATCTGTGCTAAATAGAGGTTCGTAATTTATTACAGTTGCCATAAATTTTAGTATTTTATGGTTGTGCATTCATTAATAATCTTACCCAAATTAGCATTTGCTGTAATATCATAATTCGGAATATCGCATACAGAAACAAAGCCCACTTTCAGGCGATTGCTCCATGCAAGATAATTTCGATAACTTGACAAGTATTTCATTTCTTCGGGCTGCGAAATCATAATTTCGGTATGACTTTCAATTTTTGTAAAAAGTTCCTCAATAGAATTTTCTGTCGGGTCGGTGTTGTTAACTAAAATTAACCTCAAATTATGCTGTTCGTTTGCCTGCCGCAAATCATTGATTTCTGATTCGTCTAGATATTCAAAACCAACAGAATTGATACATTTATTCAGCAATTCAGCAGAAATATCAGCAACTATTTCGTAAGGCAAATCGGTTTTGTTATACCCGTTAACATAGCGTCGAATTTTCTCGGCTATGCGTTTTGCTAATCCCAATTTTTTGAACAGTTTTTGATACATATCTTTGATATTGTCCAAAGAGGCATCTTGAGCTAAAATCTGTTGAACAATATGTTTGTCGTTCAGGGCAATGTATTCAAACCAGTATTCGAGTAATGCTTCTGCTAATTGTTGCGCATTGTTTTTAATCAAATCTGAATTGCCTTTAATCAGTTCTCCTAAATCAATGTGATTCGCTTCGAGTTCAGCACGAAATTCCAATTTGCGTTCATCGGTAGTTTTTTCGTAACGGTCACATAAGCGTTCAAAGTATTTTTCGGCAGTATCGTCTTTTTCAACAGGAACTTCTATGCGGTATGCGCTGTAAATATCCATATTTACTACATCACGATAATCGAGTGCATCTACTTTTTTACGAAAAAGTTCAATTACAGTACTTTCATCAAGCATCAGTTCTTTCATCAGTTGTCCGTAATTTTTGATTTTGTCGGCAGAAAAGGCAGTTGCTAATTTGAATTGAATGTCGCCGGCGATGTTTTTTGCCTTTTGCAACTCCACATCTTTGTCATTGCTATGGAAATGTTTAAGCAGTTCGGCAAGAATGGACTGTGCTATTTCGTTGAGTTCAGTAAGCATTTTTGCCATTCGAGCAGGATTAATATTGTTTGCAGAAATGGTAAGTTTATCAATAATCAACTTTGTGCCGTCTTTGTTGATACTTGCTGCTTCGTCCCATGATTCGGCAGGATTGGCAAAATGGCGTTTTATAAAGTCGTAATCAAGAAAAGATTGACGTAGGTCTGTACTGAAATTGGGAAATTGAGGCGTTGGGACTTCTTCCAATTCCTTTTTATTTGCATTAAATCCTCTGAAAAGATTGCTTGGTGTTTCCGATTTTTCAAAGTCACGTAGGAGAAAAATATTTTGAAAATCGGGTTGCGATTTAGTCCAATTTTCAAACCAAGAATAAGTCACTTTCTCAAAATATTCTTTTTCCAAAGTCGTGGTAAAACGCTGTAACCAACGATTACTTAACGGGGTGCCTGTTCCGTCCGCTTTGTCTTGTAATGGATTGAATGCTAAATTGATATTAAAAAAAGTACCGATGACAAAGAGTGGTGAGATCTTTGATTTTGAAACAAATTCTTCTCGTTTTTCGACAGTTTCACCAACTAATTTATTAATCCAATTATTGAGTAAACGGGGCATGGTACGTTGTGCCGCTTGTTCATGTTTTGCACAGAAAATCAGAATGTTAATCTTTTCGGAATCGCAATATTTATTGAACAGGTACGCCACTTTTCCGCGTAAAAGTAAATCATAAATTGTTTCGTTTTCGATTGCTTCTAGGGGTTTTTCCATCCTTGAACGCGCACCGGGAAAGTCCAATAAATCGGTTTCTTTCAAAAACGGCTTGCTGTTAATTAGCGATTCTGATTGACTGAAAACCAACTCTGCAGTTAAAGCGCACAAATAAGATTTTGCGAAGTCAAGTTCCTGATTTGTTTTAGGCAAAAACAATTTGGTATTCGCCGTATAATTCGGCTCAATTCTGTCGGGTTCAGTATAAATTTCACGCAAACGTTTTACATCAAGCAAAGTGCCGTAAGCATACAAAACTGATTCCACCGGTAGATATACTTCAAGCGCAAAATTCAGTTTTTGATATTCGATAATCAACTTTTCGAAAAGGCTTGTATAAATCTCGTTTTTATTCCACAATATCGAAAAAATATCCTTCCATTCATCAGGTCTTGTTTTTGAAAGCAATAATGAAATTTCCTCAAAAAACTTTGAATCAATCACTTTGTCGGCTTTTTGAAAATATTCTTTAAAATAATCCTGCATATCAAGCACATCATCTTCGCCGAAATACTTTTGTTGCTCCTTGCTATCTTTCAAACGCTCTTTCAACTGAAACACTTCTGCATTGATTTCATCTGTCGAAAGAAGATGCAGGTTTTGAGAAGTTTTGAGATTTATATCGTTGTAAAAACTGTCGCAAAGTACCAATACAATATCAGCAGGAGTTAGCAATACTGCTTTTACCGGAAATTTTGGATTTTCAGGCTTATACTTGACCGAAAACCTCGAAACTAAGCTTGTAGATTCTGACCCGCCACCCGGTGGGTTGATTTCTTCGATAAAATTATGCACAATATTGTTTTCATCTTTAATGCTGAACGGTTTGCCTTCTTCTGAAAGCAAACTGCTTATTAAGTAGGACTTTCCAACCTGACTTTCGCCATACATTGCCGCAGCAGGATTGCCATCTAGTGCATATTTCTTCTTATTCAACTTTCGGCGCCAATTTACCATTGTGCGATACGCTTCTTTTGCCTTATTGCCTTCTAACGAATTCTTTATCCAGGCGTTGGATTTTTCTATAATTTCGAGTTGTTTATTTATGATATCTTCCATTATTAAATCCTTCTTAACTTTGTGAATTATTAATATTTAATGAGAAAATACCCGAATCTAGCCAAAAATTTTCAACTTCGGTCATACTTTGAACTTGTAAACTGAAAAAGTTTTTGTTCAGCGTATTTCCATCTTTGTTGATTATTTCTTCCAAAATTATTTTTTCTATATCCTCATTAATATTACGCGAAATTGTCACTTTAAGGGGCATTCCTTTGCGAATAGTATCTTTTTCTTTTTGAATTTCCTGTTGAACCTCATTTATTGGTGGGTCGTCTTCAGTAAATCGCCCACGCACTCGATCTTCAATTTTATAATTATTGAAGTCAAGAATATAAAACGGGCGCGAAGGATATGCGGGAATATCTAACTGTCTAACTCCAATGCGGAACGGCAAAGAAGCTAATTCAACCGTTGCGTTATTGTTATTTGGTGAAATAATTGTGTTGAGATATGTAAACGAATCCTTGTTGAGTTCGCCGAAATAGAAAGTTGTGGGCAAAAGCTTCTTTTTCAATTCCGAGAGATCTAAGGAAAAACCATTAAGTCCACCATTTTCGGCAATTTGTCCAATCATTGCGCCCGTAGTAATGATTGATTTCGGATCAAGGAATTTACCATTTCCATCAATATATGGAAAGCGTTTATCTTCGGGATACCAGCGCCCTACGCGATAATCATTCATTGATTTCAGCCGATTAGGCGAAATTGCATAATACTTCAGGAATAGGTCGGACAGGGGCTTAAGGGATGTTGGACGACCTGAAAGTAATACAATATCGCAATTATAATAAGAAAGAAGTGAAGAAATTTTGCCAATTAACGAATCAAACGTTTTTTCAACAATATCTGCAACAACTTTCTTTTTGTAGGTCCATTGCAAATCGGAAAAATCAAAGCTGAAACAGTCTTTAAAATATTGTAACACGGTTTGCGTTGGTGGATTTGTGCCAAAAATATCGCTATAAGAAAGTATTGTATCGTCTTTGTTTTCCTTTAGCAATTCAAGATAATGCGAAACAATTGGCACAGAAACTTGCAAGTTGAAATCACTGCGAAGTCGACGATTACGGAAAGAAACACCAGTGTTAGTTCCGAGAAACGGTTGCAAAATTTCCACGGGGTTTTTACCGATTTGTCTTAATTTTTGATCTATCGGTGAGTTTCGTCCTTCAATTACAAGTTGCTGTATAAGTTGTTTCATTAAATCATCGCCAGCCAAATAAAAACTTTCCCAAAAAAGCGGCACTGGGGTTAAAGTACATTGCGAACTTTTGTCTTCATATTTGTATGCGGCAATCATCACATCAGATGTGCCTGCGCCAATATCGACAGAGCCGACGGTCAGCGACTTTTTATTGTAATCTCCCAAATCGGAACGCGATTTCCCATAAAAATCAAAGTAATCTTTCAAATTTTTCTGATAGCGTTCCTTAATTTCTGCATAGAGGAATACAAATTGCGCAGAAGTTGCTTCGTCGTAGATCCATTCGGTGCGTTCTTCTTTTGCCGACAGTTTTTTCGCCGACGGAATAACCTGTATTCTTCTGCGGATTTCGGATTCGTCCATTACTTTCGAATAAGTATTTTCAAAGAAACGGTCAAGAATAATAGCGGCATCCTCAGCGCACTTACGCAGTGCAATTTGTTCTTTATGCGACATCGCAGTAGGACAGGTAACAATAATGCGTCCGATTTTTCGAGGCATTGATTCGTTTCCCCAATGGTTACGCTGTTCGTAAGAGTTGATTTGCATTTTTGCCTGTGCAAGAATTTCCAAAAACGCGAAAGTCATCAATGCTTTACGAGAATAGCGGTTTTTGATTGAACCAAAACCCAAGGTGCCGTCTTCATTCAACTGTTCCGAAATGCCTTCAATATAAATCGGTTTGGCGTTTTCGCCGTCTAATAGTACAAATTCCCACTCCTGTTTTTGTGGCGTTTCGTCCCACAAAAAGCGTTTCGGACTTGAAAAAGTACTTGTTTTTTCCGCACCTGTATTTTGATAGGTCGATTTATGTATTAATCGGTTTGCCTCCTTGCCCAAACGAATCATCGATGGATAAACAAATTGACGACTATTTTCCAAACCAAATTTTCCGCCGAAATCAGCTTTGCGGAAAGCCAAACGCATATCAAATGAATTTCGATATTTATTGAGTGCGCTGTTTGTAATTGGTACCGTAAAATCTTGCAATTCGAGCGGGCTTGTTAATTCAAAATCGCTGTTGTCAAACAAAACGGCACAAGTGCGGGAATTGCCAATATCAACTACCAAATCGACATTTCCATAGGCCGCATTTTGATTGGAAAACAAAGTAATAGTGGGCAAACTTCCAAATTGCTGAATAAGCCGATTAATGAATATGAATTGAGCCAAATACTTCATTTTGGGCATATCTAATTTTTTGTCGTTGATATTATCAATATCATGAAAATGTTTCAACAAATATTTATCCACCCAACCGCAATGCATTTCTTCCGAACAATAACCAATCAAACCTTCTTCAGTATTGCATAAAGTGTAATTTTTTGAAGATTCGGCAGCATTTGTAAAAATCGGTGTTTCCTGCAAATCCTCTTCCTCAAAACCTTCTTCCATAAAAACAGTTCTCGTGTCGAAAGCCAACAGAAGATTGTACTTTTTAATTTTACCTTCTTGTCCGTTAAAAATAAGTTTGAACCGACACCAATTTGTCGGTCCGAAATCAGACCGCTTACCATTGAGTTGAAAGAATGGCATTGGAAACCAAGTGTTTTCAAACTTTTTCCAATCGTCCTCTTTTATTTTACTAATAGACACATCGAAACATCCTGAATCTCTTGCTTCAGCGGTATCTATCGGAATTATGCAACTGCTGTCAAATTCCTCATCATTTAAGATTGTTTCCCAAGAATTAGTAACTTTATAGTCATTATTCAAAGTAGCATAACCCAGCTTACTACCATATAAAATGTGCTTCTTTATCCAAATTTCTTCTTCCGAAAAGAAATGAGCAATTTCCAACTTTTTCTGTTGGTCTGCCATATCCAACCATTCGTGAAAATACATTTTGAAAGTGTTGTTCAAATCTATTTCCAATGGAACTGTGAAAAACTGAATGCCTGTGTTTGCAATTAAATTCATATATTATCTTTTACTGCGAATTATTAATTATTCAAATATATTTGGATTTGGGCGATGGTAAAATTTTACTCTTTGGCTAGTTTTGGGTCGGAAAACAATAAATCTTTCTCGAGGCGGATGGACTTGTAGGCAGTCATTCCGCTTTGACTTTCATTTCTGCCTTTGTGTGTTGTATTGTCAGTTTTTATCATTTCGGGGACTTTTTTCATGGGTTTGTTGGTGTAGGCAATTCGTCTGAAAACTAAAATTTCATAACAAATATAAACTAATATGTGATGCTTTAGGCATTGGTTAAGAATTGGTTAGGTTTGTTTTTGAGTTATTTGGGTGCATTTTTACTATTTTCCAAAAATCATTGTGCATTTCTTTTGAAACAGGGTCCATACTACTTATTCAAAATTTTAAAATTGATTTGAAGGTTTCTGCATCCTGTTCTGAAAGCGAATAAGTTTTTTGATTATTGGATGCAGTTTGTCAAGATGATAAAATTGAAAATAGGCATAAAACACTTAATGCAATGACTGTGTGAAGAATTTTTGCTCTTATCATTTTATTGTAAAGATTTGATGTTATTGAATGTCTTTCTACTGACAATAAATATGAGTATAAAGGGAACCGAAAACAGTAAGCATCTTAAGTAATTGATTGCTGTTAATCCACTATTGAAAAAAATTGCAGAAAGGATAATTGATATAACCGATATTAGTAAAACGATTGAATAAATAAAAGCTAATCTTGCCTGATTAATAAATTGCTTTAGAAAAATAGACGAACTATTTTCAGTTGGAGGTTTGAATATTATTGGCTCATTAAAAAGAATTAGCTTAAACCAAAACTTAATTGCTGGAATTGAAAAGAAAGAAGCGGCAATTGTAAAAATTGATTGGATTAAAAATCTTTGATCTTCTTCAAATAGGTTTCCAGTAAAGTAACTTTTCCAAATATCATAGTCAATCACTAAGAAAAAAACAGTTGTAACAATAGCTACTACAAGAATTAATATTTTAATTAGGTTCTCCATATTTATTGTTTATTTGACTTCGTTCAAGTGAAGGGTTGTTTTATGTAGGCAAGTTGATGAAACCAATTAAAAATTGAACTGTCATTTTTTGTAGCTGCAGCCTGCTGCCGTTCTATTCGGTTTTATCAATCGGGGTATTTAAATATACATTACTGTCCCAAACCATTATTGGTTTCATGAATTGTATCCAAATCATCGCAAGGATAGGTGATACGAAGCCGAAAAAGCCCCAGCCACCAGTGCTGCGATTTAATGTTTTTGCTTTATTGGAACAAACTATTGCTCCTAAAATCCTTAATCCTATGACGAATATTGCTACTATGGGGTCCATTTATTATTTATTTAAAGGTTATGCAGTAGTTTTTGCACAGTCTGACGTTTTGCAGCTACAAGAAGTTGGCGATTTTTACGACAAATGTTGATGCGGAAAACCAATATTTGATTAACCACAAATGTGTCTGCGGAGCACTGAACAGCCAATTTCTTGTAGCTGTTAGCTGCTGCCATTCTTTCGTCAAAGTATTTTGTCATTGTCGTTAAATATTGGTTTGTCATTGTCCCATTTAAAATATAAAATTTCAATTCCTAGAGATGCAAATTTTTTAGTCACGCTCTTACTAAGCTTGTCAGGTAAGACAGCAACTAATTTTATTTCATTATTAATCGGAATACTGTAAATAAGTAATTGTCCAACTGCTGAATAAAGACTTTGCGTTGAAGAACTTGTCTTTACTTCAAATAGCGTGTTTATTTTTCCTTTGCTATGAATAAATAAATCCCGATTTCTATCGTTTCCGATTTTATATTTTCTGTCTTGAAGTTCTTTAGCCAAAGCATTCACTACAATTCCGTGTGTTCGCTCAATTATAATTGGGTCATTTCTTTCAGTAACAGTCCTCCCCGAATGTTCGTCCGTGTATGTGAAGTCAGCCAAGCCGCCAAAGTCAGAGGCTGTTTCACCGTCCTCAAGATTTTTTACTCTATAAATTTCATTTATGAAGTTTGAAACCTGTCTTGGAAAGTGTGGTGAACTTAATTCTCCAACTAAGCAAAATTCAGTTTCTCTGTCCCCATCAATTGCAGTCACAAAATCACCTCTATAATTGTTCGTGAAATAGTTTTTTCCAATACCGGGTTTTCCTCCTCCAATTTTTCCACGATGTAAAACTAAAATGTTACCATTATCTTCTACTCCAAATGTACCTGCAACTCGTCTATAGTTGCCTTCCTTTGGAAAATTTATTTCGCCGTTCAAAGAGTTGTTTCTTCCTTCAATTGGTTCGCCAACACCGAAACCATTCCAAAACTTATTGTCATGCTCTCCGTGCGAAAGCCAAATATTTAGCTCGGGAGAATACATAACAGTGTCCTCAAAACTTCCACTTGGATAGCCTACCCAACAGTCCACGCCTACAGTCAAAAATTTGTCTATCCGTTTGTGAAACTGTCTATGTAGTTTAATTATTTCTTGCTTGTCTATAACTATTTTTATCATGATGTCGTGGCGGAATAGGGTGGGTTGCAACTAACGGTAGTTCGTGCAAAAACTAAAGTTATAAAAATTTTTAATACCTACAAACGGAATAGCGCCTATCATAAAACTATTTTTATAAATAATCTATTATAACCCAGACAGCGCCGTATTGCCAAAATTATTAAAAACAGCGCTTTTAGCACTAAATTGGCTGCCCCCACAAAACTTGATACGAAGCATTAAGCTTCATTTAACCACTTAATCGCCATTTTTTTGTAGCTGTTAGCGGCTTGTGACTTCTGCTATTAAATGTTTTACGTTTTCTATTGTCAAAGGTATTTTTTGTCTGTGAATTATTGAATGGCAATTTGGGCAAACGGGTCGTAAATCTTTTATTGGGTCAATTTCGTATGTCTGTCTAACAGTTGCAACTTGTGTCAAATGATGAACGTGAATGAAATATTTCCCAATTTGACCGTATGTTTTTTCAAAGTTGAAGTCGCAAACAACACAAGTGTAACCATAATACTCTAAACACTTTTTTCTTGCGAATGGATTGCGTTCGTATTTTGTAATTGAAACTTGGTTTGGCGTTCCCTCTGTATACGTTTTTTGTGTGTCGTTGACCGCTGGAACAAAAGGATTGTGCCTAATTTTTTGTGTAGCTAAAAAGCGAAACCACACCGCTTCAAGTTCGTCAACAAGTTTGGATTTTACAGATGTACCCGAAGATTGAGGTTGCCAATTTTGTTTAGCAAGATTTCCTGCGTTGAGAATGTCAACAGTCAAGATTGGTTCTTTATCTGGATTTAGCAAAACTTCAAAATCAACGTCTATGTAAAGTGCATTTTTATTTTCTCCACTCCAATGTCTTTCGGCAAAAGGTGATGATGTAGCAAAACCTGCTGCAATAATTCCTTTTGGTTCTGTTCCAACTTTTAGTAAAAAAATTCTGTCACCTGCTTGAATTGATTTTGTGTTGCCGCAACTCCAACGTTGGGAACAATGACCTGTCAAGTCAACTTGCTCAATGTCTTGTTCAAGTGTTGTCCAAGTCCATTTTTTAGGATTCCATAAAAATAAATTTGTATTCATTTGTTGAGTTGGCTCAACGTCAAGAACAGTTGCTATAAAATAAGAATTTGGATTGTTGGAAACAATGCTTTCAATTTTGTCTCTAAACTCTTTTGGAAAAAGTATTTCGCCACCACTTGAAACTGTGAAATATTCTATTTCATCAACTTTATATTTTTTTTCAAACCTTATATTTAATTTTCTTTTTGTCCCGTCTTCAAGTTTGCAAAATTGTCTTATTTCTTTGGGAACACTCCAAGATGCAAATTGCTTTCTTGGTTTGTCGCCAAATGATTGTTTCCAAGAAGTATTTGTCAAAAGTGTTAAGTTTCCCATTATTTATTTTTTGTCGTTTGTGGTGTGTTGCTTAAACATAGCCGGAAACGTCAGTTAGTGCAAAAACTAAAGTTATAAAAATTATTAATACCTACAAACGGAATAGCGCTTATCATAAAACTATTTTTATAAATAATCTATTGTAACCCAGACAGCTCCTTATTGCCAAAATTAATAAAAACAGCTCTTTTAGCCGGTTTTTTAAACCTTCAATACCTAAAATGTTCAATATCCGTCTAAAGTTGTACGTGAAGTAAATTAAACCAAACCTACCTAAGCCGGCAGGCAGGTTTTCCACTATTTTTTTTCAATACCCTTCATGAGAAAGTGGTCAAAGTTCCATTGCCGTTTTATGGTGCCAAAGGGTCCAGGAGCGCAACATTTGAACAAACAATTTGAATAAATTATTAAGTGCGGCTTTATTATCACTTCTAAAACCGGCAATAGTTCTAAAACAAGGCTTCAAATTTCCAAGCAGCCAAATCACTTCCAGGTTACGCTCGCATTCCCGTTCCAATAATCTGGAAGTGCGAATGCGGTTTAAATACCCATAGAGATATAATTTCAACAATATCTTAGGTTCATAAGCAGGCCTCCCTTCCTTTTTATTACCTGTAGCAATAAATTGCAATTTATCCATATCCAATCCATCAATAAATAAATCAATTACCCTGACCGGATTATTTTCATCAATCATTTCCTCCAATGTAACTGGAAAAGCTGTTGACTGATTTCTGATTTCCCCCTTTATATGCGACATACTAAACAATTATTTACACCAATAAAAGTAGTACGATAATTAATCAATCGGAAATAATTTATTTAAAAGTTATGCAGTAGTTTTTGCACAGTCTGACGTTCCGCTTGTCGCCGTGCGTTGGGTTTGCGGGTTGGCTGTTCGGCAGTATGGACAGCAAGCCCTTGTTCTGCGATTTTATCTGTTAAAAGTTTTTTTGACATAGGAAGCATAGGCTAATGGCGAATCCAAAAAAGCCTTCTGTTTAGATTGCCTTCCTTCAAAAATAGAATAGACTGCGCCTGCTAATCCGGGTATTGCTTGATAAGCCCCACTAAAATCACCAGTTGCAACCGCAGTAACCCCGGGTAAAGCCGCTGAACTTACTCCACAAAGTGTTCCAAAACTTATCCAGCCCCAATTTCTCTCTTTCATTCTTGCTTCTATTTCTTTAATCTTTTCAAGATGATTTCTTCTTAAACGACTTAGTTGCCATTGTTTTTCTTCATCAGAATCTATGAAAGAGATTTCTCTGATTTCATCCTCTAAATTTTTTCTAAATCGCTTGCACATTTCGCCATATCTTTCCTTAAAGGACACAATTTCATTTATTTTTATAGAATTAACTGGCATCGGGAATAAATCGCTCAATAACTCCACTCTCATTTTTTCAACATATGCCAAATCTTTATAAGTCCCGTAAGGATATAATTCAGAAAATGTAGCGAGGTTGGCAACATTGTCGGTCATAGGTACCATATCTACAGTATCTTCATTAGCCAAAAACGAAGCAAGGTAAGTCATGAATAAATTTGCGGTTATAGGCTCAACATAGTACCAAGGCGACCTGTCTTCTCTTGCTAATCCTTTCTCCTTCAAGTATTTGATAATTTGATATCCAAATTTTTCCACATGTATTTTTGAAGAAAACTCAATCCCAAAATTTGACAATGCATTCCGTTCCGGAATTTTATAATCTTCTAAAAGTTTAATGAATGCTTGTGCAAACCGGTTTTCTTCTCTGTACACATACTCACCAGGTATTATTTGCCTTACGAGTTGAGAAGACACCAATTCTCTCATTTCTCGTTGCAATAAGTTTGGCTCATGTATATAATCCATTGGAACTATGGCTCCAATCTCGTCCCAATAAAGTAGGTTTCTGACTATCCAACTTTCATATGGAACATTGATATAAGGGAAGTATAGTAATTTATCTTTCATTTTTTCATTTTTTTATTTCGCAGAACGGCTGGCTGGCGATTTATTTTCACCAAATTCCGACCTTTTTTGCCATACGCAAAAAGTGAAACGAATCTTTTTTCATGTCTTTTTCGGCTTTATATTGGTCAATAACAGTTCTCATCAGCATTGCAGTAGAAGAGATTGTCATCAATATTCCTGAGCGTGAAATCATATTCCCGTCAATTTCTAATCCAAAAGTGGCTGCAATTGGATAAACAGTTGCTCCAATTCGGGTTAGAAATCCTTTCCTTTTTAGGGTCGTAAGTTTTTCATTGTATTCTTTATAACTTTCTTCAATGTATTGAATTAACTCGCTTTGAGAAAAATTCTTGCTTTCAATTATTTTTTTAGAGTAGTCACGAAATCTATTAAAATATTCAAATTCGTCTCTTCTAAATTGAATGAGATAATATGGATTGTCGCACTTTAAAAATGGGAAAACTAATTGGTCGTTTTCATTTACCTGTGTTTCATTTTCAAAAAAACCCAATTTTGGTGATTTAAATAATTGGCGATGAGTACTCTCTAAATGTTGCATATAATCACCGTACTCATTATAGTCCATGCCTTTATCTTCGTTGCCCCAGGGATGAAGGTTGGGAAGCAGTATTATTTCTTTGTTTTCAATTGCATCTTTAAATGTATTCTTAATTTCTAATAAAGAATTAGAATCAAAAAAAGTAAAATTACATCTCGCTGTATTAAAACTTTCACAGATTTTATCTTTATAGTATCCAAAAACAAATGGTTGATATTCACCTTGAAATGATTTTTCTTCAACCTTTGAAAAATCAGGAGTCTCGATAATTATTTTATCGTAGAAAGGCAGGCAGTTTGCAAGTACTTCGGAAATTTCAGTAATGTACCAACTACTTTTTAATTGATAATAGAGGCAGTGCTGTTCATTAAGGTAAAAATCGAACAGGTTCCTGTAACTGTTGTTGAAAATGCTATCCCAAAATGTACAATTTCCCTCGCCATGATACAGAGCGTAACCTTGTTCTTTCCCTTTTTCATATTTTAGGGTTGTCCAGCCTAATTCATAATTTATATATTCTTCCATGTTATGTTTATATTGTTTCGCAGCGTTTTGCAGCTACAAGAAGTTGGCGATTTTTACTACAAATGTTCATACGAAGAACCAATGTTTGTGCCACCACAAAACTGTCATACGAAGCACTGAACCGCCAATTTTTTTTAGCACCCATGTAAAAGCAGTAAATTGAGTTCCATTTTTTCATTCATATGTGGTACGGCAATTAAAGTTGTCGTCCACCCAAAAAAAACATTAGACATGGTAACACAACTTACTGCTACGCCAAAGCTATACATTGGTATGGACATTCACAAAAAAAGTTGGAGCATTCATATGCGCACCGACATCGGCGACCACAAATCGTTTACCATGCCACCTGATTGTGAAGCCCTTTATAACTATGTGGAATCTAATTTCCCGGGATATCAGGTTGCAATAACTTATGAAGCCGGCTGCTGTGGTTTTAGCGCCGCGCGTTATTTTTTAAACTTAGGTTGGGAAGTTTTGGTGGTAAATCCTTCTGACATACCTCGCATGGACAAACAACAATATCAAAAAACAGATACGATAGATTGTCGCAATTTATCCAAACAATTGA
>Ga0163151_10001995_pt1 | contig 33002 bp, 32 predicted proteins | sample OliLakLV19MP5IB2_FD_145596 | JGI IMG/M metagenome (GOLD analysis project Ga0163151, IMG submission 145596) | Freshwater microbial mat bacterial communities from Lake Vanda, McMurdo Dry Valleys, Antarctica - Oligotrophic Lake LV.19.MP5.IB-2 | ecosystem: Environmental > Aquatic > Freshwater >... | reverse complement strand
CCATTAGGCTTGCGAGATTATGATCAAAACTCACGGCCCGCATGGCTCGACCGAAGCGAGTAAAATAAATTATAAACTGAAGGAGTGCCATTAATCCTATCGAAATCCCTAATACTGTTGCTTGAAGTGGATTGATACTTATATCGCCGAAATTCCATTGTTCTGCCGGCTGGTAAATTTGTGGAAACGATTGAGGGTCAGCCCCAAAAATAACTTGGCCCGAAAACTGCAAAAATAATGAAACCCCCACGGCAGTGATCAAAAGATTTATTCGCGGGGATTGTCTCAAGGGACGGTAGGCTAAGCGCTCAATAATAAATCCGGCCAAGCCACTAGTCGCCATAGACAATGCAAGTACTAAAAATAATCCGCTCGGCGAAGAGCTTTCTTGGAGATGAAACCAGCGTGAAAAATAATAACCAGAAAAAGCCCCCAACATATAAACTTCACCATGGGCAAAATTAATGAGGCCTAAAATTCCAAACACCATCGTATAACCAAGCGCTATCAGGGCATAGATGCTACCCAGAGACACACCGTTAATTACGTGTTGGAGAAACTCAGACATCAGGGGTTCACGGTGGTCTGATACTTAAACCCAGTGCTTACCACTTTTAAAACTACAGCCGACTTTACGGGATTTCTTTTTTCATCTATCGTAATTAATCCTGTAACGCCCTGATAATTTTTGGTGCTCGCAATTTCATTGCGAATTTTTGTGGTATCAAGATTGTCGGTGCGCTTCATCGCCTCAACAAGAACTTTAACTGCGTCGTAGCCTAGTGCCGTTAATGCATCAGGCACTATGCCGTAGGTTTTTTTAAATTTTTCAATAAACTCTTGTACAATAGGTGATTTGTCTTCCGCCGAATAATGACTTGAAAAATAACTGCCTTCAATGGCCTTGCCGCCGATTTCTTGAAGCTTTGGCGAATCCCAACCATCTCCGCCCATGAGTGGTACATTTAAGCCAAGCCCCTTTGCCTGCCGAGCAATGAGCGCCACCTCGGTATAATAGCCGGGGACATAAATAGCGTCGGGGTTTTTAGCTTTGATTGAGGTCAACTGAGATTTAAAATCCATGTCTCCGGCCGAATAACTTTGTTCAACGACTATTTTACCACCCAAACTGGTAAATTTATCTTTAAAAAATTGGGCCAGACCCACGCTATAATCATTTTTTACGTCGGTTAGTACTGCGACTTTTTTAATTTTGAGATCCTCGGTCGCAAATTTTGCCATCACGCTGCCCTGAAAGGGATCGATAAAACAAACCCTAAAAATAAAATCGCCAATTTCTGTAACCTTTGGATTTGTAGATGACGGCGTGATCATAGGGATTTTATTTTTTTGCGCAATTGGTGCCATAGCAAGACTAATTGAGCTCGCCACCTCGCCCAATATTGCCGTTACTTTATCTTGCGAGATAAGTCGCGTGACAACAGTCGCAGCCTCTTCGGGTTTTCCCTGGTCATCAAGAGAAATCAGTTTGAGTTTTTTGCCAGCCACGCCTCCGCCATTATTGATTTCGTTAACGGCAAACTCAGCGCCTTTTTGAGTCGACTGACCAAAGGACGCTTGCCCCCCCGTGAGTGACCCCACCAATCCGATTTTAATTTCCTCGGATTGAGGTGTCTGTGCTTTCGCAATTTCTGGCGATTTGTTTTCTTCTTTGGTGCAACTGGTATTAAAAATTCCAGCTGTGACTAATAAAGTAGCCAAAATCAGATTAGATCTATTTGTTAATTTTAATGCTTTCATACGTGGGCCCCCTCGACAAATCAATTATTAATTACCACTGCTATTTATGGCAAGGTAAAGTTATTTCGATTGACTGCCAATAATTGCAAATTAGTATCATCTCTAAATATGCAAAACTGGCGTTATTTTAAAGGTTCACTTTTAGTTACTGTTCTGGGGCTTATTGCTGGCTATTTTTATGGCTTTTATTTTTATGGTACAGTATCGGGCGCACTAAAGACCGTTTTTTTAGTTGCCATACTGACCGTCCTCGAGATCTCTCTGTCGTTTGACAATGCTGTCGTGAACGCGACTATTTTGCGCAAGATGACCGATCTCTGGCGCCAGAGATTTTTAACTTGGGGTATTGCCATTGCTGTATTTGGCATGCGACTCGTATTTCCGCTAGCGATTATTAGCATCGTAGCCCACCTCAATCCCTATGAAGCATTAATGCTCGCCGCCACCCAGCCACTGGAATACGAGCGAATCATGAAATCAGTTCACATTGAGATTGGCGCCTTCGGTGGCTTCTTTTTGCTCATGGTTTGCTTAAAATATTTTTTTGATGCTAGTAAAGAGGTCCATTGGATCAAACTCTTGGAAACTGGCCTCTCGCGAGCTGGCCGAATTGAGGCGATAGAAATTGTTATCGCATTAATTGCTTTGGTTGGAGCCTCAAGATTTTTACAACCTCACGATCGTGAAGTCTTTTTAATTGCTGGCCTAATAGGCATAATTATTTTTATTGTCGTTGAAGGAATTGGAGATCTATTACAGATTTCTGAGGATGTTATGGCAGATGCCCAAAAAGCGAGCGCTATGATGTTTGTCTATTTAGAGTTAATTGACGCTTCTTTTAGCTTAGATGGCGTAATTGGTGCCTTCGCGCTAACCAATAACCTCTTTATTATTGCCATAGGTTTAGGGGTCGGCGCCATGTTTGTGCGCAGTCTGACTATTCTGTTGGTGGAACAGGGCACTCTGTCCAAATATAAGTATTTAGAACACGGCGCTTTCTATGCGATCGGCTCACTCGCAGTCCTTATGGTCGTAAACACCTTTCGAAACATACCAGAAGCCGTCACTGGATTAATTGGTGCTGCTTTTATAGGGCTCTCACTTATGGCCTCTCGAATAGAACTAAAAAAACGTTAAATATTGTTTTACTTTTTGTCTAATAAAAATTAATTACTAGCGTTAAGCATTTAATTTTACAAACCATTACACCTTCGGAGGCAGTTCATGGCGTGGCTCTCTCGCATGAAAATATTTTCGTTCATTCCTTTGTTTTTCTCTGGCCTATTTTTTTCGGCACTTGCCAGCGCAAGTGAAACAGATCTTATTGTTCCCGATTTAGGCCTAACATTTAATATTTTTGGGTCAGACTACTCAGGAACTGGAATATTAAAATTTAGCATTCTCATAGTATTAGCGGGAATGCTCTTTGGTATTTGGGAGTTTTTTAATGTTAAAAAATTACCCGCACACAAATCCATGCTTGATATCTCGCATCTCATTTATGAAACCTGCAAGACCTATCTTCTGCAACAAGGCCGGTTTTTAATTTACTTAGAGCTCGCGATCGGTTCATGTATCTTTGTTTATTTTTATTATCTCTCTCATCTTGAGTTGGGAAAGGTGCTGGTCATTTTATTATGGTCAGTCATTGGTATACTTGGCTCGTATGGAGTAGCGTGGTTTGGCATTCGAATTAATACTTATGCAAATAGTCGCACTGCCTTTGCCTCTCTTACCGGAAAACCTTATGGCGTCATGGACATCCCCCTTCGTTCAGGAATGTCGATAGGCGTTTTACTTATATGTGTAGAACTCTTAATGATGCTCATCATTCTTTTGTTTGTTCCTGGCGACAGTGCTGGCGCCTGCTTTATCGGATTTGCTATTGGTGAATCTCTCGGCGCTTCAGTTTTAAGAATATGCGGCGGTATTTTTACAAAAATTGCCGACATTGGCTCTGACTTAATGAAAATCGTCTTTAATATTAAAGAAGATGATGCTCGTAACCCGGGAGTAATTGCTGACTGCGTGGGTGATAATGCGGGAGACTCAGTAGGCCCAACAGCCGACGGATTTGAAACCTATGGCGTTACTGGCGTTGCGCTAATCACTTTTATTATTTTAGCTGTGGGAATGACAATGTCACCCGATGGTTCTCTTACTCCGGGAGCTGAATATCAAAGTATACAAGCAAAAATGATTGTTTGGATATTTGTAATGCGCGTTCTAATGATTGGAACTTCGATCGTTTCGTATTGGATCAATGGCGCTATTTCAAGGGCGCGATTTGCCAATTCAGATCATTTTGATTTTGAAGCCCCGCTGACTTCACTTGTTTGGATCACGTCTATAGTTTCTATAATAGCTACACTTTTTGCCAGCCATCTAATTTTAGCTGACCTTGGTGGCGATTTATGGCTCAAACTTTCAATTATTATTTCTTGTGGAACTTTGGCTGCCGCCATCATTCCGGAGCTCACCAAAATTTTTACCTCTTCGAAATCTAAACACGTGGCAGAAATAGTTAATGCCTCTCGTGAGGGTGGCGCATCGCTAACCATTCTGTCTGGATTAGTTGCTGGTAACTTTAGTGCCTTTTGGAAGGGTATGACAATGGTAGGTCTCATGTTGGTGGCCTATATGACTTCTTCTGACGGTCTTGATCAATACATGGCATTTCCTGCCGTATTCGCTTTTGGCTTAGTGGCATTCGGCATGTTGGGCATGGGCCCTGTTACTATTGCGGTCGACAGTTACGGGCCAGTTACAGACAACGCTCAATCAGTTTTTGAGCTTTCACAAATAGAAAGTATTCCCGGTATAGCAGCGGAAATAAAAAAGGATTTTGGGTTCTCGCCGAATTTTGAGAAAGGCAAACGTTATCTTGAAGAAAACGACTCTGCCGGAAACACTTTCAAAGCTACAGCTAAACCTGTTCTTATTGGAACCGCCGTCATTGGCGCTACGACCATGATTTTCTCAATTATTCTTTTGTTAAAACTAAAACTAGATCTTTTGGATGCTAGAGTCTTATTGGGCCTAATGTCGGGCGGCGCGGTGATTTTTTGGTTTACAGGCGCTTCTATGCAAGCGGTCACTGCCGGTGCTTATCGTGCGGTTGAGTACATCAAAAAGAATATAAAACTTGACGGCTCAACACGAGCTTCTGTTGAGTCCTCTAAAGAGGTGGTAAAAATATGTACCGAGTACGCGCAAGCGGGAATGTGGAATATTTTTGCCGTTGTGTTTTTTATCACACTAGCGTTCGCTTGTTTTGATCCTACATTTTTTGCAAGCTACTTAATTTCAATTGCAGTTTTTGGTCTTTATCAGGCTATGTTTATGGCTAATGCCGGCGGCGCTTGGGACAATGCTAAAAAAGTAGTTGAGGTGGAACTTAGAGAAAAAGGCACACCATTGCATGCGGCAACCGTTGTCGGTGATACTGTTGGTGACCCGTTTAAAGACACGTCTTCAGTGGCGCTTAATCCCATTATTAAGTTCACTACACTGTTTGGACTTTTGGCTGTTGAAATCGCTGTATCAGCACAAGACATAGCCTTAGTTCTTGGTGTTGGCTTTTTTGTAGTAGCTCTTTATTTTGTTTGGCGCTCATTCTACAAGATGCGAATCTCGTAGAGTACCTGGCCTTAAAAAAGGCGAACTGAAAAGTTCGCCTTTTTATATTCTGGACCCAAATTGATTTCATAATCTTTAACAGCCTCCCGAAATCAATTCATGAAATTAATAGCTGCTCTTTCGATCGTCTCTACTTTAGGCTGTGCTACCTCTGGACCAGAAAATGAATTCAATCCTATTCCGATGCCCGCAGCGTTTACTTCGGCCTTTTGGCCCTATGATCTCGAAGGCTGCGTCAGCACCAAGGATCAATTTTTAGAACGTATGAGTTCTAAAAAAGTAACTTGGGACAAAAAGGAGGGCAAAAAATGTCACGTAAAGTCAGGACTTTGGGTGGATTCAATGACCCAAGAAGAATTCACAAACGCTAGAGAAGCAATCGTAACGACTGTGGTTCCTTTAACCTATGCTAAGAAAAACTCAAACACGGCTTGGTCACTTCATAAAACCATGGCCTTTGTTCATGATTGGGATCAAATGATTGTTCTTCGAAAAGAAAAAGCCGGCGAACAACAATATCTGCAGAACGAAGTTGGTCTTTATGTTGTGCCCGATGACATTCGGTATCGCTGTCAGATTGTGGCTCAGTGGCAAGATGCTCGAGACAGGTGGGCACTTGGCGCTGAACGAAATGAGCTCTTAAAAACCTCTGAATGGCTCTCTGAGTGTGTGCAGCTTGAAACCTATAATCGAGATCAGTTTCCGCATTGGAGTCGAATAATGGGGGGATGTGATTCGCGCACGAACACTCTCGCACGTGACGTGGCAAGTTCCTATAAATCAAAGGGCTGTAAGGCACAGGATGGAAAGTGGTTAGATCCTTACTCCAATAAAACTTTACGAGGCCCCGCAAGCGTCGACATCGATCATACGGTGCCCTTAGCCAATGCTTACATGTCAGGAGGCTGGCGCTGGAATCAGGTAAAAAAAGAGGATTACGCAAATTACTCCAAAGATCCATTTCATTTGCAGACGGTGAGCGCTAGCGAAAATCGCCGAAAGGGCGCTAAACACCCTGGGCAATATTTGCCCTCAAACATAACGTATCAATGTGATTATTTAGAGGAATGGCTTAATGTAAAATTTCGTTGGGGCCTCAGTTTAAATCCCAAAGAGGGCGCAGCGATTAAAGAACATATCTCAAAAAAATGTCCGCAGCTTTCGGTTAACTATAGAGCCGTCATTGATTTATTGATAAATCCCAAATTAAAAGATGTGACCTTTCCAGGAAAAGATTAAGAGATTTACGAACAGCTAGCCAACTTTTCCAATAAAAGCTCGAGTTCAACTAGGGCTTTGTCGTCAGTCTTATTTTTAATAAGGTCGATACCAGTTTTTACTGAGTCACGAATTTCTTGAATTGGCGGACACGTGCCCTTGTTATTGGGAGTACCGCGAGTTTCAAGACAACTAATACCTGCCTTTGTATCGTTCGTGGCGTCGCGCTGACAGGCGTAGGCGGCTTCTGGAGTATAAGTTTTATTGGCTGCAGCGATCATACAGGCTGGCACATCTGTGGGATTGCGCCGCGCTACTACTACACAAGTTCTGACCGCGCCCAAATCGTAAATATTGTTTATCATCGCCGAAATACATTGAACCGCGGAAATGGGATCACGAAATGATATAATATGGCATGGCTCAATAGCAGTATTATCGATTGATTTCGCCTGATTGATAATTTGGTGGCATTCAGCGCCTTTGGAAGGCACTTGCTTATTCACATTATCACAGACGTCATAAGCGGTAGCGGACCAACCTAAAGCTGGAAACAACATCCCGATAATTAAAACTAATTTTTTCATGATTCCTCCTCATTTACATAATACTGTTGCATTCTTTTTAGAAAAATGAAATTAAATCTCCTGACCTATTACAGAGTGCGCCATTACCTATGAATAGTGACCTCATAACTGCCTTTAACCTGCGAAAAAAGCTAGATCTCTCCAAAACCACCGCCTTTCGCGCACTACATCGTGGCGAATGGCAATCCCTTGATGTTTCAGTAGAAATTTACGGAAATTGGTTTTTGATTTGGAGCTACCAGGCAAGTCCTAAATCCCAAAAACTCCTTGATGAATTAGTTGAACTCGTTGTCACAACTTATCACTCTTTGGGCGGCGTCATTAAATTTCCACAAAAAAACCCCCATGAAAAAGGCCTAATAAGCGTGCAGAAGGTGGTTCTTGAAAAACCCCCAACCTGGTTTACCGTGCAAGAAAAAGGAATTCAGTTTGAAGTCACGTTAACAGAAAAGCAACACACCGGTCTTTTTTTAGACCAACGGGATAACCGTCGCTGGGTGTTTGAAAATTCGCGGGGAACCCGTGTCGCAAATTTATTTTGTTTTACTTCTTCTTTTTCGGTCGCAGCAATTCTGGGAGGAGCCGAAAGCGTGCATTCTGTTGACATTGCAAAATCTGTTTTAAAATGGAGTGAAAAAAATCTAGCTCTCAATAATATTGAAAATTTAAACGCTAATAAGAGAGCTTTCTTTTATTGCGATGACGTTCGCCAGTGGCTCAAGCGGCAAGAAAATAAAATAGTAAAAGACCCTTCGCTTAAATTTGATTTAATTATTTGCGACCCCCCGACTTTTGCTAGCGGAGATAAAAAGCATGGCGTCTTTGATGTCGAAAAAGAATGGGCTGCCTTAGTAGAATCATGTAAAAAAATCGCTAACCCTAATGCGCAATTTCTTTTCTCTACCAATTTTCAAAATACGAACATCAGTAAGCTTCTGAAGCCTCTATCACTGACCTTCAAAGAGGTAAAAATAATTTCGCCGCCGATAGATTTTCCAGTACTAAAAAACTCACCGATTTTTACTCATTATTTTTTATGCCGTTAACTTTTCCCCAACGCTTTTTTAAAGGCCGGGCGGTTTTTGAGGTTCGCCACGTATTCATCGAGGCGGGCATATTCTAAATCTATCTTTAAGGCCTTAGCCCAAGCTAAAACTGCACCGACTAAGATGTCAGCTGTGGTAAATTCAGCACCTAGAATAAATTGATGCTGAGCCAAAGTTTGGTGTACTGCCTCTAGGGATTTAGAAAACTCCCCTTTGGCCATTTCAATTGCTTGGGGAGATCGTTTCTCTTCTGGATATAGGCTGGCGTGGCGGTTGATGGTCCAAAGATAGGCATCCATCTCACTCATCGCAAAAAACATCCATTGATTGTATTTGCCGCGCTCCCAGGTGCCTGGGTGCGGAATTAGTTTACCAGTGCTATGTTTCTCAGATAGGTAAGTTAAGATTGCGCCTGACTCAGCCAACATAAAATCGCCGTCAAGCATTACAGGTACTTTGCCGTAGGGATTAAGTTCTATAAACTTTGTAGATTGATTTTCGCGTTTCGCCAAATCAACGGGGATGGACTCATACGGTACGCCCATCTCTTCAAGCAACCAATAACATCGGAGTGCACGAGTTCGGTTGCTGCCAAATATCTTCAAGGTATTTTTCATTTGTGTATAGACTTAAGCAAACAAGAATATCATTATCAAGGATATGTTTATATACCTCGCTTACATTCTTACTAGACCATCTAGACTATCTGGACCAACTAGCCCATCTGGACTATCTGGACCTAGGGAGAAGAAGTGTCTGTCTCATTAAAGCATCGTAATATAATTGAGCGTTTACTTAAAACCCATGTCACTCCCTTTTACCTTTATGATTTAGAGTCTGTTAATCAGCGCATTCGTCTGCTTAAAAGTGGTATTAGGCTAAAGCGAGCCACGGTACATTACGCCATGAAGGCAAATGCCAATCCTGAGATTTTACAACTTATGAGGCAAAATAGGTGTGGGGTCGATGTCGTTTCAAGCGGCGAGTTGGCTTGCGCCATTAAAGTTGGCTTTAAACCAGAGCAAATTATTTTTTCTGGAGTGGGTAAAACCAAAACCGATCTGCGCCTGGCAATTCAAAAAAAGATTAAACAAATTAATGTCGAAAGCTTACAAGAACTCGAACGAATTCTTATGATCTCTAAACAATTGGGTCATCCAGCAGAAGTGGGCCTAAGGATCAATCCCAACATTAACGCTAAAACGCATCCTTATATCACAACAGGCATCCGAAAGAATAAGTTTGGAATTAATATTAGCGATCTTACAAATATTAAAAAACTTCTCCGCGACAATACTAAGTATTTAAAGCTGCGTAGTCTCAGCATTCATATAGGCTCACAAATTACCAGCCTAGGCGCTTTTTCTGAAGCCTTTAAAAAAGTGATTGAACTCTACAAAAAAATGCGAATGGAAGGTTTTTTAATCGAAAGAATTGATATCGGCGGTGGACTTGGCATTGATTATTATCAAGAAGGCCATAAGGATCACGTTAGAATCAAACAGTACACAAAGCTTGTGAACCAAGCCTTTAAAAATCTTGACGTCGAAGTCATGCTCGAACCTGGCCGAATATTAGTGGGGAGATGTGGCCTGCTCGTCACCGAGATTCAGTATTTAAAAAATAATGGACCAATAAATTTTGCCATAGTGGATACGGGCATGCATCACTTGATTCGACCCGCGCTTTATCAGGCTTATCATCGAATATTGCCACTTAGACCTCACGCGGGGAGAAAGATAAAATATAATATAGTAGGACCCATTTGCGAGTCTTCTGACTTCTTAGCTACAGCAAGGCTCCTGTCGCCTCTGCACCAAGGCGATATCCTTTGTGTTCGAGACACTGGCGCCTATGGATTTTCAATGGCATCGACTTATAATCTGCAGGAACTGCCGAAAGAATTTTGTTTTAGTCTTAAATCTAAAATTTTGTGACGACGCCTCTTTCAATTTGAAAGAGTATCTCATTAAAGGCATGGCCTTTGATATTACGAATCACTATAATGTTAGAAATGGGGTCGAAATATCCCGATTGACCTGATTGACGTAAGATTGTTTCGCGACTCTTAGATTTAAAAACTCTTAGCTCAACTTTTCCCAAAAAATAAATCAGTGGTACGGAGCGAGCAGAAAGTCCTTTTTGCGTTATGACCTCATAACAAGTAGCTTGAGAACAGCCTTTTAAAACCAATGGCGTAATTTCACCACTGCCCGCAAAAGCCTTTTTAATAGAAAAAAATAATACAAAAAATAAAGGGACTAAGGCTATACACCTTAATCCCTGAATTTTATTATTATTCACAACTAGCGCCGAGTTTTCCGGTGCGAGTCAATTTATCTTCAGCGTCGCCATCGGCATATAATCCACCCATGGTTTTATCAGCTAAAGCTACCGGATTTCCGCACCTGTTAAAAGAAGTGGGGAATTGCTTTTTCAAATCCTGAACGGGATTTTTAAGCAAAGCCGTATAGTTAAAGTTCGCCGTTACAATACTGTCATCGCGAATATCATGGCCAACTTTTCCTAAAACTACACCGCCACCTAATATTTGAGTCATGCTGGCAATAAGTTTTTCAACACGGTTTTTTGAATCAGGCACATTAACATCATACATACAGATAGAATTCTCAATGATATGTCCCTTACGGGCTTTTTCAGTGTGAGTACCCTCGGGGCAAAGCATTTTGTAATTTTCCATGGCATACTTCATGCCGGCAACTACATCGCTTCCCATTTCTGTTACGCGTCCTAGTTTTTGTTCGCTTCGCAGCTGACCAAAATCAGGAATCTGATTAAGGTAAGCAAATATTTGTGCGGGTGTGGCGTTTTCTGGAAGTACTTTATTGGCATTAATGAGACCGCTCATGTCATAAGAGTTCAACATGATATGGTACATTTCCATACCGGCAGCCACTTGTTGCATGACTTCGGCATCAGCTTGGTCAACCTTAATTTCTAGTACATCTGTTAATACACACTCACTTGGATCATAGATACCTGGTTCAGGATTTTTCCAAGAACATTCCTCTTTGCCCGCTTTGACTCTACGTGAAATTTCTTTGGAATCATTTACGTTTAAGGTTAAATTCATACTGTTCTTGTTAGTCTTTAAAAATGTTCTGTAGGTTTCATAACCCGCAGTTACTGTATCCAAGAACGCTTGAAACGATTTTTCATCCTTAATATCCGGCAAATTACTATTATCTAGCAAAAAGCTTTTCAAACCGCTGTTCGGCTGGTTTTTGATCCAACGATCATAACGATTTTGCTCTACTTTAGTGCTTTGAGTTTTTATATACGGCTCAACTCTTTTCACTATCCCGCGATAAACAACAACCTGAGCAAGCAACGCTTTATAAAACTGAGCGCGAAAGTTTTTGGAATCTTGTACTAGCGCTTGATCAAAAACATAATCCGCATACATAAAGGAAACCGGCGACACCAGCTGTTCTCCAGCCAACGCCATCTTTTCAGCTTTTTGCTCTGAAGTTAGAGTTGATTTTTGAATATCATTTAGGTCAATTTTTCCCGGTCTTGGCTTTCCACTCCGACTACAGCCCGAAAGAACCAAAATAGAAATTAAAGAAGACACAATTAGAATATTTTTCATTTTACCCCCTGATTAATATTGCAAAGGGTATCAGCAAGTTTAATACCAAATATTATTTCTATGTAAGTCTTTGGAAAATCGAATTGAAGTTTTATTTAATCTGAAAGACTTACAGAATTTTTGCGAAAAAATGCTCTACCGATGCGTCATGGGTGCGTCAAGGGAGCCTCAATGGAATCAGTCAGTTTTATTTAATGCGAAGATTTTTTCTTTTTCTACATTCCCATTATATAAGAGAACATCAGCGGTGCCACAATAGAGGCGTCTGATTCAATAATAAATTTGGGTGTCTCTTTAGATAATTTGCCCCAAGTAATTTTTTCATTTGGTACCGCGCCAGAATAAGATCCGTAACTAGTTGTTGAATCGCTGATTTGGCAAAAGTAGGACCACTTGGGAACGTTTTTTTCTAAATCTTGTTCAAGCATAGGAACGACACAAATCGGAAAGTCACCGGCAATGCCGCCACCTATCTGATAAAAGCCAATACCTTGGGGAGTAATTGCTTGTTGATACCATTTCGCTAGCTCGATCATATAATCGATCCCGGTTTTCATGGCCGAACGATCGATTTTACCTTCGATACAGCGAGCGGCAAAAACATTTCCGAGGGTGGAGTCTTCCCAACCTGGAACAAAAATGGGTAGATTCTTTTGTGCGGCGGCGACCATCCAAGAATTTTTAGGGTCAATTTGGTATGATTTTACCAGCGTTTCTTCTCGAATCAATTGGTAAAAATACTCATGAGGCAGAAGTCCTGTTTTCGCCTTGGAATTTGCCACCCATAACTTCATTATGTGGCTCTCGATGCGGCGAATGGCCTCGGCCTCGGGAATACAAGTGTCAGTAACTCTATTAAAGTGTTTTTTAAGAAGCTTTTCTTCGTCGTCAGGAGTTAAATCGCGGTAATTAGGAATTCGCTCATAGTGATCGTGCGCCACCAAATTAAAGACGTCTTCTTCAAGATTGGCTCCGGTACAACTAATTGCGTGAACTTTACCCTGTCTTATCATTTCGGCCAGTGTTAAGCCTAGCTCAGCGGTACTCATCGCACCTGCCAAAGTCATAAACATCTTACCGCCCTTCGCAAGATGAGAATTATAAGCTATAGAAGCGTCTCTTAGGCTCGCCGCATTGAAATGTCGATAGTGGTGGTCAATAAAATTCGAGATTGGACCCGGCATATATACTCCCTTTTAGCAGTGTACTTCATCCTCATTTGAAAGCTTATTGTCAACAATTCAGTTTCAATAAAGTTGGATTTACTGTTTACTAAATAAATAGGGGAGGCCGTGATGTGTCCAGACTCAAAATCACTTATTTTTCGCCAACTTTTTGATAAAACTAGCTCTACCTACACTTATCTTTTAGCAGACAAAGAGACTCTTGAAGGCCTCATCATTGATACTGTCATAGAGCAACACGAGCGGGATCTCAGAATCATCAATGAACTGGGTATAAAGCTTTTATATACTCTAGAAACTCACATTCATGCCGATCACGTGACCGGCGCATCACAGCTAAAAAACTCCACTCAGTGTAAAATAATGGTCAGTATCGAGGCTAGAGTAAAAAACGCCGATCAGACATTTAAGGAAGGAGATCTGATTAAATTTGGACGACATTCACTAAAAGTAATTTCTACTCCTGGACATACTGGTGCCTGCACTTCATTTTATTTAGTAGATTCGATTTTTGGAATGGTGTTTACAGGGGACACCCTATTGATTCGCGCCTGTGGTCGCACTGATTTTCAACAAGGCTCTCCAGAAAACATGTATGACAATATAAACAAAAAACTATTTACGTTACCTAATGAAACTCTAATTTTCCCCGCCCACAATTATATGGGAATGACTGTTTCAACAATTGCTGAAGAAAAAAAATATAATCCGCGGCTTAAAACCAGCAACAGCAAGGAACAGTTTGTTGAAATAATGAAAAATTTAAAATTAGATTACCCTGCGCAAATTGACGTAGCATTGCCTGCAAATATGAACTGCGGAAAAAGCACGAACTAACACAAATCCAAGAGCAAAAGTTCAACTTCGGTCTGGGCTCTAAAACTAAGATTCTCTTCTTTTTCAACCAGAACCCCGTCGCCTGTTTTGATATTCAGATCATTAATGTTCACGTCACCCTTAATCACCTGAATCCAGTTTCCTCTTTCGGCATCTATGGGCCGCTCCCATGCTTCGCCTTTTTTTAGCGCGATCTCAAAAAATTTAACATCTTGATTTATTTTTAACGAACTGAACTCACCCGCTGGGGACACCAACAATTTTTCTGGTCCCTCAGATTTAAAGTCTTTGATTTGTTTTTGCTCATAACTTGGTATTAAATGTAATTTACTCGGTAATATCCATATTTGTAACAGCTCAAGCTCCTCTACGTCCGAAGCATTATACTCGCTGTGTGTAATTCCGGTCCCCGCGCTCATACGCTGAACTTCACCAGCATGGATTTGCTCTTTGTTGCCCATACTGTCTTTGTGTTCAAGCGTGCCTCGGATAATAAATGTCACTATTTCCATGTCACTATGAGCATGAGTTGAAAAACCGCCTGAAGGACTCACAATATCTTGGTTTAAAACTAACAGGTCACGAAAACCTGAGTATTCAGCATTGTGGTAATTTGCAAATGAAAAGCTATAGCGTGCCTGCAGCCAATTTAACTTTAAGCGCCCACGTTCTTCGGACTTGCGAATTTTAATCAAGTTCTTCTTCTGCCTCGGGATTGTGATGATACCTGAGGTATTCCTCTGTGAAAGCGAGCTGCTCTGGGCTTGCTACTTTATCGACAAAGAGTTCGCCATCTAGATGATCAAACTCATGCTGAAAGACTGTGGCTAAAAATCCTTCGGCCGTGATGGTTTGCTTTTGGCCCATTCGATTTAAAAAATGTACCTCAATTTTTTGAGGACGTTTAACATAGCCACGAATGCCTGGCACAGACAGGCATCCCTCCCAATAGCCATGAGTTTTCTTATCTAACACTTTTACTTTTGGGTTTATACAGACAATAAGACTTTGTACACCTGAGTCTTTATAGCGCTCATTATCTAAATCGAACTCAATGACTGATATCCTTAATGACTCATGTACTTGCGGGGCCGCAAGTCCCACTCCATCGTATTCGTGCATGGTTTCGATCATGTCATCAATCAATCGTTGAACACGTTCAGATTTAATTTCTGATAGTGTTAGCTCTTTAGCTTTTTCTCTTAATATCGGGTGGCCCATACGGGCTACTTTTAGTGTCGACATAGCTTTTGCCTCTAAACATATAGAATAAGCGAGTTTACTTAAAAAATCCAAGACCAATCATAAAGATTTCTTTGCTTTCTTTACGGGTGCCCTTTGGCTTAATTATGTCTACCGTCTTGAAGTTTGACCGCATTGACTTTCTGAGGACCTCAAACTCGTTACCGTGAAAAATTTTGCACACAAAACTTCCTCCGGGCTTTAACATTCTCATGGCAACGGTGAGCGCCATTTCACAAAGGGCGAATGACCGCGCTTGGTCAGCAGATCTGATTCCAGTGGTATTGGGGGCCATATCAGAAACAACAGAGTCCAGCGGAGGAACGAATCCGTGCTGTTTAAAAATGTCTTCAAGGTTAACGGATTCGATATCCGCCGTTACAAAGACGGCATTTGGTAAGTTGATTTTTATAGGCGTCAGATCGATCCCTAAAACTTTACCCGATTCTCCCACTTTTTTGCTGAGATATTGCGACCAGGAGCCCGGGGCCGCGCCTAAATCTAATACCTTTTGCCCGGATTTGAATAGCTTATGTCTTTGGTCAATTTCTTCGAGCTTGTAGACACTACGTGCGACAAAGTTTTCAGCTTTGGCCTTTTTGAAATAATAGTCTTTGGGATTATAGGCCACCGATTAGAGCTCTTTGTTAATTTTGTCCCTGAGATTCACTGCGCATTTCTGGATGGCATTTTTAAACAGATTTTCAACCTCGTCATTAAAAATCATTTGCTTTCCAACAAATGAAGCTCTTCCGTCGGAGATAAATCGTTCCCCAGATTCGCTGCTGGCATCGGGCGTCACTATGGCTAGCGTTCCTCGACGATTTATGACCTTGATACTAGTGGCCACCGAGGCATAGGCATCAGTGACGTCCTCTTTCCCGTCGGGGGTAGAATGATCTGGTGCATAGGCAAAGTCGAGCTGAATGACAATCACAGCATCTAAATCTAACTCTTCTGACATCTTATTAATTTCTTTTAAAAATAATTCTTTATGTTCTTTAATGTCGGCGGTTGTGACCGGCGGCATGCCTCGGGGAGTTTGCCATTTTAACGATAGTGAACTAGTGTCGGAGGCTATTACTCGAGACGCGTCAGGACTGAATTTTAAAGCAAATGATTTAAAGGCAAGTGCATTTACCACTTTTACCGTTGGCACAATTTGCCAGCCTTTGATCTTTCCAAGCTCTTCTTCAAAGGTATACAAAGAATAAGTCACAAGCTTGTAACTGCCCATCTCGGGAATCAAAAGTGCACTATCGGACGGGGGCTTATGGCTCGAAAATGTAGGAAACGAAATAAAATTTAGCGCCCCACCACCGTCTTTACCAACATTATAGACACTTTGATTTGAATAGAGACTTACTATTGCAACTTTTTTAATTTCTAGCGCTTCAGGTTTTTTTACTACCCCAGAGCAAGAAGAAAGCAAAAGTACCAATAAAATATATAGGGGATTTCGATTCATGATCCCCTATTTTCCTATAGTATCGAGTCGCTATATACCTCTCGTGGCCAAATCTCTCCTTAGAGCCAGCAAGATTTTTACGAAAGTGACAGTTTTGGTCTCTGAAAAGGCAAATTTTTCAGTACTTTGGTCCAGAGGCTTATGATATACTCTTTTTCACGATGAAAGCATTTTACATGGTATTTTCAATTTTGTTGTCACTTCAGACTGCTCACGGTAGTAGTTTTATTTGCGAAAGTGATCTTGCCGTTCCTGTAAGCGTCGATGGTGATTTTGATCAAATGACTTTTAAAGGCGAGCTTGATTCTTCCGGCCTGGCCATTAATTTGACAGTAAACTATAAAAACATGGTTGAACGAAATCTGAATCCCAACGACTGCCATTACAGCTTGAGCATTACCGGTCCGCATGAGGGCAGTGTAGCATTATTTTGCCCTGGCGAGAGAATGGACCGCGAATATATCTCTACTTCGAAACTTTATTGCGAAATTTCCAAATAAAAGTCATAAATTAAAACTTGCTGAGCGAAATTTTTTCTACCTTAACTCCTGAGTTGGGTTCAGTCCAAGCTAGATACACGTCTTTTTGAAAAACCTTTATCACCGGAAATCCCGAGCTTTTTGAACTGCTAATTTCTGAGATCAAAACAGGATTGCCAAGCTCTCCACCAATAGACACCTTTCTTGCCATAAGCTGAGCCCGCTCGGTGTTTGGAATTGACTTCACCCACGAAACCAATGCTTCGCTTTCATTGATCATATCAGTTCCTACCCTACCCAAGTTAGTATCTTTGGAATCATCAATCAATAGAGGCTTTTGAAAAGTCAAGCCACCATCATTTGAAATTTTTATTTTGATAAGTGCTTTATCAAAAGGTTTCGTAAACCAACTGGCGATAATAAAATTCCCCTTGCTACTGGCGTGTGGTCCATTCATTGGACAGCCCGACAATTTCCATTTATCAACCTGAAAGGCAGTTGGCACACGCCATTTTCCGTCAATTCGTTTTGTGATTTGTATGTCCCGAACTTCTTCACTCGTCCGACCTCTATAAAAAACAAAAAAATCATTTTTTACCGACACCGTCGAGGTACCGCAACAGTCGCAAACCCTGGTGTCTAAAAGTTCCTCGGTTTCTAATTTATCGGTCACAACCACCGACCTCAGTGACGAGGCACCTCCCTGAACCGTATCGCGACCATCTACCCAAATCACCCGCAGCTTACCGCTGTCTTCAACCATCGAAGTAAAACCATGCTCTGTCGGGGAGCTATCGCTATTGATTTTTCCAAAAGGACGCCAGGTCTTTCCTTGATCAAAACTTTTCGCAAGCATTAAATCATAACCATTCACACCAGAGGCCGATTTCTCAGGCCACCAAAAATAAGTCTCACCATTTAAGAGCGAAAAAAATTTTCCTGAATCAGCCCAATTACTGATCAAATTGGAGGACTGTACAACTAGTGCAGGCTTAACGAATTGCTTTTTTTCTAGTGAAGAAATTAGGATTTGAGGCTTTGGGCTTATTTCAGTCCAAGATAAATAAAGTTTATCCCTAATTACGCCCAAGCTGGGTGATTTTGCGCTCTTGTTCGCAAAGCACTCAATTCCGACAGCCCAAGTAATGTTCGAGATAACAATCAATAATCCAAAGATAATTTTTGCCATAATGTGCAGTTTTGTGAGAAGTTTACTGATATGTCAATAGGGAGAATAAAATGAGGTTATGTTTTTTGATAGTCTTTTTATTTTCAAAAATTAGTCTGGGTGCGCCAACTATTACCGGCGACCTTCGCTATCGCCACGAAATTGAATCGCTCGAGGGCACAGAAGACCGAACTCGACACCGTATGCGTCTACGCGTCGGCATAGATACCACGATAAACGAAAAAACCAATGTGGGCTTACGCATGGCAACTGCGGAGCGCCTCTCAAACGGTTCAGTGGCGACGGCTTCTACCAATGAAACTTTAGACAATGCTGGAAGCAAAAAAGAAATTCATGTCGATATGGCTTATATTCAGCACGCAATTACACCGCAGCTGACAGCAACGCTCGGCAAAATGGAGAATGCGCTTTTTATCCCAGGTAAAAGCGATTTGATCTGGGACGCCGACTGGACGCCGGAGGGAATTGGTTTTAATTATAGTCAAAAGCCTGCGGATTTATATTGGTTTCTACGTGGCGTTGGTTACTGGCTTGATGAGCGCGCTACCGAAACCGACTCTGGTCTTTTAGGACTTCAGATTGGTAGTGTGGCTAAAATTTCAAATCAAGAAATTATTTTTGGTATAGGCCGACTTCAGGCGACATCATTGAAAGATCATCCCTTTTTAGTTAATGCGGCTGACGCTAAAGGCAACTCCGCGAATGGGACTAATTACGCTTACAATTATGAGATGAATGAACTGTTTATTGAATTACCTACTCTCATTGGATCTCATTCCACCATTTTTTATTTTAATTATGTGACAAATGAATCAGCTGAAGACGGCGGTTATTTATTGGGAGTTCTGATAGGGAAATTAAAAAATACCGGCGACTTTCTTGTCAATTATAACTATCGCAGAGTCGAAAAAGATGCAGTGATTGGGGCCTTAACGGATGGCGATTTTATTGGCGGTGGCACCAATGGCAAGGGCCATAAATTAAGTGTTAGTTATCTTGCAGCGACAAATACGACACTTTCGTTGTCACATTTTTTGAACCTTCGTGACCTTGATGTGGAAACGGATTACCAGAGAACGCAACTTGACTTCAATTTTAAATTTTAACTATTGGGTGGACAGATTAATTAAGTCTTGGTCTTGGATTAAAGCATCGATATATTTGAATCCCGTTTGGAATCCATTAATGTAACTTTGCCCGCCATGTCCCCCACTATAACCAAGCGTTATAAGACTTAAGGCATCCGGCAATGATTCGTTTAATTGTCCTGCAAACACGCCATTTTCATACATCGTTATAGAGTTGGCTTGGTATCTTACAGCTATTTTAATTATATCACCTGTCCTCCAGACAGGTCGCAGACTACCACTAGAAATGGTTGAAGTGCCGCCCTTTACTAACTCAAAAGCAGTTTTTCCTTGAGATTTCAGAATATAAAATCCATCCGCAGCAGTTGTCCCAATTAGGGGTCCATTGGAAAGACCAAAGAGGTACTTGCCGTCCTCGGGCAGAATGTTGGGCACAACCAAGGAAAGCACTATCGTACCTTCTTTTTTATTAAGCCACGCCAGGTCAGTGATTTTTAATTCATCGGCACCACGGGCAAGCGGAGTTCCATTAGTCACAATTGCCGTAGAGGCCCGCACGCCTGGCTCTATTTGCGCTCCCCAAAAGTCACCGTCAAGCAACTCCTGATTATTAAGATCCCCATTCAGATCGATACCATCATTATCTACTTGGAAAGAGATATTTGTCAAAGTCGCCACACCAGTCATCGTATAACGAACATATTTTGTGGTATCAAGCATAGTAACTATACGCAAAGCGTTCGTACCATTCATGTAGAGGGTAACATATTGTCCAACCACTCTCCCCTTAATATAAATCGATGCCGTGTAAGAGTTGCCTATAGTTGCCGGCAATAGCGAAGTAACAATGTTAGTGCCGCCTGTCGCCAGTAATCTTATTCTTGTAGCGCTCACAAGGCCATCGGGACCAGCGGCAGAATTATTTTGTACGTTAGTAGTGACAATGCCAACAAGCGCAGGGTCCGCACTTTGCGCAATTCTCCAGCCGGCGGGATCTACATTTAAATTTGTTATCGTCTGCGTTTTGCGAATTAAATTAGTCGAGGCTCTTTCGATAAACAACCCGACAGGAGTAACCACCCCTAGGGAATATTGAAATCGTGGCAGGCCAGAATTCACAGCAACTAGGTTTCCGGCGCCATTGAGATACCTCGCGATATTTAGCCCACCGTCGTTTCGACTATGACTAAGCAGGGTGGAGTTCATTACACCATCAACCAGTCCTGATACGGTCCCCTGAGTAAAGTCATAATTTAAGTCGGGGCCTTTCACTTTGACTGAAAAGTCGGCGAACCTTTCCTCTGAGTCTAATATTTTAAACTGCACCAGTCCCACCCCTGTGGGAGTAAATGAATCTAGAGTTAAGCTAGAGGTAGAAGTATTTGAGAGAATTTGAAAATTATAAGGCGGCACTCCGTCCAAAATAAATTGCGAGAGATTGACTGAGCTGGAGCCATTTAGAAGAGCAACAGTTTTTGTTGAAAGTTTCAACTCTTGCGGTAAGGGGGGCGGAACGATATTGCTGCCAAAGATAACTTTTCCTTGAAGCATTCCTGATTTCTCGCAGGCATTAAAACTTAAGAGAATAAAACCCAAGGTTATGCAAAATAAAGAAATGTAACCCACTTGATTTTTCAAGTTGCTCCCCATTTACAGACTACCCAAGTATTATTCTAGCACCAAAGCCATAAATTATGAAGAATTACCTAGATATGTATCAGGTTGAGACGGTCTAAAAACTAAATCCAACACTGCCGCCAATATCAGTCACCAAAAATGACTTGGAACCAGTAATGGTTGTTGAGGTTGGTGTTTCTGTATAATCAAAAGAGCTTTGACTCGAAATTACATTAACAAAACCGTTCAGAATGTAAGAGTCTCCAAGTGATTTTTTGACTGCGAAACTTACTTCGATAGCTGATGCCGATTTCAGGGTAAATTCTCCGCTTTCGCTCGCCGACGAGACGGGCAAATGATAGTTAACTCCGGACTCAAACAGCAAGTCATCAGGTTGACCGAACTTGGCTTTAAAACCAACGATGGCATCGTTCTCAGTAATTGAAATTGCAAAAACTTCTTTTGATACAGAGTTAATAGACAGAAGCGGCTGGATGCGAGAGCCATATCCTAGGCTAAGTACATATCCGGAACCGACTCTCTTAGGCTTTTCTCCAAAAAGATAGGAGAACATTAAATTAAGATTCTGCCACTTATAATCGCCTTTTTTAATTACAAAAGGCTCGGCGGCCGATGCTATGCTGCCAGAGCTAGAATTGTACCCCAGGTCAAAGCCGAATGATCCGAGTTTGCCTCCGCCCATTAAATTTAAGGACGGGGCATTACCACTTTGAAACGAAACATCACTCTCTAAATTAATTTTTTGTGCATATCTGTGTGAAGGATATGCTACTCCCAACGAAATATCAAAATTAGTGTCTCCCACTTCAGATTTTACTCGCGCTCGCTCTGCTTTTGGCTTGGCCTCCTCTAAGACTTCCTCACTCTGCAATCCCTTCACGACCTTTACTTTTACTTTTTTAATTGTCTTGGCATTTACTTTAACTGTATTGCTTGCTACCTCGAATATCACTAATAAATTCTGTTGCGGTTCTGTTGCAACTTGAACCTGCACCGGAACTTGCAAAATACCGTATGCCACGGAAATAACTAGCTCAAATGACCCTTTTTCGTCCGAGATTGCCGATCTGATTTCTGACTTTACAGGGCGACGCTTTGCAGTTCCTCCGCTGATAGATATTATTTTACTTAGATCCACCGACACGATAGCGCGTGGCAAGGTTTCACCAGACAATCGAATCTCTGCTACATCGTCTTGCGCCATTAGAAATTCCGGTTCGTACCAGTTGATTAAAGAGGGTTTTTTTGAGGCCGCAATACCCAGCCCTCCCCAGATAATTGCTGCGCTAAACATTAAAATTGGGCATATTCTCATAATTCAAACCTAAGTATTTAAATTTTCTCATATTAACTCGGACAATCTAGATACAATCTTGAAATATTTTCACCAAAAAAATTGGACCCCAACTTTGGTCCTGAATACATACACTAAGGCTGCAAAATTCCGATTAGTTTTATGAGATATTATGTCAAAAAAGAAAGAAGGATCGCTAAAGCCGGGCTCAACTCTCGGCACTTACGAAATTATTCGCCTTATTGGAAAAGGCGGAATGGGAGAGGTTTATGAAGCCTATGAACCTTCTCTCAACCGTCGAGTAGCGCTTAAAATTATACCCAGAAATCTAGCCGACAAAGATCCCGAACTCGTTATACGATTTGATTCCGAAGGTAAAGTTCTGGCCCAACTAAATCATCCCAACGTTGTCATCGTTCATAGTCTTGGCCAAGCCGAAAACATCCACTATCTTACCATGGAATATGTCGATGGCGTTTCTCTCAAAGAGTTCATTGCAGAATCCAGTTTTTCTCTCGATAAGGCGATACCCATTTTTCAACAAATAGTAGCCGGCGTTGAGGCCCTCCACAATAGCGGCATCATTCATCGAGATATGAAACCCGCGAATATAATCTACCGAAGAGATGGTTCAATAAAAATTGTGGACCTAGGAATTGCGAAAGTCGCAGAAGACACAAATTTTGAACTCACTAAAGCGGGTGAGGTCGTCGGCTCGCCTCTCTACATGTCGCCCGAGGTGGCCTCTGGCCTCGAGGCCAATCCGCAATCTGACCTTTGGGGAATTGGTATTATTCTGTTTGAGATGCTGACCGGACAAAACCCGTTTAAAGAAAAGACCCAGACGGCAATACTCAGGAAAATAAAAGATTCTGACTTGGAATTCTCACGGGACCTTCTGAAGTCCTGTCCTTATGAATTTTTAAAGATAATTAAAAAACTATGCGAGCGTGATCGAACAAAACGCTACAAAAAAACCAGCGAAATTAGTCGTGATCTAGATGCCTTTGCCAAGAAACGCAGCGCAGATCTCGAAACTCGAACGGTGCGACTAGAGCAAACGAATTCAGCTTCAGTAATCGCAAAGTCGGCAAAGTTTGAAGACCTAGATGGCGAAGCTAAACTACCACTTTGGCTAATATTAGCTGCAGCCACTGTAGTTATCGGAGTGGTCTTCACTCTTTTTATTAATAACAAAAATACCAGCTCATCCGTGTCAGAAGAAAGTGCGGCACAAACAGCACCTTCTTCTTCATTCAAATTAATATCGCCAGAAGACCAGAAAACTATTTGGCAAGATAAAAACCAAACGACGGTTACCTTTGAGTGGTCTATTGATGCCAAGCCTATTGAATATTTTCTACAGGTTTCTATGGACGCCCAGTTTCAGCAATTACTACTCAGTCAAAAAAATCCCTTACATCCATTTAAGGCCTCTCAATTACCCCAAGAAAAACGATACTACTGGCGAATTCTTTTTATTGACCGGCAAGGTAATCAAAAAACATCTCCCACCTCAGAATTTGTATTGTCTGGAAAGCAGGCCCCCACACCGATCTACCCTTTCCCTAATGCGCGCGTATTGAGTGATGACCCAAGCTCCAGTTCTGCGACCAATTCTATTCGATTTGAATGGCAAAGTAAAATTACCGTTGATCGATATCGCACGCAAATTTCTCGGGACTTCGCCTTTAGTGATGTGGTCTACGATCAAACAGTAAATACTAGCTCTCTAAAAGGCATTCTGTTGCCGCTCGGAAACTACTATTGGCGTGTTCGAGCAGTAGGCGATTCTGTATTGTCAGATTTTTGGAGTCAACCAGTTGCATTTGCTGTCTTTAATAATTCGTCAGCTAAACCAAAGCCCGAGCCAGTCGTAGCCTATCAAGATAAAAAGCCGACTCTTCCTTCTTTTGTTCCCAGCGTTCCAAAACAGAACGCCGCCCAAAAAACTAAGCTGGGAGCACCTCTACTGAAAAAACAAAAAGTGACAACCGTTCTTGAATTTCTTAAAGGCCCACGTAATCCGGCTTCACTTAACCCTTTAAGCGTGCCCGTATTGTCTTGGGCCTCTGTAAAAAATTCTCGATCGTACACTGTGCAAATTGCTCAAGACGAAAGTTTTTCCCAAGTGGTTGATGAGCAGGAAGTCCCAAAAACTTTCTATCAGTGGAAATCAGTAATGCCCGGCGCCTACTATTGGCGGGTCAACGCCAGAAACGAAAGCGGCACAAGTAATTTTAGCAGAGTCGGTACAATTAGTTCGTTTTTTACTGCACCGGACATTAAGGTCCAATCTAGTGCCAGTCTCGACAATGACACTGGTGCAGTTAATGTTAAATGGAAATCAAATTCAGGCTCAAACACATTTATTCTAAAAGTAAGCCCCAGTAGTAGTTTTAGCTCGGGAACAAGGGCATTTCAAGCAAATGGGGATAACTTTGATCTTGGCATTGATAGCCCCGGAAAATTATTTATTAAAGTCGCAGCCCTCAATGATCGCGGAGAAATAATTAGTGACTACTCTAGGACAGCCTCTCTCTTGGTGGGTCGGGCCAGTTCACTGGCGGTTCCCAGCGTAAATTCTCCCAGCGATGGGGCAACTGTTGTCGAGTTTGCTGGAATTACACCCGTAGCCTTTGCCTGGGAAACTGTAAAAAATGCTACGTCCTATGAAATTGATTTTGCCACCGACCGAGGATTTACCAAATCTTTGAATAGAGAGGTATCTAAAGATACTCAGTTCGTTTTGAAAAAGAAGTTACCGAATTCCAAAGTTTATTGGCGTATGCGAGCAAAAAAGAGTAACACTTCTTCTCCGTGGACCGAAACTCGTGCACTTGACGTGCAAGCTGAGGGTACTTAGATGAGCTCCTTCGCCAAATGGAATTGTTTAGTGAAGGGCGACATCGTTGATGTTATTGCACCCGGCTCGGGAGCGTCGGAGAAGTCGCTTAACCAGATCATTTTATTCTTAGGAGAATTAGGACTTAAACCAAGAATACCAAAAGATTTGTTAGGCCCCGAACTATTGTCCTCGAATACTGATGATGCCAGAGCCAGACATTTAATTACTGCACTTCACGATGTACATTCAAAGGCTGTATGGTGTGTTAAGAATGGCTATGGATCAGGTCGTCTAACATCTATATTGGCTAAAATAAATAAGCCGCTTCGCCCCAAGTTATTTATTGGCGGCCCCGATGCGACGGCCTTGCATCTCCATTTAAATAACTCGTGGAAATGGTCGACAATCTATGGCCCCACACTTGACCAAGTTGTATCAAAAAAAATGTCTAAAAAGAGCCTGGAAGAATTGGTTTATGTTATTCGCGGAAAAGTGCCTGAAATTAGCTTTGATGGGCTGAAGCCGTTGAATGAATCAGCAAAAATTCCAGGGATGTTAATGGCACCCATTATTGGTGGCCATCTGTCGAAAATTTCTCTTACAATAGGGACGGCTTGGTCCAGTAATCCTAAGGCTACTATTTTATTTTTGGACGAGTCCGGCTCACGTGCGCATGAGATTGACGGTTTTCTCGAACATTTGATTCAGTCCAACTACCTTTCGAATGTAAAAGCGGTAATCTTTGGCTCTCTTCTCGGCTGCACTGAGCCCGACGGTAGCAGTCTCTGGCCTCCCATTTTGGACCGCTTTGCCTCAGCCGTCGACATTCCTGTATTAAGCGGAGTGCAGAATGTGAATTCAAATTTAATACGTATCATCCCTTTTGGCACAGAGGCCGAATTAACTACTGGCGCTAAAGGGCGCTTGTCGGTTGCCATTGGTGGAAATGGCGAGGGCACCAGTTCTTCGATTCACGTGGCCTAATATGAGCGAATCTCAAAAACCAATAATCAAACCCCTTTTACGGGGGCATTTTCATCAAGGAGCGTTCTTTTTTTCTTTGGGCGCCTGTGCGATGCTAATAGCTAAAAGTCATGAGCTGGTTTCGATTATTTCGATGTTAATTTACTCCTTAAGTCTTTGTGGACTCTTTGGAATAAGCGCTCTATACCACCGCGTTCAGTGGAGCACAGAACGCCGAGCCTGGATGCGAAGACTCGATCACTCGTCTATTTTTGTGTTGATTGCAGGTTCAGCTACCCCGATTTGCCTATTGGCACTTTCGCGCGAAAGCGCCTCCAGGGTATTAGTTTTTATCTGGATTGCGACAGTTATGGGGGTTATTCAGTCACTTTTTTGGGTCAATGCCCCTAAGTGGTTGTCTGCCGTATTATATGTTTCGGTCGGCTGGATGGTCGCACCCTATTTACGCGAATTTCATGCGACCTTGGGAATAGCCAAGGTCACACTTCTATTGCTTGGTGGCCTGGTTTATACAATTGGCGCCCTTGTTTACGCCTTTAGGTATCCAAATCCTTCACCCCGATACTTCGGGTATCACGAAATATTTCACCTTCTCGTTATTGTTGGCGCTGCTTTTCATTTTGTGGTGATATTGGGTCTGGTGAATTAAATGCAACTCTTTAAGTCTCGTGATTTATCAACAGTTTTAGGTAAGGCCAACCACAACGCGCCATTACCAGAGCAAATACTGTGGCTCGAAAATCTATTTCACGCTATTCATCACGCCAAAATTTCTGGACAGGCAGGTACGCATTTAGAGCTCCTTCGCCTAAAACAGATGATTTTCCTTCTTAATGAAAATAAAAACTGGAAGGCAGAGGTCTCTCTGGTTTTACAAAAAATACTAAATGAAACAAGTTGTCTTAGGCTTTTCAGCGCTACGGGTCTTTTACGCGAAAGTGGTTTTTTTAGCGAGGCCACCGACCGCGTCCTAAATAAAATTTTACCAACGCCCATTCACGATCAGGATTTTGCCGACACATTTCCACGACTATTTAATTCAGCACATGATGCCGCATGGATTGAAAAAATGGATCCTCTTTTGTTTCAAGATATTCTCTCTGTTATTAATCAATCTCAGTCTGAATCGCCCTTCACATCACTGCAAACTAGCCTTAGAGAAGCCCTTATTGTTCTCGGAACCCATGTCGCCGAACTGGGACTTTCGCGAGATATTCGAGAGAGAATGCAGGCCACTGGAGTAACTGAGTCTCCATTTTTAAATCTAAATACTACATTGAGTTACTTTGTATTAAATTTAGGCCAGGCGGAACCCAATTTGCAAACTATTAGCGAGTTACATGATTCCTGCATCGCTGAAATTAATTTATGTCGTCAGGGCGTCCGCGAAGTTTTTGGACACCTCGAAGACCGCGGCGTCAGCGTGGCTATTGTCTACCATCTTGAGAATCTTATGCAGTCTTTGGCTCGCATTGAATGGTTGATGCAGCTTCTGCAAATTTCTCAACCTGATTCAAATGCCGCTCCATTTATTCTAAAATTTATTTCGTTACTCGTCAGAGATCAACAGACTCAATCTACTTTAAGTGGACTTGTACAAGATAACCTAAGACTCATTTCGCGCAAAATAGTCGAACGCGCAGGCGCCAGTGGCGAACACTATATCACCCGCACACGTGGGGAGTATTTTAAAATGTTATTGGCAGGCAGTGGTGGTGGTATTATCACTGGCTTTACGACCATAGCTAAATTTAAAATTGCGCATCTGTCACTCCCGCTATTTTTTGAAGGATTTTTTCATTTCATTAATTTTGCCAGTAGTTTCGTTTTTATGCAGTTTTGCCATTTTACATTGGCTACAAAACAATCCTCGATGACTGGTCCGGCTCTGGCCATGAAACTAACTAACATAGATAAAGCTGAGAATATGAAGTCCTTTGTTGACGAGGTCGTTCAAATCATGCGCTCACAATTTGCCGCTATTGTCGGAAACGTGGGACTTGTGGTTCCCACCGCCTTCTTATTAGAACATTATTACCGCAAATCCAATGGCGCCTCACTCTTCGACATTGAATACGCTCATAAGACTGTAGCATCGCTCCATCCCTTTCTGAGTTTTACGATTCCTTTTGCTATCGTGACTGGCGTACTGTTGTGGTTATCCAGTATTTTTGCCGGATGGATAGAGAATTGGTTTGTTTATCGGCGGATTCCTGAAGCCATTGTGTTTAATCGACGACTTAATAAATATTTTGGAAAAAAAATCTGTGGCTTTATCGGCAAGTGGCTAGGCGCAAACATTTCTGGTTTTGGGGGAAACATTGGCATAGGCTTCCTACTTGCATTTCTACCCGTGTTTGGACATTTTTTCGGCGTCGCGCTTGACGTAAGACATGTTACTCTCTCAAGTGGCTCACTAACACTTGCCACCGCGGCACTTTATCATGCTGGTCAAATTGATGGTAGCAAACTGGCCTTAGCAATTCTGGGTGTGATTTTTATTGGCTTTTTAAATGTGTTTGTCAGTTTTTTATTGGCGCTTTCGATTGCTATGAGGGCGCGAAATATAAAACTGCGCTGGATGTGGGTCCTACTGAAAGCAGTCTATGTGCGCCTCAAGGCTTCGCCAAAAGAGTTTTTTATCGTTCAAAAAAAACAGGCTCTATTATAAATTTACTGTGAGGATTTTTGGGGTGTGTCTTCGCTCCCCGCATCACCTTTTCTTTTACTAATGTTTAACACGCTTGATCCACAACTTCTAGATCTGTGAACAGAGAAGTAGTTTTCCACTCCCAGTTTATAGCTTTCACCAAATGAGTCCGATATCTGTTTTTTGGTTTTTGTGGTAATTTCAGTTTTATTTTCATATAAAGTTAGGACTACTTTTTTCCAAGCTTTATCCATCTGTTCTTGATTTACGGAGTCCGGCCCTTTGCTTACATTGTTGAGATGATCAATACTTTCTAAAATTACCTTTCGGCCGTCAGTCTCCGGAATTTCACTGACAACTAAACGGAGCTTTCCTATACGTTCAAGCAAAAAATCAAATTCATCCCGATATTTCGATGGTAAAACTTCTTCTTTTTCATTGGGACGAATCTGTTTAGAAAGAAAATCTACCATATAATAGGTACCCAAGAAGCCCGACTCATCTTCGATAATACTTGTTAGGCCTGTTTTTTTAGTACTTATTTGCATATTCAATACTCCGTCCCTTTCGCCGGGAACAAATGAAATTTCGCGTGGGCCGTTTTCATCGGACCCGCAAGTTAGCGCTTGACGAGATGAAAATGTAAGGAGCAAACTTATAGATACGGCAATAAAAGATAAAAACTTAATTTTCATATAATGCCTCGAGGGATAATGAAACCAATCACAATAAGTCTACTAATAAGCATGCTTTTTGTGAGTTCCCAAGTCAATGCCGGAGTTTGTCGTAAAATTGAAGGCTACGTCATTGGATTTGACGAAAAGACAATTACCTTTCAGGTGCTCTTTAAAAAGAAAAAACTAACGATAGATCAAGCACTGCTCGGAACAGAACAGCTTAAGTTTTTTAAAAGCAGGGTCAACCAACTTATCGATGAGTGCGTTCCTCACAAATCTATTGTGCGTCTGCCTGCTCAAAGCAAAAAATAACGTTTGTTGGCGGAGAATTTTTCTCCGCTATTTTAAATTCATAGAATTACAGTTCATTTCTAAAGTGAAGATTTCAGGCCGGGCATCGGCATCCAATCCTTCGATAATTTCTCCAGAAGTCAAATCCGGAGTAATGGAGTTGACCCTACCTCGACTGTTATCAACTTTACTTTGATAAAAAATCGCTGTCCCATTTCCCTTTTCATCGATTTTAAATTCTAACTTTGTTTCAATTTGAATTGGCCCCATGCCGACCGGCCAAACTGTAACTTCAGATGTGTATAAAGTGGAATCTGAAGAAAATGATTCCACCTCGCTTTTCTCAAGTGTCTTAGCGAGAGGGAACCAACTAGTGGGATATTTGATTTCACGCCTATCATTTATCATAAATCTTAAAGTCGTCATCTGACTGTGAGAAGTATCAAAGATAATGGTATCGCCGGGCGCCGGAGGTTTAGACGAGTTGGAAAGCCCCTCCATTCCCATCACGATACATCGAGTTTTTACATTTGCGGCCGCCAAACTTAAAAATGCCAGGGTTGTCAACGAGCAAGCAAATATTATTAATTTCATTTTTCTCTCCAATAAATCTAGTTTGGTACCTTATCTACATCTGAACTATGCAAAGCATGCCAAACATCAGAATGAAGCAAATTTAAAATTAATAAATGTAAGCTATTGATAAAACTTAGCTGTATATGGATATTGAGCAAAAAATGTCAGTTTCTGGCCATTTATGGTAAATCTTTGCAGCCACGGCATATCACTTGCAACACTCAAATCTCAGTATTTAATCTTTACTAGGAGGTTGTATGCCGACATTATTGGTAATTCTTTCTTTCGCGATGACGTTAATGGTCTCTTCGGCATACGCAAGCTTAGAGCAATTGCAAGAGCAACAACAGATTGTTATTGAGACTTATAAGGCCATATTACCCAAACCAGTTATGGATAAAAAATACTCTGACATTAGAGAGCTACATTTTGGACAAACAGAAGATGAAAAAGTTTGCGCGGTTCATGCTAGTGGCGCCGTAATTACCATGATGGTGCATCCTTCATTAAAATCTGAAAATCACACTTACTCTGATATTCAATTTGATTGGGAACCGCTGGATCTAAACTCTAACGTTCTTGGTATACCGGTTACCCCTTCATTTGAATCAACAAGCTCTTCATTAACCGCTTCAGTCACTTTTGCTAGCGGTCACGGATTAAATTTAAATAGGATGGGACTTAAAATCAAAATTAAAAAGAACAAGGCGCTTGTCTCTATTCGTAACCGCACTAAATTATTAAGTAGTTACCTCGACTGTGTTTTTACAAAATAATTTTTGAGTGACTCCAAAGTTGGTAGTAAAAAAATGATGCAAATAGCACTTTACCAAACAAAATTCTCCCTTCGAAAAAATTCAGCGGCACAGAATTCGCTGTGCCGCATTTCTTCTCACTTCTTTCTCATTTGCTTTTGCATTCTACAGTTGGCTAGAAAAATCTGCAAATCAAGCCCTTGTTGAGCAATAAGCAACGATCCCGATTTGGTTAATTCCTGCCAACCAAACGCACCAATAATTTCATCATCATTATCGCCACCTTCGGAATACCTATAGATCGGAATATTGACTGATCCATCAGGGTCCGAATAAATGTCACTATCGCGAGTGACAAAATAATCCGTAGCTTTGCCGTCTTTATCTATTGGGGCAATTCGAAGTTCGGCCTCAGTTATGACCTTTCCGTTATCGTCGGTTTCCTTAACAATCCACACTTCTTGAATTGCATTTTCAGGTGCGACTTCGTTATCGCATTTCATTAGAGGTTTGTATTTAACTTCGCCGCCACCGATCGATCCTCCGGCATGGGCAAAACTCCCTATTAAAGTCAAAATTGCTAAATATTTTTTCATTGTGTTTTCTCCTTTGATTAATTTTTTTAGTCTTCTACTTCTGTCACCGCGCCTGACATTTCCAATATAGATCAAGGGTAAAAAATAGATAGATTTTTATTCTCTATAAGACTTGATTTAGCAATAGCTTTACTATACTTATCTTCTGATGAAATTTAACTGGGACGCTTCTGAGTATCGAGAAATTGTAAATGATTATCTTGGGTTCAAAGAAAAACGTAGACCGAGGGGGGCGATTAAAAAGTTCGCTGATCATCTGAGGTGTCATTCTACTTTTATAGCCCAAGTATTGTCCGAGAGAGCCAATTTTAGTCTAGAGCAGGGTTTGGATGCGGCTACTTACTTTGGCTTTTCAGATGAGGAAAAGTCATTCTTTTTAGCGATGATTATGCGCGATCGCGCTGCAACCGTAGCCCTGAAAAGACATAGTCAGGAAAAACTAAATCACATCCTGGAAGCTAAACGAGACCTAAAACCAAAGACAAAAGTCTCGACTAAAATTGAATTATCCGAGGCAGAATATTATGGCAACTGGATCTATCAGGCGATCCATGCATTTACTCAGATTGAACAGTTTCAAACTGCACCTGCTATAGCCAAAGCGCTTGGAACCTCCCTCGAAGAAGTGATTAGCGTTTTGGGGAGACTGAAGTTAATGGGCCTCGTGACCAGCGAAAAAATTTCCTGGAAGAGTACGACAAATTTCTTACATCTCACAAAAGACTCTGCCTTCATTCGTTATATGCACACGACTTGGAAAACTAAAATTCTTGCTGATATGCAAAATAAATCTAAACTAGATGGCACCCGCTATAGCGGCCTACTAACAATGTCTGAGAAGGATTACCAAAAGGTACGTGATGTCTTAGCGGAAACAATAAGAAATATCCGAAAAATCGCTGAAACATCTGTGTCAGATAAGGTTTATATAATCTCTTTTGACTGTTACAAAATGTAATCACTTTAGGGCGATTATGATCGATTTTAAGGCCCGTTCAGTTAGAACAATCAAAATTTATTGCCGTTTTGTCCTAAAGTTAAATCGCGCTACCTTCACCGCATTTTTCGTTGAATAGCGGTAGCCAATTTTTGAAGTTTCACCGAAATTTTTTCGATTGGAAGTACAAAATCAATACAACCTGATTTTTCAGCATGAGAAGGCATGTCGATTACTTCGGCAGATGAGTCCTGAGCAAAGGTTGCTCCACCCTTTGCTGTGGTGTTCACGCAATTTCTTCCGCTTTAAATTGGCGCGGTTGATTGCCTCTGGTTATTGTAATTAGCGAGAAGTCCTGCATCGTTTTTAATATTTCTTCTCGCTCAATTTGTTTTCTTTTATATG
>Ga0163151_10001993_pt1 | contig 33010 bp, 28 predicted proteins | sample OliLakLV19MP5IB2_FD_145596 | JGI IMG/M metagenome (GOLD analysis project Ga0163151, IMG submission 145596) | Freshwater microbial mat bacterial communities from Lake Vanda, McMurdo Dry Valleys, Antarctica - Oligotrophic Lake LV.19.MP5.IB-2 | ecosystem: Environmental > Aquatic > Freshwater >... | reverse complement strand
CAGGCTTGCGGCCGGCATGGCGTCAGGTTTTCCGGGAGACGACAAACACCGAGCTGCCGAGCGGCAGCGGCCATCCGCGGTCGGTCCACCAGTGCTCGATGCGCGCCATGCCGCGAAAAATCGTCTCGACAACCGCCGGGTACTGCCGGACGTCGCTGGTCGGGTTGCGCGCCGGAAACAGCTTGCGCCGCGCGACGATCAGGGGAAGCGGCAGCAGGTTGGCGTAGGTCGAAAACAGGACCTCCAGCCCGGCGCGTCGGCACTCCTGGACCAGCTCGCCGCGGGTATAGCGATGCCGGGTCTGGGTCGCCTCGTCGTGGTAGGACCAGAGCCACATGAGCGCGGGCACGTTCACTACGATGAGGCCCCCCCTTTGCGTGCAGCGCGCAAGCTCGCGCATTGCGAGCGCGCGGTCCGCGACCTGGCAGACGACGTCGGCCGACACGACCGCCCCGAAGCCGTTGTCCTCGAACGGCAAAGCCGTAATCGAACCCTGCACGATATCCGCGCCGGTGCGCACCCGCGCCAGCTCGCACGCACGCCCGACATAGTCCAGCCCGGTGATGCTCCACGCCGGATCGGCCGAGCCCAGCGCCTTGATCAATCCGCCGGTGCCGCATCCCGCGTCGAGCAGCCGGGCCGGCCCCCGCGGCATGAATTTCCTCAGCCAGTGGATAATGCGGCCGTTCAACGCGCCGAAGTACCACATGCGATCCTCGACTTCCGCCAGTTTGCGATACTCGTCCAGCTGCATGGATGGAAGCGATTGTAGTTTGCGGGCCGCGGTGGGAAATGCGTTTTGCGTCGACGCATCCGGGCCGGAATCGCGCGCGCGCAAGTTTTGCGGACGTTACCACGAGACCAGCGCACGCGACTCTCCATGCTGACCCGCAGGGCAGCCGCCATTGCGCTGCGAGCCGGGCTCTCCATTGCGCTGCTCGCCTGGCTTGCCTCCTGGGCTGGGTGGAAAAATCCGGGCGGCTTGTTCGTCCTCGACTGGAAGTTCGCGACGCCGGCGATAGCGCTCGCCGGCGCGGGCTACGTCCTGCAGGCCTGGCGCTGGCAGGTGCTGCTGCACGCCCAGGACCTCAGTGCGCCACCGCGCTGGACGCACGGCGTGTTCTGGATCGCCCAGTTCTACAACTGCTTCCTGCCCAGCGGCGTGGCGGGTGACGCGGTCCGCTTCGGCTATTTGTGGCGCCGCTATCCCGACCGCAAAATCGACGGCGCGATGACCCTCGTGGCCGATCGCGTGCTGGGCATGGGCGCGCTGCTTGCGCTGGCCGTGCTCGCGCTGGGCCTGTACCTCCTGCTGCATGAAGTCCGGGGCGAGCTGAAGCTGCTCTTCGGCGCGGGAGTGGGAGGCATCGTCGCCCTGGCGGCAGCGACATGGGTGCTGCTGAACGCCGGGCGCCTCGAGCCGGTGTTCACGCGCCTGCTGGGCGCCGAGCGTCTGTCTACGCTGCGGCTTGCGACCTCTGCCCTCACCCGCCGGCGCGGCGCGCTGGCCGCGGCCGTGGGCCTCAGCCTGGCGGTGTGGCTGGTCGACTTCGCCTCGATCTGGTTCCTGGCCCTGAGCGTCGGGCTTTTCGCGGGGCCGCTGGAAATGACGCTCGCCGCCGCGGCGGCCTATCTTGCGGCTGCGCTTCCGATCAGCATCGGCGGGCACGGCGTGCGCGAGGGCGCTCTCCTCGCCGTCCTCGTCCACCTCAATATCGGGATCGGCGAGCCCCAGGTGCTCGCCTCGCTCGCGTTGCTTTTCTGGGCCCTCTCGGTCGGCTGGAGCCTGCTGGGCGGGGTGCTCTTCCTTACGTCGCTTGCGATCGGGTGGCCGCTCTCGGAGGCAACGGCGCGGTTCTCCGGTTCGCCGGGTTCCTGATCCTATTGCACCGAATAGTGGATCACGCTCAGGTGGCCGGCGCCCTTTTCCACGGTCAGCCCGTTTCCCTTCCTGCAATCGAGCTTGTCGGTTTGCGCATACGCCACGAAATTCACGTACCTCGTTCCGCTCATGCCCCTCGGAACGACAAAAACCGTTGACCGGGTGACAGACCCGTGATGCCCGAACGACCGGTCCGCGGCACCCGGAATCTGATAGTTGCCGTTGGTGATGTTGTAGCCCGAGGGGTAGCTCATATAGCTTTCACCCCTGGCGGCGTTCGGGACCGTGCTCGACGCATCCGTTCCGATCACCAGCCAGGTGCCGAACCCCACGTCGTAGCTGCAATCGTTCGTCGCTTCCATCTCGGCGGACACCTGGAGGACGTCCCGCTCGGCAAGTCCGGCCACCGGAATCGAGAATATGACCGTGTACGCCTCCTGGAAGCCGGTGCCGGTGGGAGTCTTGATCCTTTTTGGCAGTGCCAGGACTGCCACTGCCTCGGCCTGGCGCGATGTCTTGTACACGGTCATGTTGTTGACCGAAATCTTCGAAACGCTCACCTGCGCATGCGCTCCCGCGCAAACGAAAGCGGCAAGGCATGCCAACACTACTGTCCATTTGTGCATTCCTGCTCTCCTGGCCGAAGGTTGATAATGAGAAAATCCACGGGCGCGCCCGGCCGGCCGATCCAGCGGGACCCTTGGAAAGCTTGGGCGACTCGGTTATTATCACCGGCGGATTGCAGTCGCAAGTCATTGATCGAAAATAGATCACATGTCCCCGAGGAGGTCCCGTCTGCTGAATGCGTTCGCTCGCTCGGTACGGCGCAAAGGCGATTCACCCCCTATATGCAGCAGGTCTTGGCGTCACTATGAAACTGGATTTCGTCGAACTAACCGAAATCTCCGGCACGGAAGTCTCCGCCGAGCAGGTCGAGAGGATCATCCAGCGCTACTACTGGGCGGGTAGCTACTGCCGGGAAAAGGACGTCCTCGAGGTAGCCTGCGGGACCGGCCAGGGCATTGGCTACCTGGCAAGCGTGAGCAGGTCGATCACCGCCGGGGATTATTCAGAAGCCATCCTGGCAATCGCGCGCAGGCACTACGGCGAGCGGTTCAAGCTCGAGCAATTCGATGCGCAGCAGATGCCGTTCGCAGATGCGAGCTTCGATGTCGTCATCATCTTCGAGGCGATCTACTACCTGCCCGAGCCGGAAAAATTCTTTGCCGAATGCAGGCGCGTGCTTCGCCCGGGTGGCGTCCTGCTCATCGCCACCGCGAACAAGGACCTTTTCGATTTCAATCCCAGCCCCCACAGCCACCGCTATTACGGCATCCCGGAAATGGGCGCCGAATTGGGCAAGTTCGGCTTCACCTGCGAGTTTTTCGGCGGATACCCGCTCGAAACCGTTTCCGCGCGCCAGAAGGCGATGCGTCCCATCAAGATGATTGCTTCCAGGCTGGGCCTGATCCCGAAATCCATGCGCGCCAAGAAACTGCTCAAGCGTTTCATCTTCGGCGGGCTGGTCACCATGCCTCCGGAAATCGGCGCCGTGGAATCGCGCCCGCCGGTCCCGCTGCCGCTGCCGCCCGGAATTGCCGACACGAACCACAAGGTGCTTTTTTGCGCCGCGCGGCTCACCCGCTGACCCCAACCCGATTTTCTTCGACACCACACAAAAGCCATGACTGAAAGAAGCATTCCGTTCTTCAACTATTCCGCGTTGTTCGCCTCCCAGGAAGAGGAGCTCACGGCCGTCATGCTCGACGTCTGCCGGCGCGGCGCCTACATCCTGCAGAAGGACAACCTGCAATTCGAGAAGAACCTGGCCGCCTACATGGGCGTGAAGCATGCATTCGGGGTCGCCAACGGGACAGACGCGATCTGGCTGGGATTCAAGGCAATCGGCGTGGGCCCGGGCGACGAAGTCATCCTCCCGTCGCATACGTACATAGCCACTGCGGCAGCCGTGCATTTCGTAGGGGCAACGCCAGTACTGGCCGACATCGGGCCGGACCACATGCTCAGCGCCGCGTCCGCGGAATCGCTTGTAACGAAGCGCACCAAGCTCATCATGCCGGTCCAGGTCAATGGCCGCACCTGCGACATGGACGCATTGGAGGCAGTTGCCCGCAAGCACAACATCATGATCGCGGAAGATGCCGCGCAGGGGCTCGGCTCCAAGTTCAAAGGCAAAGCGGCCGGTTCGTTCGGCAAGTTCGGCACGATCAGCTTCTATCCCGCCAAGCTGCTTGGCTGCTTCGGCGACGGCGGCGCTGTCGTCACCAATGACGACGCCATTGCCGAACGGATCGCGCTGCTGCGCGACAACGGCCGCAACCCGGAGGGCAGGGTCGTCGAATGGGGATTCAATTCGCGCCTCGACAACCTCCAGGCAGCCATCCTCGATTTCAAGCTGAAGTCCTTCGGCGCCGATATCGCCCGCAGGCGGGCGATCGCCGCTCAGTACCAGGCGGGGCTCGGCAATCTCGGCGAGGTGGTGCTTCCCCCCGCGCCGGACGCGGATGCGCGCCACTTCGACGTCTACCAGAACTATGAGCTCGAAGCCGACCGGCGCGATGCGCTGCGCTCCCATCTCGAGACCTGCGGGATCAGGACCATCGTCCAGTGGGCCGGCACGCCCGTGCACCAGTTCACCGAACTCGGATTTTCCGGCGCCGGATGCCCTGCCACGGAGCGCTTTTTCTCGCGCTGCCTGATGCTTCCCATGAACACCACGGTCACCGACGACGACGTCAAATACATCTGCGGAAAAATCCGGGAGTTCTTCGGTCACGCGGCAAGCTGATGGGCGCGGACCAGTTCAACCTCGGACTATTGGCCGACCCCGGCAGGTTCACTGAAAAACTCGATATCGCAGGCTGCGACCCCGCGAAGCTGGCCAGCCAGCTCCGGATGATGCTTCTCATCCGTCGCGTGGAGGAGAGGATCGGCGATGGGCTCGTTTCGGGCGCGATCGCGTGCCCATGCCACCTGGGGATCGGGCAGGAAGCCGTCGCGGTCGGGGTCTCCGAGCACTTGCGCAATACGGACCGGGTTTTCGGGGCCCATCGTTCGCACTCCCATTTTCTCGCGCTGGGCGGCGAACCCTACGCCCTGCTCGCCGAGGTCCTGGGCAAGGCAGACGGTTGCTCCAGAGGAATGGGCGGATCCATGCACCTCTACGGGGATGCGCATGGTTTCAAGGGCTCGGTGCCGATCGTCGCGGGTACCGTGGCGCTGGCCGTCGGCGCGGCTCTCGCCGCCAGGAAAGACGGCAAGGGCGACGTGGCCGTGGCGTATTTCGGCGACGGCGCCGCCGAGGAAGGCGTGGTGCATGAATCGCTGAACCTGGCTGCCGCATTCAAGCTGCCGGTTCTCTTCGTCTGCGAGAACAACCTGTTTTCGAGCCACCTGCATATCTCCCTGCGCCAGCCCGCCGACAGGGTGGGGCGATACGGGGACACGCACCGCATACCGACCGAGACCGTGGACGGAAACGATGTCGCTGCGGTTTCGGCCGCCAGCGGCCGTTTCATCGGGCAAATGCGCAAGGGCGGGGGCCCGGCATTTCTCGAGGCGGTCACTTACCGCTGGCGCGGACACGTCGGTCCGCGTGAAGACAACGACGTGGGCGTGAACAGGGATGCGGACCTGGTGAAATGGAAGGATCGCGACCCCATTCGCCGCCTGCTCGACGCGATGATCGATGCGGGCATTCTCGACCAGCCGGGCTACGCCCTGATGGGCAACGCGGTGACCGAGCAGGTCGCCGACGCCTGGGCGCGGGCCGAGGCGGCGGAATTCCCGCCGGCCTCCGCGCTGCTCGATCTCGTCTACGCCGAAAGCAGCTAGTCGTGGCGCGCCATAACTACGGCTCCGCAATCCGCGAAGCCTTCGTCTACCTGCTCGACACCCACCCTGAAGTGTTCGTCATCGGCCAAGGCCTGTGGGCCAAATGGTATGTTGGCAATTCGATGACCGACCTGGACAAGATCTATGGCACCGACCGGATCATGGACTCGCCTGTCTCCGAGCTCGCCTGCACGGGCGCGGCCGTCGGCGCGTCCCTGTGCGGCTACCGCCCGGTGGTGGTTCATCCGCGCGTTGATTTCATGCTGTACGCGATGGACGCGATCGTGAACCAGGCCGCGAAATGGTCGCATATGGTCGGCGGCCAGGCCCATCCTGCGGTCACCATCCGCGGCATCGTGAACCGCGGAGGCGAGCAGGGAGCGCAACATTCGCAAGCCTTGCATTCGTGGTTTGCGCACGTCCCCGGACTGCGCGTCGTAATGCCGGCCACTGCGCTCGATGCGCGTGACCTGCTGATCTCCGCGGTCCTGTGCGACGACCCCGTGATCTACATAGACGACCGGTGGCTGTACGACCTCGAGGAGGACCTTCCGCCGGTAATCGAGCGCCCACTGGAGCGCGAGGGCCCCCACGTAGTGCGCGAAGGAAGGGACGTTACCCTGGTGGGCGCGAGCTATTCGACCCAGCAGTGCCTGCTGGCGGCGCGCGCGCTTGGCGAAGCCGGCGTTTCGGCCGAAGTGGTCGACCTGCGGGTTCTCAATCCGCTGGATGCGACCTGCATCGTCGAGTCGGTGCGAAAGACCGGGTTGCTTTGCGTGGTCGACGGCGGGTGGCGGACCTGCGGCATGGCGGGCGAGATCATCGCGCGCGCGGTCGAGTCGCTCCCGCCATCTGCCCTGAAGGCCTCGCCGGTCAGGCTGACCCTGCCGGACGCCCCGGCGCCCTCGAGCGCCCCGCTGGAAAATGCGTACTACACGACCGAGCGCCAGGTCGTGGAGGCGGTATTGGGGTTGGTCGCCAGCAAGAAAAATGCGGGGAAACAAGCCGGGAAGAAAGCGTCGTGAAGCGACTCTTCGACATGATCGCTTCGTTCTTCGGACTGCTCGTTGCCGCGCCTGTCCTCCTGCCGGTGATGTTCCTCGTGTGGCGCCAGGATGGCTACTCGCCTTTCTACGTTGCCGAGCGCGTGGGACGGGGCGAGCGCATGTTCCGGATGGTCAAGCTGCGCTCGATGATCAAGAACGCGGACCTTTCCGGCGTGGACTCCACTTCGGGCGCAGATCCGAGGATCACCGAGGTCGGCCATTTCATCCGCCGCTACAAGCTGGACGAGCTGACCCAGCTCTGGAACGTGCTGATCGGCGACATGAGCCTCGTCGGGCCGCGGCCGAACGTGAAGAGGGAAACGGACCTGTATTCTTCCGAGGAGAAAAAGCTCCTCACGGTGCAGCCCGGCATCACCGATTTCTCCTCGATCGTGTTTTCCGACGAAGGCGATATCCTGAGCGACAAGAGCGATCCGGACATTGCGTACAACCAGCTGATCAGACCCTGGAAGAGCCGCCTCGGAATCTTCTATATCGAGAAGCGCTCGTTCTTCCTCGACATCGAGCTGATTGTGACGACGATCGTCGCGATCCTGGATCGCGAAGCGGCGCTGCGCCGCGCGCAGGCGATTCTGCGCCGGATGGGCGCCGACGAGGCGTTGGTGCGGATTGCGGGCAGGAAAGACGATCTGGTGCCGCATGCGCCGCCGGGAATGACAGAGATCGTGACCTCGCGAGGCTGACGCGGCCTGCCTCGATGTCGATCTTCGCCCAGCTCCAACGGCTACCCAGACCCGCAAAGACTCTCGTCCTGGTGTTGATCGATGCCGCCTCCGGGGGCGTCGCATTCTGGCTTGCCACGCTGGCGCGGACCGGCAAGGTGCCGGGCCTCACCTGGCAGCACGTGTTGGCCGCCACCGTGTTCACGATGCTCCTGGTTCCCGCCGTCGGCTACCTGTGCGGGCTGTATCGCCCGGTGGTCCGCTTCCACATCCCGCACCTGGCGGCACGCGTCAGCCTGGTCAGCGCCCTCAACGGCATCGTCATCGCCTCGGTCGCCCTGGCTGGCGGCGCCCGCTACGCGCTCGCGCTCGGGCTCGGTGTCGTGTTTGCCCTCATGCTGTTCGTGTTCATCGTGTGGAGCCGGCGCGCGGCGCGGTTGCTGATGGGGACGACGGGAAGCTCCCGTGAGGCGATTCCGGTGGCGATCTACGGCGCCGGCGGATCCGGGCGCCAGCTCTCGGAGGTATTGCGCCGCGGCCAGGAGCGCATTCCCGTGCTGTTCATAGACGACGACAAGGCGCTACATGGCAGGAGCATCGAGGACCTGCTCGTCATGAGCGCGTCGGACAGCAATCTCGAGAAGCGCCTCAAGTCGAAAGGGGTGAAGGAAATCCTGCTCGCGGTGCCGTCGATTCCCATGAGCAGGCGCAGGGAGATCCTCGAGTTCCTCAGCGAATTGCCGTTTCATGTCCGCTCGGTTCCGAGCCTGTCGGAACTGGTGAACCGGCAAAGCCACGCGGTGGCCGACCTGAAGGACATCTCGATCGAGGATCTGCTCGGCCGGGAAACGGTGTCGCCCCTCGATGGCTTGCTCGAGAAATGCGTCACCGGGAAAGTGGTGCTGGTAACGGGCGGCGGTGGCTCGATCGGGTCCGAGCTCTGCCGGCAGGTGCTCGCGCTCAAGCCGAAGCAGCTGATCGTCCTCGACCACGGCGAGTACGCGCTCTACCAGATCGAGCAGGAGCTGTCGCGCAACAGCGCGGCCGCGAAGTGCGAGCTGCCGCCAAGCTTTGTCCTCGGCTCGATCACCGACCAGGTGACGATCGAATCGCTGCTGCAGAAGCGCGCCGTGAACACCATCTATCACGCCGCGGCGTACAAGCACGTGCCGATCGTCGAAGGCAACCCGATCGAGGGATTGCGCAACAACGTCATCGGCACCTGGCACGTCGCCCGCGCCGCGCTGCGCGCGGGTGTCGGCCATTTCGTGCTGATCTCGTCCGACAAGGCGGTGCGCCCGATGAACGTAATGGGCGCCACGAAAAGGATGTCGGAGCTCGTCGTGCAGATGCTCGCGTCCGCGCCGTCGGCGACGATCTTCTCGATGGTGCGCTTCGGCAACGTGCTGGATTCTTCCGGCTCGGTGGTACCCCTCTTCCGGCAGCAGATCGAGCGCGGCGGGCCGGTGACGCTCACTCACCCCGAGGTAACGCGCTACTTCATGACCATCGAGGAGGCCGTGCAGCTCGTGATACAGGCCGGCGCCATGGCCCAGGGCGGCGAGGTGTTCGTTCTCGACATGGGCGAGCCGGTCAGGATCAAGGACCTGGCGCTTAAAATGATTCGCTTGAGCGGCCGCTCGGAGATGCCTGCCAGCGACGGCAGGACCGGGATTGAGATCGAGCTGGTCGGGCTGAGGCCGGGCGAGAAGCTCTACGAGGAGCTGCTTATCAGCGGCGATGCGACCCAGACGACCCATCCGCGCATATGGCAGGCGAGGGAGGAAAGCGCGCATCCGGTCGAGTACGAGAAGGAACTCGGCGCGCTCGAGACAGCCATCGATGCGAATCCAGACAACCTGGACGTTGCCGCAATACTGACGCGGTGGGTGGCCGGCTACGGCTTTCCCCGCATCCAATAGGCCAGCCAGGACAGTGCCTGGTTTCAATCTCTTTACGCACATCGCGTTTGCCTTCGCGATTTTCCTGCTGTCAGTCGCACTTACCGTGTTCATGATTCATTTTGTCAGGCTGATGGACGTCCCCAACAACAGGTCGTCGCACGCGCACCCGGTGCCGAAATCCGGCGGCGTGGGAATCGTGCTGGCGTTTCTGGCCGGTTGCCTGACGATCTATTTCGGCGCGAGCAGCGCAAGGATCGACGACCTGTATTTCTGGGGGTTCTTCCTCGGCGCGCTGGGGGTTGCAGTCGTTTCCCTGATCGACGACGTCACCCAGAAATCCTTCCTGGCGAAGATCTACACCCAGGTACTGGGCATTGGTGCGCTGCTCGTCGCGGGCGGCGTGCTGAGCAAGCTTTCCCTGCCGATGGTCGGGGAGGTTGCGCTGGGGGGCTGGGGCTATGCGATCACGTTCATATGGATGCTCGGACTTGCCAACAGCTACAACTTCATGGACGGTCTCGATGGCCTGGCCGGCGGGGTCGGAGCGATTGCCGCGTGCTTCCTGTGCGCGATCGCATGGAGCCAGAACAGCTATTTCGTCTACATGGTTTCTTACGCTCTCGCGGCGAGCATCGCGGGGTTCCTGTGCTTCAACTTTCCGCCGGCAAGAATTTTCATGGGCGACGTCGGCAGCGCATTCATCGGATTCGTTTTCGCCGCGCTTGCCGTCATCGGCGCCAGCTTCGATTTCGGCCACCTGTCGTTCTACATAGTGCCCTTGCTGCTTTTTCATTTCATATTCGATACGCTTTTCACCTTCATGCGCCGGGTCGCGCGTGGCGAGAAATTCTATGTAGCCCACCGGTCGCACCTCTACCAGTTGCTCAACCGGATGGGGTACGGGCACCGGACGGTTGCCCTCTACCACTACGGCGTGACGATTGCGCAGGGCATAGGTGCATTCGTCCTCGTGCAACTCCCGCCGGCCAATCGGGCCCTGGCTTTCGTGCCGTTTCTGGCATTTCAGTCCATTTATGCATGGTGGGTGCTGCGCCGGGCCATGGCGTTGCGCCTGCTATGACGCCGGTCCCGGCTTTATTTGCGCCAATGCAATTGGGCTGATAGACAACCGGGAAAAGAACGGGTACTTTTCAGTTCGCAGCATCAAAGCCAATTGCGCGGCCCCTGATTACTTTCAAGCTGTTGAAATATTTACATTTTTCCGCTACATTTAGGGGTTCGTTCTCGATGGTCCAAGGGTTTGGTTGGCAGCGCAATTGCAACGGTGCTAAATTTGCGATTGTGATCTGCGCTTGGTAGAATCGGAATCAGGCTTTCGCTTCGACGCTCATCGGGGTGGGTGAGCAAAATTAATTCAAACTGATCTAACGGGAGTGAACGTGAAAAAAGTTATCGGAGTCTTGATGTTGGTTCTTTTCGTTTCCAGCCAGGCACTCGCGCAAGCTCTTCCGCCGGGAGCCGGCGGCGGCGGCGGCGCAGGCGCAGGCGCTGCTGCAGGTGCGGCTGCAGGCGGTCTTACGGCAGGGATGATCGCCGCAATCGCGTTGGCAGTCGCAGCGTTAGCGGCGGTGGCGTCGAACGACGACAACAACCCGGGCACGGATGGCGGCACGACGGGCGGCACACGCTAGGACCTAGGTCCGTTCTACTAAAGCCTTGGCCTGCCGGCCAAGGCTTTTTCTTTTGTGGATGCAGGGTTTTTTGACCTCGTCGTATCGAAATGAGGGTTGACCTTTCGCTTCGTCTCCTCCCGACTCGCCCTGGCGCTGCCATTCGGTCGCCAGGGATGACCTGCGCGTGCCTCGCCTTCGAAGGGCTGTAGTACACGTTCTTACCGTCGCAGCAGCAATCTCTGAGGAGTCGACTTTTCTGCCGCACCCAAAGGCGAAAGTACTAGCCTGCGCCACTTTGCTTTCGGCCGCCGCATTGCTGTCGTCATGCGCCAGCAACACTTCCGCGATCCTTGAATCGGCGAAGTACGCGTTCTCCCCTGCATCGCCGGTCTCCCGCACCCCGCTCAACCCCGCATTCCGATATCTCCGGGTGACGATCCAGAAACGGGTAGCGCTCCTGGTGCTGGGCTATGTGGAGGATGCCCCGGGTGGCGCAGTACAGGTCTGGTATAGCGCCCAGCGGGAGGTGCTGCGCATCCAGAACGGCCGGCTGGTCGGCGCTGTCGGCCTTACGATCGAATGGCACGGCGTCAGGCTTCCCGAGCTTCCTTCCTGGTCGGACCTTGCCAGGATCAATGGGGAATACGGATGGGTGCGGGTCCGGGATGTAATGCCCAGCTATCGTTACGGCGTGCGGGACCACCTTTCCTTGCGCCGGGTGGAGGCCCCAGCACGAACAGAGTTGCAGGGCGTTGATCCTGCCGCGCTGACGTGGTTTGAAGAGCATGCGCAGTCCGCCGACATTGCGGCCGGCTCGCGTCACGCGGATTCGCTGCCTGTCGCACGATATGCCGTCGACGCCCGGGGCGCAGTCGCTTCCGTCGTCTATGGCGAGCAATGCCTCTCGACGGACTTGTGCTTCGCCTGGCAACGCTGGCCTGCGGAGCCGGCCGGGATCAGGGAATCACGATGAACACCCTGACGACGCAGCGCGCGCTCGCGTGCGCTGCAATCGCGTCATCGTTGCTGATCCCTCTTCCCCTGCATGCGCAGAAGCCGCCGCAGAGGCTGAGCGACTGGTTGCTCGAGCAGCCTGCCTCGCCCGATGCCTATCCTCTGGGATTGAGCTGGCGGGTGCCGGAGGAAACCGCGCACCAGACCACCCTTTATCTCCAGCTCCTGAGGGATCTTTCAAGGTCCGCCAGCGGCGTCGCCGCGGCTCCGGAGGGGGTCCTTCGTTTGCGAGATTGGGTCAGCACGCTGCCGGTGACCGGCCGCGTCCAGGTCGCGATAGCAGACGCGCGTTGGTTGCAGGCGAACACTGCGCGAGATCCTGTCCTGCGGGCGGGGCATCAGGTGGTGCTGCCTAAGCGCCCGGCCACCGTCACGGTCGTGACCCCGACGGGAGAACGTTGCCAGCCGGTGCATGTTCCAGGCTGGGAATCCCTCGACTACCTGAAATCGTGCATGCCGGATGCCACCGGCTCCGTAGACCTCGCCTGGATGGCACAACCTGACGGCCGTGTGCAGCGCTTCGGGATTGCGTCATGGAACCGCGAGGAGCAAGACGAACCGGCCCCCGGAGCTTGGATCTGGGCCCCGCCCCGGGACGGGGGGTGGCCTGAAGAAGTCTCCCATCGGCTGATTTCCTTCCTCGCCACCCAAGGGCCGGCTGCAGACGATCCTGCCGCGCGTTCTGCGGCGTTGAGAACGTCCAGCCGCCCGCAAGGCGCCACTTTCCTCGGGCGATCCCGCCCCCCTGGCATAACGGCAAGCGACTGGGGCAGCGTGGGCGTATTGCAGACGCCTTCGGCACGCATGGCGAAGACCGGGGAATTCAGCTTCAGCTTCAGCCACACCAGCCCGTATTCCCGCGGCAACATCTTTTTCCAGCCGTTCGATTGGCTCGAAACCGGTTTTCGCTATGTCGACATCAGCAACATCGCTTTCGGCCCCGCGGAGCTGAGCGGAGACCAATCCGCGAAAGACAAGAGCATCGACATCAAATTCCGGCTCTGGAAGGAGTCGGCGTACCTGCCTGAAATCGCAGTCGGCCTGCGCGACATCGCGGGTACTGGAAGATTCTCGGGCGAGTACGTGGTCGGCAGCAAGCGAGCCGGCAACTTCGACTGGAGCCTCGGGCTCGGCTGGGGCACTGTGGGCGGGCGCGGCGATCTGCGCAACCCGCTTTCGCGCCTGGACCCTTCTTTCGCAACCAGGAAGGCGGGCACGGTGGAGGGCGGGAGCCTCTCGTTCGGAAGCTACTTCCGCGGACCCACGGCGCTGTTCGGGGGAGTGCAATATCAAACGCCCTTCAAGCCATTGCTGCTCAAGCTCGAATACGATGGCAACGACTACCAGCACGAAGGCAACAACCTGCCCCAGAGCTCGCCGTTCAATTTCGGCATCGTTTATCGCGCAGGCCGCTCGTTCGACATCTCGCTCGGGTTCGAGCGCGGAAACAGGCTGATGTTCGGCGTGGCGTTCCACACCCAGCTCGACGGGATGGAGACACCGAAGCCGAACGATCCGCCGCGAATTCCCGTGTCGTCCGCGCGGCCCACCGGCCGGCCCGACTGGTCTGCGACAAGCCGCGACATTGCGACCCAGACCGAGTGGCATGTGCGAAGGATCGAGCAGAGCGGCCGCGAACTGCAGGTCACCGTGGACGATGCGGAAGCCGTGTACCTGCGCGATCGCGTGGACAAAGCCGCTGCAGTGCTTCATCGGGATGCGCCTGCAAGCGTGGACCGTTTCGCGCTGTCGTATCGCCAGCGCGGCCTCGATGTCGCGGAGCATGTGATCGACCGCGACACTTGGGCCCGTCAGCAGACCGAACCCGTCCCGCCCCACGAAAGACGCCCGACGGTGATTCCGCGGACGCCGGGGAGCCGGCCGGCGGCCGAGGGGGCCACCCTGTACGAGAACACGCGGCCGGCGTTCGAGCACGGCCTGGGCATGGACTACCAGCAGTCGATCGGCGGGCCTGACGGATTCGTCCTGTTCCAGGTTTCGGCTGTGGAGCGCATCAGGTTTCGGCTCCGGCACGATACGTGGCTGCAGGGGACCATACGCCTCGGGCTGATCAACAACTACGACAAGTTCAAGTTCACCGCGCCCAGCCAACTTCCCCGCGTGCGCACGCTCATGAGGGAGTACCTGACCAAGTCCATCATCACGATGCCGAACCTGCAGGCCACGCACGTCGGAAAATTGAGCGAGAACCAGTTCTACAGCGTTTACGGCGGCTATCTCGAGTCCATGTTCGGCGGAGTCGGCGCAGAGTGGCTGTACAAGAAGTCCGGCAGCCGCTTCGCATTCGGGGTGGACGTCAATGCCGTGCGGCAGCGCGATTTCGAGCAGGACTTCGGCTTCCGCGACTACAAGGTGGCGACAGGACACGCCACCCTGTACTGGGACACCGGCTGGCAGGACGTCCAGGCGCGACTCTTCGTCGGCCGCTACCTGGCCGGAGACTTCGGCGCAACGCTCGACTTGTCGCGGGTATTTCGCAACGGGGTCACGATCGGGGCGTTTGCGACAAAAACCAATGTGTCCGCGGCCCAGTTCGGGGAGGGCAGCTTCGACAAGGGCATCTACCTGAGCATTCCGTTCGACTCGATGCTCACGCGCTCGACCAATGCGATGGCCAACTTCCTCTGGAAGCCGCTTACCCGGGACGGTGGAGCGATGCTGGCGCGCACCAACCAGCTTCATGCCCTGACCTCATCGCGAAACGAACGCGCCTTGTGGTACGAGCCCGCACCTCGCCCCAACGAGTACCTCATGCCCGCCGACCGGCGTGAAGAGTGGGAGCCCAAGCCCAGCGGACCCGTCCCTACGCTCCAGGTCGTGCCACGCCCTGCAACCGGCCAGCTGTCCCCCGGTTCGAGCCAGGAGCACCGACTGGTCGAGGAGCTCTACCGGCAGGGATTTCGCGACATCAAGGTTTCATACGACGCGGCCAAACGCATTTCATTGAGCCTGGCGAACGACAGTCTGCGTCCGATCAGCCGGGCGATCGGCCGGGCGGCCCGCACCGCGTTGCGGCTTTCGCCACTGGACGCCCGCGAAATGCGCATCACGTTTGCCGAGCGTGTTCATCCGCTGGTCGTTTACGAGTTCATCGACCTGCAGCGGCTGGATCGCTTTTTCGCTGGAACGCTTTCGTCTGCGGAACTGGTCGCGACAGTAACCATCGAATACCTGGATCCCGGGGCGCGTGAGGCGGATCCCCTCGCATTCCTGGGCGATACCGACACGACCGAAACCCAGCCGAAACTGAGCGAACTGGTGCCGGGCTATCGCTCCGTTGGGCGCGTAGGCCGCGATCTCGCGGCCGCCGGAAAAACCGCAACGCAGTTCAATTGGCTCCAGGCCGGAGCCATCGGCGCGGGCCTCGTCCTCGCGAGCAGCAGGCTGGACAAGCGTGCCTACAAGTTCTCGCAGGATCACGCGAACAGCCCATGGCTCAAAGGGTTCAACAAGGTCGGCAACGTGCTCCCCTGGCTAGGCGCAGGACTGGTGACGATCGCCGCCCTCGACGGCAGCGACCCGCGCCGCTCCAGCACCGGCTTTGCGGCCCTGGAATCTGCCGGTGTCGCTTTCCTGGCCTCCACCGGAATGAAGTACATGGCTGGACGTGCACGTCCGGAATCCGGCCTGGGCCCGAATAGCTTCAAACCTGGATCCAGCCAGGACTCCTTCCCGTCACGGCACGCGATCATGGCCTGGGCAGTGATGACGCCCTTCGCGCTCGAATACGATTCGCCGTGGCGCTACGGGGCCGCTGCAATCGCCTCGCTGGCAAGGGTGACGCGGCGCGAGCATTGGGTGTCCGATGTCGTTGCCGGCAGTCTGCTGGGCTACGGCATCGGCCGTATTTTCTGGGAATCCTCGCGCGCGCAAGGCAAGGGCGGGCCGCGCGCCATGCTCGATCCCACGGGCATCAGCCTTGCATGGGACCTGGATTGAGCGCGTGGCGGCAATGGGCAGCGGCTTTGGCACTGGCTACGGCTGTGTGCGCATGTGCGACGCGTCCTGCGCACGAATCCGGCAACACAGAGCCTGCCCGCTCGGCGGAGGCTCGCATCGTCGACGAGACTGCAGTGCGGGTTGCGGTATCCAAAGTGGGCGCGAAAGTCTGCCGTGCCGTGAGCGTGGGGGTTTCGGAACGCGACTGGATCCGGGGGAGCGTTGTCGAGGCAGGATCCGGAAAAATCCGGGTCAGCGTGGACGATCCTGGAAGATTTCCACACATGGTGGACGGGTCGAATGTGGCCCGTGGCACCAGCCTTTGGGATACGCCGCAAAACTGGAAGCCTTGCCTGTAGTACCCCGCAATGACCATCAAGACTCCCATGTCCATATTAGTTACCGGCGCAGCCGGATTCATCGGCTCCGCCGCCGCCCTTGCGCTGCTCGAAAGGGGCGACACGGTCGTCGGGCTCGACAATCTCAGCGACTACTACGACGTCAGCCTGAAAATCGCTCGCCTTGAGCGCCTCAAGGCGCATCCGGCGTTTTCGTTCCTCAAGCGCGACGTCGCTGACCGGCAGGCGATGAAGGAAGTCTTCGAATCCAATCGCTTCGAGGCTGTAGTCCACCTTGCCGCCCAGGCAGGCGTGCGCAATTCGATTGAAAACCCGGAAGCCTATGCGGACGCAAATCTCTCGGGATTCCTGAGCATCCTCGAAGGCTGCCGGCGCGGCAAAATCGCGCACCTCGTGTATGCGTCTTCGAGCTCGGTCTACGGCGCGAGCGTTAATGCGCCGTTCACCGAAGACGACAACGTGGACCACCCCATCTCGCTCTACGCGGCAACCAAGAAGGCCAACGAGCTGATGGCGCACAGCTACGCTCACCTCTACGGCCTGTCCTGCACCGGGCTGCGCTTCTTCACTGTCTATGGCCCGTGGGGCCGTCCGGACATGGCGTACTACAAGTTCACGCGGAGCATCCTCGCAGGCGAGCCGATTCCCGTGTTCAACGGCGGCGACATGATGCGCGACTTCACCTACATCGACGACATCGTCGAAGGCATTGTGCGGTTGATCGGGCATCCGGCCGCGCCGGATCCGGATTGGAACCCGGCCGCACCGTCCCCGGCCAGAAGCCGAGCGCCATACCGGATCTACAACATCGGCAACAATCGGCCGGTCAACCTGATGCAGTTCATCGGTGTGCTTGAACGTTGCCTGGGCAGGAAGGCTTCGCTCAACCTGTTGCCGATGCAGCCTGGGGACGTGCCGGTAACAGCCGCGGATATTTCCGCATTGAAGGCGTCGACAGGCTTCGCGCCATCCACCCCCATCGAAACCGGCCTTGCCCGTTTCGTAGAGTGGTACCGGGAGTACTACAAGGCCTAGATTCGGCGTAGATTCGGGATCACTTCAGGAGTTGCCATGGGATCTGTCGACGAAAATTCGCTTCGGGAATCGACCGGCCAAGCCGCCACCGCCCCTCTCGCCTACCAATCGGGCTTCGGCAACGAGTTCGCCACCGAATCCATCGCCGGTGCTCTCCCCCTGGGCCGCAACTCCCCCCAGTCGGCCCCGCACGGCCTGTATGCGGAGGTCCTCTCCGCCACCGCATTCACCGCACCTCGCGCCGAGAACGTTCGCACCTGGCTTTACAAGATGCGCCCGTCTGCAATGCACGCTCCGTTTCGTCGCATGGCCGATGGCCATGTTCGCTCGGGCCCGTTCATCGAGGTCGAGACGCCGCCCAACCGCCTGCGCTGGGATCCGCTGCCGATGGACCTGCCGGCGTCTGCAGACTTCATCGACGGCCTCGCCACCATCGCTGGTTCGGGCGACCCCGCTTCGCAAGCAGGCATTGCAGTACACGTCTATCGCGCCAATGCGTCGATGACCGACCGCTGCTTCGTCAATGCGGATGGCGAATTGATGCTCGTGCCTCAGCAAGGCGAGCTTCTGGTCTTTGCAGAAACCGGCCGGCTACACGTCGCCCCGGGTGAGATTTGCGTGATTCCCCGCGGCATGAAATTCAAGGTCGAGCTGCCCTCCGGAGCCGCGAGAGGCTACGTTTGCGAGAACTACGGCGCGCAGTTCCGCCTGCCGGAGCTAGGGCCGATCGGCTCGAACGGCTTGGCTAATGCGCGCGATTTTCTCGCCCCCGTCGCCGCATGGGAGGACAAGGGGCGGACCGAAGTCGTGAGCAAGTTCATGGGTGGGCTTTGGGCCGCCGAATGGGAGCATTCCCCGCTGGACACGGTTGCCTGGCATGGCAACTGCACTGCCTACAAATACGACCTCGCGCGCTTCATGGCGATCAATACCGTGAGCTTCGACCATTGCGACCCGTCGATCTTCACGGTATTGACCTCGCCCTCGGGCCAGCCGGGCGTGGCCAACGTCGACTTCGTCATCTTCCCGCCGCGCTGGATGGTGGCGGAAGATACTTTCCGGCCGCCCTGGTTCCACCGAAATTTCATGAGCGAGCTCATGGGCCTCGTCCATGGCGTGTACGACGCAAAGGCCGAGGGGTTTCTTGCCGGCGGCGTTTCGCTTCACAACTCGATGAGCGCGCACGGCCCGGACCTCGCGACCTACGACAAAGCCTCCAAGGCCGAACTCAAGCCCCATAAGATCGAAGGATCGCTCGCCTTCATGTTCGAGTCGCGCTACGTGTTCCGCCCCACGCGCTTCGCGATGGAATCGCCCCAACTGCAGAAGGATTACGACGGCGTGTGGCGCGGTTTCAAAAAGCATTTCAGCGCCGAATGACGATCATCCTCGCCGCCGGGACACATGAACGCGCCGCGTTACGGAGCCTGCTTCAGACCCGCTTCACGGCTGCCTTATAGACGGCGTTACGTTCGCGCCGCCCGATTGCGACGACCACCACCACAAGTTCGGCATCGCGAACTTCATACACCAGCCGATAGCCGGCATTGCGCAGCTTGATTTTGAACCTGTCTTTCTGGCCGGATAATTTCGCGGCCGGAACTCTCGGCTTCTGCAACCTTTCCGCCAGCTTCGTCTTGAACCGGCCGCGCAGACCGCTGTCCAGCTTGCGCCATTCCCTTAACGCCTCTTCCTTGAATTTGAGGCTATAACTCATGCAGCTGGACTTCGATCTCGGCCTGGTCCTTGCGGGCATCGGCGATCGCGTTTAATTCGATGTCTTCCAGCTTGTCCATGAGCGCTTCGTAGGCTTTCGCCGGAACACAGTAGAACGCCGGTTCGTTGTGGTTGAGGATCGCCACCGGAAAACCTTCGCCGGCGGCGACGGTACCCATGGGGTTCTTTTTCAATTCCGACACGCTCGCGGTCGTTTCCGCCAGGATCAGATTCGGCATGGTTGGCCCCAGTTGTTGTGAGCGCTAATATTAGCACTATAAACAGGTCTCTACTGACATGCATCGGTATCCAGGTCAGCCGGGTGCGGAGCGTCTGGCTCTGCGATAATTCGCGCCTTTCGGACCGACCCCGCCTTATGAAACTAGCCACCCTCAAGGACGGCACGCGCGATGGCTGCCTCGCAGTCGTGTCGCGAAACCTCGCGCATGCGCTCAAAGCCGACCACATTGCGCCGACGCTGCAGGCGGCCCTGGATGACTGGGACTACTGCGCCCCGCACCTCGAGCAGCTCTCGAGCGAAGTCAACGAGGGGCGGTCCAAACGCATCTTCGAGCTCGACCCGAAGCAGTTGATGGCCCCCCTGCCGCGAGCGCACCTGTTCGCCGATGGGTCGAGCTTCCTCATCCATGCGGAGCTGATCCGTAAATCGCGCAACCAGGACCTGCCCGACTGGTGGAAGAAAGAACCGTTGATGTACCAGGGATGTTCGGATCCCCTGCTCGGCCCTTGCGATGACGTGATCGCGGTCAGCGAGGACCATGGCATCGACCTCGAAATGGAGATCGCGGTGATCACCGACGATGTGCCCATGGGCATCGAGCGCGACAAGGCCAGCCACCACATCCGACTTATTGCGCTGCTGAACGACGTCAGCCTGCGCAACCTGATCCCGGCCGAACTCGGCAAGGGCTTTGGCTTCTTCCAGTCGAAACCGCCTTCTTCGCTCTCACCCGTGGCGGTCACGCCCGACGAGCTCGGCGAAGCGTGGGACGGGCGCCGCGTGCATCTCGATTGCAGCGCGTGGGTCAACGGTGAGCTGCTGGGCCGTCCGCACGCGGGCAAGGACATGCAGTTCGATTTTCCGCGCCTGATCGCCCACGCAGCCAAGACGCGCCCGCTCGGCGCCGGAACGGTGATCGGCTCCGGCACGGTCTCCAACCGCGATCGCGCGACCGGGGCCGGTTGCCTGTTCGAGAAACGCGCGGAGGAAATCATCGGGAACGGCGAAGCGACGACGCCATTCCTGCGCTTCGGGGATCGCGTCAGGATCGAGATGCTCGACGCGGAAGGCCGCTCTGTGTTCGGCGCGATCGACCAGGCGATCGTCTCGCAACACCCGGACCAGCCGAAGGAATAGTCTAGTGGTGCTTGCGCATGAACTCGCGCATGCGCGGGTAGATGATCTCGCGGTAACGGCGACCCGAGAAAATCCCGTAATGCCCGACATCGGGCACGAGGAAGTGCTCACGGCGTGAAGCAGCGATGCCGGTGCACAGCGCGTGAGCCGCTTCGGTCTGCCCGTTGCCCGAGATGTCGTCATGCTCGCCCTCGATGGTGAAGAGGGCGGTCTTGCTGATCTTGTCGGGGCGCACCCACTGCTCGCGCACGAACATGCGTCCCTTGGGCAGCTGGAACTCCTGGAAAACCCGCCGGATGGTGTCGAGGTAGTACTCGGCCGGCATGTCCAGCACCGCGTTGTACTCGTTGTAGAAACGGCGGTGCGCACCGGCTGAATCGCCGTCGTTCTGCACCAGGTGGTTGTAATAGTCCCAGTGTGCGTTCATGTGGCGGTCCGGGTTCATCGCGACAAATCCCAGGTGCTGCAGGAACCCCGGATAGACGCGCCGCATGGCGCCCGGATACTTCATCGGCACGCGGTGGATCAGCGTCTGCTCGAACCACGAATACGGGCGTTTGGTCGCAAGGTTGTTGACCGCGGTGGGGCTCTTGCGGGCATCGATCGGCCCGCCCATCATGATCATGGTCTTCGGCACGTCGGGCTCGCCGTCCGCGGCCATGAGCGAAATCGCCGCGAGCACTGGCACGGTCGGCTGGCAGACCGAGACGACGTTGAGGTCCGGTGAAAGCTTGCGGATGAATTCGCGAACGTAATCGACATAGTCGTCGAGGTGAAACGGCCCCGCATCCACCGGCACCATGCGGGCGTCGACCCAGTCGGTCACATAGACGTTGTTTTCCGGAAGCATCGTCCGGACCGTGTCTCGAAGAAGGGTCGCGTGGTGGCCTGAAAGCGGCGCCACGATCAGCACCTTGGGCTGGCCGCGATCCCCGCCTTCGCGCTTGAAATGGATGAGCTTGCAGAACGGCTTGTCGACAACCGTTTCCAGTTCTACAACGACCTCCAAACCATCAACGAGGGTCGAACTGATCTCCCAAGCGGGTTTCTCGTAGCGGTTCGTCACCCGCAGGAAGAGATCGCTGCTGGCAGTGATCTCCTTGGCCATGGGGGTCAGCGCAAAAGGGCTGAAAGGGTGGCCAAACCATCCGCGGGACCACTCGGCCATCAGGCGCATCGGCGCAAGCGCCGCGTGCTGGGCTTCGAACAGGCTATAGAGCAATGGAATTACCCTTATAAGCGACTGGTCTTTATACCAGTTTTGCCGCGCCGCCGCATCGGGGCGCATCCGCAACCGGCTGTCAGCGCTCGCCTACACCCGGGTATCCTCCGGCCCATGCGGTTGCTCATGCGCGTCTTTGGGGTTCTGATCCTTGCTGTGATCGTGGCTTTGGCTGCCGCGTACGGCTACTTGTGGCGGTCGCTGCCCAAGGTCAAGGGCGAGCTCACCGTCGCGGCCCTGAGCGCGCCGGTCGATATCGTGCGCGACGCCTTCGGGGTGCCCCACATCTTCGCCCAGGATGCGTACGACGCGGCTTTCGCGCTCGGTTTCGTCCATGCGCAGGACCGCCTCTGGCAGATGGAAATCAACCGGCGCATCGGTTCTGGACGCTTGGCCGAGATACTCGGACCGGCCGCACTGGACACTGACCGGTTCCTGCGCACCCTCGGAGTACGGCGGGTCGCCGAAGCCAACCTCGCCAAGGTCGACCCGGAAAGCCGCAAGCTGCTTGGCGCCTACGCGCTCGGAGTGAATGCATTCCTGGCGACCGATCCGGTGCTGCCGCCTGAGTTTTTGCTCACCGGGGCGCGCCCCGAGCCCTGGTCGCCGGTCGATTCGGTGGTGTGGGGAAAAATGATGGCGTGGGATCTTGGAGGCAATTGGCGCAGCGAGCTCCTGCGCATGAGGCTCGCCAAAACGCTCCCGTTGGCGCGCATCCATGAGTTCCTGCCGCCCTACCCCGGAGATGCCTCGCTCCAGATCACCGACCTCAAGGCGCTTTATGGCAGCCTTGAGCAAGAGGCGATCCGGGTAGCCTCCGTCGACATGGAACAGGTGCTCGCAATGGCCCCGCCGGGGCTGCCCGAAGGCGCGGGTTCGAACAACTGGGTGGTATCCGGGAGCCGCAGCGCAAGCGGGAAGCCTTTGCTGGCCAATGACCCTCACTTGTCCCTGACCGCGCCCGTGGTCTGGTACTTCGCCCACCTCCATACGCCGACGCAGAACGTGATCGGCGCGACGCTCCCCGGCGTGCCGGTCGTCACGCTTGGGCGCAACGACCGCATGGCCTGGGCGTTTACGAACACCGGCCCGGATGTGCAGGACCTCTACCTCGAAAAGCTCCACTCCGGCGGCGGATACGTGACCCCTGCGGGCCCCGAGCCGTTCAAGGTCCTCACCGAGGTCATCAAGGTAAAAGGCGCGGAGGACGTCAAGCTCGAGGTCCGGGCTTCGCGCCATGGCCCGATCATTTCCGACGTGTCCAAGAGCGCGCTCGATGCGACGCCGCGCGGCTATGCGATCGCGTTCGCCTGGACCGCGCTCGCGGAGGACGATCTCACGATCCAGTCGTCGATCGAGCTGGGGCGCGCGGGCAACTGGCAGGAGTTCCTTTCGGCGGCCAGGAAGTTCGGCGCCCCCCAGCAGAACATCCTCTACGCGGATGTCGACGGCAATATCGGGTATGTCGCCGCGGGACGCATCCCGGTGCGCAAGCCCGAGAACGACCTCAAGGGACTCGCGCCGGCGCCGGGCTGGGATGCGAAGTACGACTGGGCGGGCTATATCCCGTTCGACGAGCTGCCCCAGAACTACAACCCGGCGAGCGAGCGCCTGTGGACCGCGAACGACAAGATCGTCGCGCCCGGGTACAAACGCTTCATTACGAGCGAATGGCAGCCGCCCTATCGCTCCGAGCGCATCGGTCAGCTTATCGCGGCTACGCCCAGGCACGATGCGTCGACCTTCGCGCGCATGCAAGGCGACGTGCAGTCCCTCGCGATGCGCGAAGCCCTCCCGTTCCTGCTGGCGGCCACCCCTCGCAGCGAGGACGCGCGCAAGGCGCTCGACCTGCTGCGCGCATGGAACACTGAAATGCGCCGCGAACTGGCCGAGCCGCTGATCCTCGCCGCGTGGTGGCGCGAACTCACGCGCCGCATCTACGCCGACGAACTCGGCGAGGCGTTCCAGTCGAATTGGGCGCCCCGCGCGCAGTTCATGATCAACGTGCTCGCCGATCGCGCAGGGCAGTCACGCTGGTGCGACGACGTGAGAACGCCCCAGGTCGAAACCTGTGCGGACGCCCTCGCACTCTCGCTCGAGGCGGCGCTTGCGGACCTGCGCCAGCGCTACGGCGCCGATATGGCGAAGTGGCGGTGGGGCGAAGCCCACAAGGCGCGTCACGAACATCGCCCGCTCGGCAAGCAACCCCTGCTCGCCCGCATCTTCGATATCAGCACGCCCTCGGCAGGCGACACCTACACGGTCAACGTCGGGCAGCATTACCTCAACGACGAATCGATGCCCTACGCCAACCGGCATGCGCCTAGCCTGCGCGCGATCTATGACCTCGCCGACCCCGAGAAGTCCCTGTATATCCATTCGGGCGGCCAGTCGGGAAACCGCCTGTCCCCGCATTACAAGTCCTTTACCGAGGCATGGGCGAACGGCGAGTACATCCCGATGATCACCGACCGCAAGCGGCTGGAGGCGGGCAAGCACTCGACCCTGCGATTGGCGCCGCCGCGCTAGGCGGTCCGCCGCAGGTAGAAATTATTCGCCGCGAGCGCCCCGATCACCAGTGCGGCGCCCGCAAGCTCCACCGCCTCATAGCGCCGGCCAAGCGCCGCTTCGATCGCGAAGACCCCGACCGGGACGAGGTTGACCATCAGCATCGTGTTGAGCGCGCCCATGTGCTTGACCGCTGCGTTGAACCCCAGCACGCCCAGCACCACGCTGCCTGCGGCAAAGTAGAGAATCTGCCACCACACCGAAAGGATCGCCTCGGCCGAGGGCACCTCGACAAAGCCCACTGAGACGGCGACCGCATTGGCCGTGAGCAGTCCCAGTCCGCCGGGAATACACGTGAGCGTCGTCATGCGCAGGGCAGACCAGCCGGTAAACCGCCCCGCCGCGAGCGTGTAGATCACCCAGCAGATGGCGCCGAGCAGCACCAGGATATCGCCCAGCAGCGACCCGCCTTCGAAGGCCCGGCTCAGGTCGCCCTTGGTCACCACCAGCACCACACCCACGATCGCGACTCCAACACATCCCAGCGTGAAGGTCGCCGGCCGCTGGCGGTAGGCCAGCCAGAGCACCAGCGCGGTGAGCGGCGTCTGCAGCGCCATGAGGATGCCGGCGTGCTCCGGACGGGTGAAATTCAGCCCGTACCAGACCAGCGTGTTGAACCCGGTGATGCCGACCAGGCCGAAGCCGATCGCCGGCCAGAGCCTCGTTCCGTAGCGGAACGCCTGCCGGCCTTCGATGGCCCAGAGAAGGCACGCGAAGATCGCGAGCCCAATCACGTAGCGCAACGTGCCGAGCGAGAACGAATCGATCATCGCGAGGCTGCGCTTGGCGATCGGGAACATCGGCGCCCAGCACAAGATGCAGACCCCGCTCCAGGCGAGGCCTTTCAGCAGATTGCGTGGCGGGATATCAGGCCTGCTTTGGCTTCGGCGGCTCGTCTCAGGAGCGCTTGGGCGCGACTTCATCGCGCAAGGCGCGACGCAGGATCTTGCCGACGTTGGTCTTCGGCAGCTCGGTGCGGAACTCGACGTACTTCGGGCGCTTGTAGCCGGTGAGCTGCTCCTTGCAGAAACTAAGGATCGCCTCCTCCGTCAGCGTCGGGTCCTTCTTCACGATAAACACCTTGGGCACCTCGCCCGAGTGCTCGTCGTTGACGCCGATGGCGGCGACTTCGAGCACGCCCGGGTGCATCGCGATCACCTGCTCGATTTCGTTGGGATACACGTTGAAGCCCGAGACGAGGATCATGTCCTTCTTGCGATCGACGATGCGCACGAACCCGGTCGGGTCCATCACGCCTACGTCACCGGTATACAGAAATCCGTCCGGCCCGATGACATTCGCCGTTTCTTCCGGCCGCTGCCAGTAGCCTTTCATGACCTGCGGACCGCTGATGCAGATCTCGCCGGGCTGGCCTAGCGCGACTTCCTTCTTGTCGTCGTCGCGGATCGACACCAGGGTGGAGGGCAGCGGGAGCCCGATCGCACCGCTGTAGTCGGTGAGCGTGAGCGGGTTCATGGTCGCCGAGGGGCTCGTCTCGGTGAGGCCGTAGCCTTCGAGCAGCACCTTGCCGGTCACCTGCTTCCACTTGTCGGCCACGGCCTTCTGCACCGCCATGCCGCCACCGACGCACACTTTCACGTTCGAGAAGTCGAGCTTGTTGAACTCGGCGTTGTTCAGCAGCGCATTGAAGAGCGTGTTGACGCCGGTGATCACGTTGTAGCGGTGCTTGGCGAGTTCCTTGGCGAAGCCCGGTATGTCGCGCGGGTTGGTGATCAGGATGTTGAAGCCGCCGACCTTCATCATCAGCAGGCAATTCACCGTGAGCGAGAAAATGTGATACAGCGGCAGCGCCGTGATGATGACCGGCGTTTCGCCCTTGAGCCCCGGGATCAGCCAGGCCGCGGACTGCGCGATATTGGCGAGGATGTTCCGGTGCAGGAGCATCGCGCCCTTCGAGACCCCGGTCGTCCCGCCGGTGTACTGCAGGAAGGCGATGTCCTCATGGTTGGTTTCAACCGGCGTGAGCTTCATGCCCATGCCCTCGGAGAGCATCTTGTTGAACCGGACAGCCGCCGGCAGTTCGAACGCCGGCACCATCTTCTTCACGTTGCGCACGACGAAATTCACGATCGCGCCCTTGATGCCGAGCATGTCGCCGAGCGACGCCACCACCACATGCTTGACCGGCGTGCGCGCGACGACCTCCTGCAGCACGCTCGCAAAGTTCTCGAGCACCACGATGACTTCGGCACCGGAGTCCTTGAGCTGGTGCTCGAGTTCCCTCGGGGTGTACAGCGGGTTCACGTTGACGACCGTGTACCCGGCGCGCAGCGTGCCGTAGAGGCAGACCGGGTACTGCAGGACGTTCGGCATCATCAACGCGACGCGCGCGCCCTTGGGCAGGCCCTTGGATTGCAGCCAGGCGCCGAAGGCCGCCGACGTGCGGTCGAGCTCGGCGAAGGTGATCGTCTTGCCCATGCAGTGGAACGAGGGGCGGTCCGCGTACTGCTTGACGCATTTCTCGAACAGGTCGCCGACCGACTTGTAATCGCTGTAGTCGATTTCGGCAGGCACGCCGGGCGGATAGCTTTTCAGCCAGATCTTGTCCATGGGGGTCTCCTCCAGCCTCGGCCGGGCTTATGTGGCGAAGATTCTAGCGGTTTTTGAATGCGGGCTTGCGTTTCTCGACAAACGCCGCCATGCCTTCCTTCTGGTCGGCAAGCGCGAAACCCGAATGGAACAGGCGCCGCTCGAACAGGATGCCCTCGGTAAGCGAGCTCTCGTAAGCGCGGTTGACCGACTCCTTGATCATCATCACCACGGGGAGCGAATAGGCTGCGATCTTGTCCGCGACCCCCATCGCTTCCTCCATGAGCTTCTCGAGCGGAACGACGCGCGAGACGAGCCCGGAACGCTCGGCCTCGGCTGCATCCATCATGCGGGCCGTCAGGCACAGGTCCATGGCCTTGGCCTTGCCGACCGCGCGTGGCAGGCGCTGCGTGCCGCCCGCGCCTGGAACGATCCCGAGGTTGATCTCCGGCTGGCCGAACCTGGCGTTCTCGGCGGCGATCACGATATCGCAGGCCATCGCGAGCTCGTTGCCCCCGCCGAGCGCATACCCGGCGACGGCGGCAATCACGGGCTTGCGGATCTTGCGGATGTGCTCCCAGTCGCGCGTGATGTAGTCGTCGCGATACACGTCGATGAAATCCCAATCTTTCATCGCGACGATGTCGGCGCCGGCGGCAAACGCCTTTTCGCTCCCGGTGATGACGATCGCGCCGACATTCTCGTCGGCGTCGAAGCCGTACATCGCCTCGGCCAGCTCCTGCATGAGCTGCGCGTTCAGCGCATTCATCTGCTTGGGGCGGTTGAGCGTGATCAGGCCGACCCTGCCCCGCGTCTCGGTGTGGATGAATTCATGCGCCATGGGACTCTCCGTGGTTTGGCGTGATCCCGTCGATTGCATAGACCTTGGGCATCCGCGCATTCTAGCGCCCTTGGTGTAAGCTTTCCCCGGCACGTTTCGCTGCGCTGCCTCCCACATTTCCGGTTCGCTTCGCCATGACAACTTCCATCCTGGTTTCCATCGACGCGGGCGTGCAGACCATCACGCTCAATCGTCCCGACAAGCTCAACTCCTTCAATCCCGGGATGCACGTGCAGTTGCGCGCCGCGCTCGATGAGGCGGCGGGCAACGCTGCGATCCGGTGCGTGCTGCTCACAGGGTCGGGCCGCGGTTTCTGCGCCGGCCAGGACCTGTCCGAGCGGGAAATGAAAGAGACCGACACGCCGCGCGACCTCGGCGCGACGATCGAGGAGTACTACAACCCGCTGGTGAAATTCATGCAGGCGCTGCCCAAGCCCATCGTCTGCGCGGTCAATGGCGTGGCCGCGGGCGCGGGCGCGAACATCGCCCTGGCGTGCGACATCGTGCTCGCGGCGAAGTCGGCGTCCTTCCTGCAGGCCTTCGCGAAAATCGGCCTCGTGCCGGATTCGGGCGGCACGTATTTCCTGCCGCGCCTCGCGGGCACCGCGCGCGCCATGGCCCTCGCGATGCTGGCCGAAAAGTTGCCGGCCGCGGACGCCGAACGCATGGGCCTCATCTGGAAAGCTGTTGACGACGACAAGCTCATGATGGAGGCCACGGCAATGTGCAAGCACCTCGCAACGCAGCCGACCCGCGCGCTCGGGCTGATGAAGCAGGCGATCTACGCAGCCGGCGATAACACCCTCGCCGGGCAACTCGACCTCGAGCGCGACCTGCAGCGCAAGGCGGGCGGCTCGCCGGACTACCGCGAGGGCGTGAGCGCCTTCCTCGAGAAGCGCAAGCCGACTTTCACCGGCCAGTAAGGGCCCGCGCCGATGAAGGAGCGCTGATGGACGAGACCCTTCTGGCCAAAGCCACCGCCGAGGTCATGTGGCGCGACGACAACGCGTCGAAATGGCTGGGCATGAAGGTCGAAGAAGTGCGCCCCGGCTACGCGCGCCTGTCGATGAGCGTCACGCCGAACATGGTCAACGGCCACAACCTCTGCCATGGCGGACTCATCTTCACCCTGGCCGACAGCACCTTTGCATTCGCCTGCAACAGCCACAACCAGCGCGCGGTTGCCGCGGGCGCTTCGATCGAGTTCGTCGCGCCCGCTTTCCTGGGCGACATCCTCACCGCCGAAGGCTCCGAGCAGTTGCTCAAGGGCCGCACCGGCGTCTACGACATGAAGGTCGTCAACCAAAAGAATGAGCCGATCGCCTTCTTCCGCGGCAAGTCGGCCACCATCAAGGGACTGCTCGTGGAGGACGCATGAAGACCTTGCCACTCGACCCCATCGAGAAAGCATCGGTCGATGAGCTGCGCGCGCTGCAGCTCGAGAGGCTCAAGTGGTCGCTCAAGCACGCGTACGACAATGTCGAGCATTACCGGCGCAAGTTCGACGCGGCTGGCGCAAAACCCTCGGACATCAAGTCGCTCGACGATCTGGCCAGGTTCCCGTTCACGACCAAAGCCGACCTGCGCGAGACCTATCCTTTCGGGATGTTCGCGGTGCCCATGGACCAGGTCGTGCGCATCCATGCTTCCTCCGGCACGACAGGCAAGCCGACCGTCGTCGGCTACACCGCGAAGGACATCGACACCTGGACGAATTGCATGGCGCGCTCGATCCGCGCTGCGGGCGCGCGGCCGGGCGACAAGGTGCATGTGGCCTACGGCTACGGCCTTTTCACCGGCGGCCTGGGCGCGCACTACGGCTCCGAGCGGCTCGGCCTGGTCACGATCCCGCTCTCCGGGGGCATGACCGAGCGGCAGGTCCAGCTCATCACCGACTTCAAGCCCGACATCATCATGGTGACGCCCTCTTACATGCTCGCGATCGCCGATGAGATGGACAAGCAGGGCATCGACCCGAAGAAGTGCAGCCTGCGCGTCGGGATCTTCGGCGCCGAGCCGTGGACCAACGAAATGCGAAAGCAGATCGAGGAACGCCTCATCCTCGATGCGATCGACATCTACGGGTTGTCCGAAGTCATGGGCCCGGGCGTGTCGCAGGAGTGCATCGAGACCAAGGACGGGCTCACGGTCTGGGAAGACCACTTCTACCCCGAGGTGGTCGATCCGGCCACAGGGCGCGTGCTGCCCGACGGCGAGAAAGGTGAGCTGGTTTTCACCTCGCTCACCAAGGAGGCGCTGCCGGTGATCCGCTACCGCACCCGCGACCTCACGCGCCTGCTGCCCGGCACCGCGCGCACGATGCGGCGCATGGAGAAAATCACCGGGCGCTCGGACGACATGATGATCATCCGCGGCGTGAACGTTTTCCCGACGCAGGTCGAGGAGCTGATCCTCAAGCAACCGGAGTTCTCGCCGCACTACGTGATGGAGCTCACCAAGGACGGGCCGATGGACCATCTCTCGGTGCTCGTCGAGATCCAGCCGGGCTCGAAGGACCAGGGCTCGGCCGGCAAGCTGGCCCACAGCATCAAGTCTTATATCGGCGTGACGGCCGAGGTGCGGATCGTTGCGGGCGGCACCATCGAGCGCTCCATCGGCAAGGCCAAACGCGTTATCGATAAGAGGAAATGACGTGAAAGGATTGAAGGACAAAGTCGTACTGGTCACCGGCGGCGGTGGCGCGATCGGCGCCGCCATCTGCCGGCGGTTCGCGCAAGCCGGCGCCAAGGTGGTGGTGGCCGATCGCAACGGCGAGGCCGCCGAACGCGTCGCCAAGGAGAACGGTGGCCGGGCGCTGGTCTTCGACATCAGCGACTACGCCGCGGCCAAGGCCGCGGTCGATTCGGTCGGGCAGGTCGACGTGCTGGTGAACAACGCCGGCTGGGACCGCTTCCAGAATTTCATCGACATGGATCCCGCCGACTGGGAGCAGCTCATCGCGATCAACCTGCGCGGCCCGCTCAACATGCACCACGTCACGGTGCCGCAGATGGTCAAGCGCGGGCAGGGGCGCGTGATCAATATTTCCTCGGATGCGGCGCGCGTGGGCTCGTCCGGCGAATCGGTCTACTCGGCCTGCAAGGGCGGCATCCTGTCGTTCTCGAAAACGCTGGCGCGCGAGCTCGCGAGAAAAGGCGTCACGGTCAACGTGGTGTGTCCCGGCCCCACCGACACGCCCATCCTGCGCGGCTTCGCGGGCGAAGGCGAAGCGGGACAGAAAGTGCTGGATGCGCTGGTACGCGCGATCCCGCTCAAGCGCGTCGGGCAGCCCGAAGACGTTCCGGGCATCGTCGCCTTCCTCGCCTCGGAGGAGGCCAGCTACATCACCGGGCAGGTGATTTCGGTCTCCGGCGGCCTGACGATGGCGGGCTGAAACCGGCCCAGGGCGATGGCAGCATTTCGCCCTGCGCCTCAATAGCTACGGCCACTCTATTGAGAAATTGGCAGCATTGGCCTGGATGCGGCCGGCATGCGGCGCGCCCCAATGCGCAGGCGCGAGCAGCGCGCCGGACTCCGCACAGCCCGCCAGGATCTTGCGGCGCATCGCCCGCGCGCCGGCCGCGTCTTCGCAGAAGCGGCTGTTGATGTCGGGGTAGTAGACCTGCAGCGGGTGATGGCAGAGGTCGCCCGCAAACAGCATGCGCTCCCCTCCGGATTGCGCGTGCAAGACCACATGGCCCGGCGTGTGCCCCGGCGTCGGCTCGATCGTGACGCCATCCTCCAGTTCATGCGTGCCCTCGACTGATTGGAGCAACCCGGCCTCGAGCACCGGCAGGAGGCTGTCCTGCCATTGCGCGAGATGGTCGTCCTCCGGATCGTTGGCCCGGGCCTTCGCCTCGGCCGATTTCAGTTCGGCGACCGAGCAGATCACTTTTGCATTCGGGAACGTCGGCACCCAGCGCCCGTCGCGCAGCTGCGTGTTCCAGCCGATGTGGTCGACATGCAAGTGCGTGCAGAGTACGAAATCCACGTCCTCCGGCTTGAAGCCCGCCTGCGCAAGGCGCTCGAGGTAAGGCTGCTCGAGGTTGTCGAACCCGGGCGAGTGCGGGCGCGGCTTGTGGTTGCCGATGCAGGTGTCGACGAGGATCGTGTGGTGTTTCGTGCGCAGCAGCCACGTGTGGGTGCCCATCACGAAGCGCTTCTTCGCTTCATCGTAGTGGTTCGGCGCGAGCCAGCCGAGGTGGCGCTCGACGGCCTCCGGCGGCAGATCCGGCAACAAATACTGCGGCGGGAACGCGGCCCCCAGCGTCTCCTTGATGCGCATCACTTCGATCGATCCGCACCGGAAGGCAGCGCTCATACCGGGTTTCATCCCGGGTTTCATCCCTCGGCTCGGGCGAGGGCCGCGTCCGCGTCGTAGCCATAGATGCGCTGCTGGCCCTCGGGGTAACCGCTCGCATAGTTGCGTTGGTTCTCGCGCAGGCGCGAATCGCGCCGCGCCACCTTGGCTGGATCGGACATGTTGAAAAGCTCCTCGGCTTGCCTGGAAAAACGCTGGACCCACTCGGCGCGCTCCTTGCGCAACCGCTCGTACCGCTCGATCGCCTCGACCGGCGCGGAGGGCGTCTCGGCGATGCACGCCGCGAGCACGTACGCGTCCTCGATCGACTGCGCCGCGCCCTGCGCGTGGTAAGGCAGCATGGCGTGGGCCGAATCGCCGAGCAGCACCACGCGGCCCTCGTGCCAGCTCGCGAGCGGCTCGCGGTCATACAGCGCCATGCGAAAGAGCTTCGTGGTTGCGCGGATCACGCCCAGCACCTGGGGATGCCAGCCGGCGTACTCCGCCAGCGCCTCTTCGGCATTGCCGGTCGCGGACCAGGACTCGCGCGAAGGCGCCTGCGAGCGCCCGACGCCGATCCAGTTGTGCGTGCGTCCGCCGGAAATGAAGTAGTGCACGAGGCTGCGGTCCGGCCCCCACCAGTTGCTCGAGAGGAATTCGAGGTTCAGGCCGGCAACGGCCTGCGCCGGCATCGTGCCCCGCCATGCGACGGTGCCGGAGAAGCGCGGCGTGCTCTTGCCGAAAAGCTGGTCCCGCACGAGCGAGTGGATACCGTCGGCACCCACCACGATCTCCCCACGATGCGTTGTCCCGTCTTCGAGCGTGACCGTGGCCCCGCGCTCGTCATGACCAGCGCGGGCGACCTTCGAGGCGAAGTGCACGTTGGCGCTGCCCAGGGTCCGCACGAGCACCTCGAGGATCTCGGCGCGATGCGCGTGATAGTACGGCGCGCCGAAATGCCTTTCGGCCTCGTAGCCCAGCGGGGTCCACAGGATCCGCTCGCCGCTCTGCCAGGACCGCACTTCGAGCCCCCGCGGCATGACCCCGATCGCCGCAAGCGGCT